>Ga0116227_10015746_pt1 | contig 11114 bp, 10 predicted proteins | sample S1TSphgellanicum_FD_89693 | JGI IMG/M metagenome (GOLD analysis project Ga0116227, IMG submission 89693) | Host-associated microbial communities from peat moss isolated from Minnesota, USA - S1T2_Fb - Sphagnum magellanicum MG | ecosystem: Host-associated > Plants > Peat moss > Unclassified... | reverse complement strand
CGCTCCACAGCCGCCCGAGGTCTCTGGAGCTCTGGCGATGGAGTGAGGGGGGGTGGGGTTGGTAGGTGGTAGGTAGGAGGGGGGAGGTAGGTGGTAGGTAGGACGGGGGGAGGTAGGTGGTAGGTAGGACGGGGGAAAATTTTGGGGTAGAGAAGAGGTGGGAAAAAAAAAAAATCGGGCAGGGAGGATGGGATTTTCGTCCATCCAGAAAACGGCCTCAACGGGCTCATCCGCAACTGGTGCATTGGTGGGTGCTAATTCACTCCAGCCCTTGGAATGTAGCCTAGTACTTAGTACTAACTAGTTTTCTTTTAGTGTGATCCAAATCTTACTTTCTGCTATAAAGTAGTGAAATTAGGGCTTAGCACAGACCCTTTTTCTCCCCCATGTCTCAGTTGCTCTGCAACCATCCTCTTATGATTCCTCAAGAATGTTCCTGTGGAATGGGTTAAGATATGATGTAACCAAAAAGAAAAGAGTAGAAAGAAAATCTCTTGGTCACAAAACACTCACAGTAAAGATACAAATTTTGTGAAACAATTCTTACAGCTAACGTCCTTGGTGCTGCCAATCCGGCACTACTATAACCCCTTGGTGCTACTGTCCTATTAGGACAAAATGCTCCATTCCTATGTGAATCTCCAGTGGCGCATACTTGTCGATCTCTTCTAGCTTATTATAGTGGTAGCATTGAGTTTGCTGTCAGGAACAAATTCACACATTGTGAGTGCAAAAGCTAATGGGGTCTGGCTTGAGGTTAGAGCTTTCAGTGGTCAGTTGGTCCATATGAGTTGTTAACCATCCCTCTACTATATGCAATAATGCAAAAGAACACTTGGCCTAATCTTAGAAACACATTAAGTTTTAGGTATGAACCAAGGATGGGCAATGTATACCAAGTTGGCTTGCAACCACTTAGGAAAAACAAAATTATGTGGAGAAAAGGGTCTATGGATAAATTTTTATTAATTTCCTCATTTTGTTCTTTTTTTACCCACCTTTTGCCCAACCCAAGGATACACCACTAATGTTTCTAGAACTTTGCGCTACTAATTGGATTTGAGGAACGGTTCAACCAAGGTACCATGCATATGTATCCCTCTACATGTTCCTATTTCTATAGCTCAAACATCCTTTTATGCGTCATCAACTTTCAACATCAACCCCTTATAAAGTTAATACTAACAAGAACATAAAGCTTACCATGGTGTAGTCACCGGTGCAATGGAAATCAAATCAACAACTTACCAATTTCAAGAAGCTCCCACCTCTACTCTTTTGCAACAGAGTCAACCAAACCAATAGACTTGCCTCCATTTGCCCTTGAACTCCTCTTTTTATGATGTCATGCATCGTCCTATTTTCCCTTTCCATTAACTATTTGCAGCATCCTTGGCCACCCATTGCTTGTTGTCAACATGTTTCACATAATATACAACCAAACAAAGTTTCCTACCCAAGCTCACAAGTCTCCTTAAAGCAATCATTGCAAGCACTAACAAACAGTGATAAAATAAAATTTGCCATCTGCACGAAGAAAGTTGACAGCCATTCAAAACAAAAACCAAAACCCTAGAAACGAAGTCGTGTTCACATGAGAAAAATATCCAACTGACTTCCTATCCCATCACAATGAGTTCATCTGAAGAGTTTTTAAACAATACATGTAATTTTGTTCAAAGAGATGCAGCTCCTGTTCACTTTGTATGCCCCATTTTCATCTTCTATGTTTGTGCACTTGTGGATGCATGGTGTTAAGGTTGCATAGTTCAACTCTCATGCTTCAAATGTGAGTTTCAAAACCCATTTTCCTGACTCATGAGATTCTCATAGTTTTACAACTTTTGGTGCATTCCCTTTTCTTCATGAGCTTCAAGGTTTTAAACATTTGTGGGGATCCCTTCCTTTGGTGTTGGAGAATGAAATTCTTACATACATTTGTTATTACAAGTTCTTCACATACTTTTGGGCCTATGGTTCTTTACATAGAATTGTATCTTCACAATTTTTTACTTTTAGGAAGAACCTCTAGTTTCAATTGAGAAAAATGAATTGGAATTTTTTCAATTCCATACCCAGTTACACACATGAATGTAATAGGGGATCTAGTTCCAAGTCTAGTTCTTCAAGAAAATAAAATTTGGTTTTGAATCTAGTTCTAAATATCAATGTCAGTTTGGGTTCAATTCTTATTAACTAAAGACCTGAATCGGTGGTTAATTTAACCTCCCCACTGGTTAACCTCTGGTTTTAGTCCCTGTTTTCCACATTTAAATAGAAATGGGAATGGGAATCCAATGCTTGAAAAAAGATTTCTAGTTCAAGTTTCGAACATTAAAATTAGTTCCAATCTTGTTCTTATTTACTAACTAGAATTGAAATCGATGGTTTGAACCCACCAAATTGAATTGTATCGACCCATCATTGGTTTGTACTCCCCATTCTTGGGTGGTGACATTATTTTTAAGTCCCAAAAAAATTTATAATAAGATATGCATAGGATATGTTCAACACGGAGAGGTTTGAACTAGTGTTGTAAGGTTATTTGAATTTATAAAAGTCTAATCAATATTTTTTTTAATTTTAAAAAATATTTCAAAATCATAGACTTGTCAATTTTGGTTGGTTCAAAAATCTCAAAGTATTGGTAGCTTTCATGAAATAATGGGTTAAAAACTAATGGGTATAAATACAGTATGAAATAATGTATAAATAATTGTATTTATACCCATTATTCTTAAGGTTTTTAAGAATTAACATCTTGGTAATCACCAATGGTCTATGTTCTTGTTTTTGATAACCTTTGGTTACGGTTCTAAGAATGATTTTTTGAATTTATAAAACCTTTGGTCGTGAAATCTTGGAGCATTAGTTACTTAGCTAGAGAACTTCATGTACATATAACTAAAGAACTTGGACATGTTTAAAAAGGGACAATTGCATGTTCCAAATCATGTTTGGACAACATTTGGAACCGCCCCCCAAGACCTAATTGAGAACTTCAAGCTAGATCGGCTTAATAACCTGAACCTTCCAACATGGGTAATTCGAACGTGCTTTCCAACACCAACTCAAGTCCTCTAACCAATTTCCTAAATAAAGGTTTCAATTCATGGCATTATGGTTCTGAACCTTATGCCCTTCACATTGGTGGTGGCCAGTTGATCTAACACCCAACAACACACCACACATGATGGATGATGTGAGGATTGGAATTCGATTTTCAATGCAATATCGTCCCATGGCTAACCAACCCTCATGGTTAGCCATTTAAACAAATGCCTTACATACTCACCTACATATATAAATAGCCACTTACATTCCCTACCTAATTATGGAGGATACTTACCCATCACATAGGTAGCTTAATTAACCAAGATAGCATGAAGTGGAAGTAAGAGCGTTTACATGATAGGTTACTAATGTGGAACTTTGTTGTGAGTTTCAAGCAATGTTTCGAGCATGTCTATAACTGTGAGCAATCTCATTAAAATGTTCAATACATTGATGAACTAAGTCCTTAGTCATGACTATTGAAAGAACTTGCAGTTTTGGTCACAACCAGAAAGCTCAGGTTGGAATGTGACCGGACAAGAAGTCACTTGGATTTTTATGGTGTGAACACTAGTTCGTTTTAGGGTTTAGGTTTTGTTTTGAACTGTCGTCAACTTTCTTCGTGTAGGCGGTGGAGTTTTTATCATTATTGTTTATTAATGGTTATGAGTAGGATACTTTGTTGTTTATGTGTTGTGTGAAACAAGTTGACAATAGATGATGGGTGGCCAAGGGTGCTTCAAGCATGGAAGGGAGAGGGGAAGAAGATGCGGTTGGACGAAGATAAGAAAAGGCGTTCGAAGGCGAAAGAGATCAAGTTTGTGGTTTTTGGATTGCATCTGTTGTAGATCGTATAGAATCAAGAGCTTGCTGAAGTGAGTAGTTACTATTTTGATTTCCACTGCGCCAGTAGCTACATCATGGCAGGCATTGTGTTCTTGCTAGTGTTAGATTTTATAAGGGATTGATGCTGAAGGCTGATGATGCACAAAGGAGGTTTGAGTTGTAGATTCTGGAGCGTAGGGGGATTGCATTTGTATGGGACCTTGGTGGAACCATTATTGAAGTGGCGCACATGTGATGAGTTAAAGCCAGAAACCTTAAAGGGTATCCTTGGGTTGGGTAGAACGTGGGTACAAAATGGGAGAAATCACAAAAATATCCTTAGATCCATATTGTGAATAGATTTATGTTTTTCCCAAGTTGTTGCAAGTCAATGTGGCATATCTTATTCATCGTTAGTTCGGAACCAGAAGTCATCTTGTTTGTATAATTAAAACAAACATATTCTTGCATTATCATAGTGTAGAAAGACAGATTAGCAACTCATAATGGACCAAATGAACACAGAGGGCTCTGACCTCAAGCCAAATCCCATTAATCCATAAACTCACAAAATGTGGAATTGTTCTTGGTAATAGTTAGACGGATATTGATATAGTGATCTAGAAGGGATTAACAAGTATGAGCTATCTGGAGTCTCATATGGGCAAAAAGATTTATGTTTTGTTAGGACAGTAGCACCAATGTATTGTAACAGTGCCTGAATGGCAAAATATAAGTTGTAGAAATCGCAAGTACAGAATTTGGATTTGTGATGAAGTGACATTCTTCATACCCCTTTCTTTTGGTTACAAGAATCCCTTGGGGCTTTTTGTTCCGATGCAAAACTAATCTCCAATTGAAATAAGATTAGTTAATTCATTAGCATATCCATTTCAAAATGAAATTAATTAATCCATGAACATATGCATTTGGATTAAAGTTAATGATTTCATTGAACGTGTGCATCTAGAATGAAATTAATTCTTGCATTGAGAATATGCACTTGGAATGAAACTAATTATGCTCATTTCATTGAACATATATGCATTTGGAATGAGATTAATTATTTTCATGAACATGTGGTTTTTTTTGTGCGATCTTAAACCATAAGAAGCGACACCCACAAAGGGTTTATGGCAATGATTTTGCCAAAAACTATTGAAAGCGCTTTGTAATTCACCTGACAATCCACCAATGTTCAAGAATTATCATCACAACCAACAATTATTGAAATGTACATGTTGCTAGCTAGGGTAACTATGGAAATGTACATGTCTTGGCTAGGTTTCCTCTCATAGGAGGCATCCACTAATTATGATTATGTCATCAAGCAAGCTTGCCACCTTCTTGTGCTTCATTTTCATTATGTGTTATCATACTTGTTTCTACGAGTTATGAGTAAAACACTATCTAGCTTATGCTCTAAACACTTTGATAGTTGTCTTTGTAACAAGTTGAAAACATCATGGGCTGATTTGTAATGAATGGGGTTAGAGAATTGTCTTGGGATTTGTAGGTGGCCATTGAATTGCAAAACAAGATTTCAAGACATGGCATCATTCAAATTGCCATCAAACTTTAGGTATAGATATTTTTTAGTGGTTCTATCCCACTTTTTGTAAACTTTGCTTTTGCATTTCTAAATTGATTTTCCTCGTGTCTTCTAGTTCCAACAAAAGCAAAACACATGTTGCTAATGTTAATGTTAAGGCAATTGTTGATGGGACTTCTTTAATGACCAATTTCGAAAATTTTAAGATTGACCTTGTTGACCTAATTGTAGATGAGAAAGAAAAGTGAGAAAACATTTGTCAACACAAAGAAAATGCAAAAAGTTAAATGGGAGTTAAATAAAAGCTTATAAGATACATGTGTTACAAAATTTCCTTGGGTTGAACAAGTTGGTAAGCCAAATGCCAAAATGCACATGGTTTAATGCAAAGTTTATTCCATAATTGAACATAGGGAGAAATTATTTGTCCCTAAACATAGTGGAATGCAAATTTGTAACATAGTTTGTCCTAGCAAGGTTGTTGGGAAGTCTTACCTTAAGGTTAAAAAGAAAAAGAAAATTGCAATTCATTACCCTTTTGCATCTTTTGGAATTGTGTGGACCCATCTCTAACTTTGAGAACATGCATGGGTTATTACCATTTTGAAAGGTGGAAAACAATCTTAAGAACCATTGGACATACACTAGTGGTTGGGGCATGGTAGGATGCATGAATAATGTGGTCTTGGCAACCACAAAAATGGCCATCCAAACAATAAAATTCATTAATGTAAGTTGCAATGAAGTGATTAGTATAGATAACCAATCATGAATTTTTCTGCATGTTTTTGTTGTCAAAGATTTCAAGAGGACATCAATCTTTGTGAATTTGGAAGGGGCAATAAAAAGTTGCACAATCAATTATTAAGGTTGTTTGTTTCAATGTAGATGGTGCTACTACATTTCAAAGCATCACAATTAGAGTTTCAACCCAACTAAAAAAAAAGTCCTCACATTTTTATATTCCTATGCATTGTGTAGTTCATGGGACCAACTTGGTAGTCTTCACCTTATTTGATCTTTCCATAATAACAAAGATTGAAACATTGTTGGTTGGTGTGTATGCCTACGTCAACCTACAAAATAGCGTCCACCCCATAGTCCAAAATGAAATATTAAGAATTGGAAATTGACCAAATTGATGGAGACAAAAGGTTTCAAGATTTTGCAATTTGATTAAGATTCAATGGATTAACATGGTTGTTTCAAATAAGGTGGTTCATGAAGAATTCAAGACTCATTTGGTGAAAATGGGCCATAATATGTTGTCATTAATGAGTTGATAGTTATGAATTACAAGATTGTGACCTTGAGATCATAATGGGGCTTATTTGTATGATCCCTATGTTGGAAGCTTTGCAAGGTTTGAGCAAGTATGCTTAAATTGAAAGACTTTCATATGCAATTTTGTGAGTAGTGTAAAGTTGTGTCAAGCTAACTTGCACAACATGTATTGTTGCAATGAGGAAAAATAAAATTGCATTGGCTTCCCCCAATTTGAAATTTCATTGAGCATGCCTTTGATCCTTTGCATATTATGTGGTGGAACAATCTAGTTATTGGTGTATAAAATGCAACATTTTTTTTATTATGGCATAATGTATAACATCCACAAAACATGCAAGGTGACTAATGACTACATCATGGTCAATGAAGAAGCTTGGGTAGAATCAATGCAAGAGGTGAAATCATAATGCACTCAAGTTGTGTTGTTGTTGAACAATGAGTTTGACAAAAGATTCCTTGCTCAAAAAATCTTGAATGTTATAGGAATAATCTATTCATAATATTGGTTGTAGCCTAATGTTGAGCAAATGTTTCTTGGGCATGTTGCCTTGCTCAAAGCACAATACCATCACCCAATGGAAGTTAGTGAAGATGATGTGATGTGTCTAGTGTTGTTGAATGGTTTGAAATTAGACCAACAAGCATTTTTTTTTGTTGTTGTAATGAATAACAATTGCATTTCTACCATGTTACCACCCTTTAATTATATCCTAACATTTCAATTGTGGCAAAGGTTAATGTCCAATGACATATTGAAGGAAATATTTTTTACATTTTTGAAGTTTATTTAGATTTGTGTTGTGATCACATTAAGTTTTGTACAAGACAAACACACCTTTTCAACCTTAATTCGCATTAAAAAAAAAGCTGAAAAATTGTTTCACAATTCATTTGGATTTGGTCATTAGGATGTATCTTTAGAACTGTTATTCTTTGGTTGCATTTCTATTCTATAATGCCATTTGAGATTGATGGACCAACAAGTGCTAGTATGGTGTGGATTTGTAGTGCATTTTAGGGGCAACATACTTAAATATATTTTTCTTTTAATGCAAGTCTATCTTTGTAATGATTTTGAAATCATCAATTTTTGGGTTTTTATATGAATGCATTATGGTGAAAACCTTTTTTTAATTGGTTTAAATTCATTTCAAGTTTTGGATCTTTCATGATTTTATGTAAGTCAAGTGAAGGATTGGGTTCAAAATTGAAACCCCTTTACATCCATCTTATTCCTTTTGCTCATTGTAATTGAAACTATGATTCTTGTTAATGATGTATGGTCTCATTGCTTGCAAGTCACCTTCAACTATAGTTGAGTCAAATCTAATTATTGGTTAGGTTTCAATCCTCCTTAAAAGCATCGTGTTATATTCCTTGGTTTCTTTGCATTTTAAAAAAGTGTGAATCTATGGCATCTTTTGTCTTATGTGTGGTTGTGGCTGTAAGATACTATCAAAGTTATGGTGGGGCATAATCCTTTTATGAATAAGGGTTCAATCCCTAATCCATGTGAATATCATGTTGTATTCCTTTAATTTACTTGCATTTTTTGAGCTTGTACTCATTATGTGGCATGTAGGTTAACCCCAAGAAGGTTATTTCGATTTTATTAGAAACGACATGCAAAAATATATATCGTGTAACTTATTTAAAAAAGTAAAAATATAATTTATTTAAATAAAAAGAGGGTTTTGATAATTCATTTTGAGAATATTTAAAAAATATATTTAATACATACCTAAAATATATTTAAAATATACCATTATTTTATAACATATTAAAAAATCTTTTTTGGGTGAAATGCAAGGAGTGGCCTCCTTAGGAAGTTAACCTTCGATTATGATAAAACATAATAGATTCATAGATGGGGCTCAAACATCCCTTTTAAGGCATCCAAGTCATCAAATTTCCATTTCTAATCAAGATTGGTTAACCAAAATTTCACCCAAAGATGCAAATTTTGTGTAATTAGAATTTCACCTTAAGCAATGACCTAGTTACATCCTACTCACATCTTATGCAAATGGTAGTAGACACCTTGGATTGCCATGCTTCAACATGGAATACCCGAAAAATCTTGCACAAAATGCTAATGTAGCCTATCGATTGACCTTACCCATGTGGTTAGTACTTGGTACCATCTCCCTTGGACCCAATACACATTGGAGAGGCTAGTCAAGCTACATTGAAGAGAACAAAAAATAAAATAAAATAAATTTGTGTTTCACCTTATGTGTGGGTTGTTGTGAGTGATGTAGAATCATTTTTGACTAAATTGGAATATCATATTAAGATTTAACCAAGACTTAAGAGAAAGGCTAAGTACATTCTCATGTGTTCATATGAACTACAAATTTTAGAATTTGATGTTGAAATGGTAGTTTCCAATGTCTATTTTGTCACCAAAAGATTTTAAAATTTGATTATTATCTTTGAAAGTTTTGGTACTTATTTTATGCATGTCTTAAACTAAGCTTAAAACATAGGTTATATGTTTAGATGACCTTTAAAAAAATGATGCATTGAAACAACCTTATTTGACAACATTAGTACTAGATTTGCTTCGAATAGTTAAGTATGTAATTTGCACATATTCCAAATAGAGTTGCAAAGGAAGTTATGTGTAATTTAAAAACATTTCCAAATGCTCTACAAACTTGTAATTTAAGGTCAAGCTCTCAAGCACCTCACCCAAGTTTGCAAAATTTAATTCAAAACTTTCCATAGTTTCACAATGTTATTTAACTATCACCCTCTATACTAGGTTATATTCATCAATAGGCTGACCGTACATTATTTTGGGTCTTCATGTAATACAAGTTTCAAGTCCCATGCTTGAATAAAGCATAGTATATAATTAATTGCGAGATTTATTTTTTCATTGTTGAAAATCAAATCAGTCCTGGAAATTTTGATATTGTATATGCATTAGCTAATATTTGACATGCCAATAAAGATTTTTTTTTCATGGCATGTATTCAATTCCACAAGTCCAAAGTTTTCAAAAGGCGAATAGCCAATACATGAACCCAAAATGCACATGGGGATATTTTAAGCTAGGGATGAGATCAAAGGGCAACTTGATACATTAACCTATGATGTTGGGGGAGCTATGTATCCATCTCTTTATATGTGCTTGTGTCATCCAAACCTACCTCTTCCAATCTTAACTATCTCACTCCTTTCCCCTATTGACTTACAAAGACATGAAAAGATACATGTTAATGTTCTTTTTCATGTCCATGTTATGAATATATGGAATGGAAGTGGTCACAATACCATTCAATATTTATTTGAAACCACTTAAAATAATAATTTAGTTTAGCTCAAAAGCTAAAAGTTAACACCAAAAAATAAAATAAAAATTCCCAAAATATTTTGAGATTTATTACTCAATAAATGTGAAAATTGGTATATTAATTGAACACCTATGCACATTTGATCATCAATCTCTATACTTAAGCTTATGAGAAAAACAAGATTGTATATACTACATTTTCATATACATTTGATATTATGAATTTCAAGAAAAATGAAGTTATAATCGATTTCTCCTTGATTTCATGCTTTTCAAAAATTTGAGCCAAGTCCTTCAACAAATGTCATAGGTCATACATTTTATAAGGAATTTTATCTAGTTTCATATTACAGCCACAAATGGGAAAGAAAAAAAAGAAATTTCATACAAACTTTGAGTTACCACAAGTCATGTAGTAAAGATTGAATGCAAAGAAGCAAATTGCTCCTCATTGGCACAATACTCTTAATCAAGACATTGTTTGGTTTCTTGGAATTCCTAACAACTCACATATAACAAACATATGGAAATGGATATGTCACCAAAAAAGGAGAAGGACCAAACAACAACCAGACCCCTCTATTGTACTCACTCTGACAAAGTGAACATGGGCAATCACATATCAAAGAAACATCATAGCAACATCACTAGTCTAAATCCAAATGAGAGATTCATTATTGGAGCAAAATAATCTTGCCCGAACCTCTGCAGATACGGCTCCTACATAGAACCTCAAGGACCAAAGCTCATAGTTCAGATTTCACAAAGATCCTCAACAGCACAAGCTTCCACTTTTCCAATATGTTCATCAGTAGTCTAACAACAACTCAGTCAAAGATTGAACTCCAAAAACAGACCACTCGAGCTGTCTATCTACACACTTCCCAAACTTCACCGGTCTATAACACCGATTCTTACTTTCGACCTGACTCTGACCAGATTCAGGAGCTAGCCATCCCCTAGTTACTAATGCAGCGGAAGAAATCAGCAACTAGCAATCTTCTAAGCTCTTCTGCATTCTCCAAAAATCTCCTACTTCTTCTCTGTTGATCTCTGTTCTTGCAAGCAAACAGATCTACTCATTGACTATACATT
>Ga0116227_10015743_pt1 | contig 11114 bp, 11 predicted proteins | sample S1TSphgellanicum_FD_89693 | JGI IMG/M metagenome (GOLD analysis project Ga0116227, IMG submission 89693) | Host-associated microbial communities from peat moss isolated from Minnesota, USA - S1T2_Fb - Sphagnum magellanicum MG | ecosystem: Host-associated > Plants > Peat moss > Unclassified... | reverse complement strand
CCGGAAGCCGAACAAGGTTTAAACGTAGCTCGTTTGATCTCGTTAATGGGATTGGATACGGATAAAGTACCGGGTGTGGTAATGAACCGGTATTGCGCATCAGGCTTGGAAACTATAGCGACAGCAACAGCAAAGATTCGTGCCGGTATGGCCGATTGTATCATAGCTGGTGGCGTGGAAGTAATGTCGACCATCCCGATGGGTGGCTGGAAGATCGTTCCGAATGAAACAGTTGCTGTTAACCACCCGGACTGGTATTGGAACATGGGCTTAACTGCTGAGGCGGTTGCCAAGGAATATAAAGTAAGTCGCGAAGATCAGGATGAGTTCTCGTACAACTCACACCAAAAAGCGATTAAAGCTATCCAGAACGGCCACATGAAAGAAGGTGTATTGCCAATCACTGTTAAGGAAACTTACTTAGATGCCGCCCTGAAAAAGAAAACCAAAGAATACATAGTTGATACCGACGAAGGCCCACGCGCCGATACCAGCATCGAAAAACTGGCTAAACTAAAACCTGTTTTTAGTGCCGATGGTGTGGTAACCGCTGGTAACTCATCCCAAACATCGGATGGAGCGGCATTTGTTTTGATCGTATCCGAAAAGATGCTGAAAGAATTGAATGTAAAACCGATAGCCCGTTTGGTAAGCTACGGCGTTGCAGGTGTTCCGCCGCGCATTATGGGTATCGGTCCGATTTACGCCATTCCGAAAGCTTTGGCGCAAGCCGGAATGAAGCTGGAAGATATCGACCTGTTTGAGTTGAACGAGGCCTTTGCGTCACAGTCGTTAGCGGTGTTACGTGAGTTAAACATCGACCAAACCAAAGTGAATGTGAATGGTGGTGCTATAGCTTTAGGTCACCCGCTGGGTTGTACCGGTGCAAAGCTGAGCGTTCAGTTGATGAATGAACTGAAGCGCACCAACCAAAAATACGGTATTGTTACGATGTGCGTAGGTACCGGACAAGGCGCCGCAGGCGTATTTGAAATGTTATAAGGATTAAGAAAAAGAGCAACAAAGCATATGGAAACTGCAGAGAAGAGAGTTATAAAAGGCGGTGAGTTTGTGATCCGCGAAACTGAAGCCGCTGATATTTTTATCCCTGAAGAGTTTGACGAGGAATCGCAGATGATCAAAAAAACCTGTGAGGATTTTTTGGCTGCAGAAGTATTCCCTAACCTGGAGCGGATCGATTCGCAGGAAGAAGGTTTGATGCCAACCCTGATGGATAAAGCAGGTGAACTGGGTTTATTAAGCGTATCCATCCCCGAAGAATACGGTGGTTTTGGTAAAAACTTTAATACTTCCATGCTGGTTGCCGATGCTATTGGCGCAGGTTACTCTTTCGCGGTGGCTTTATCGGCGCACACGGGTATTGGTACATTACCGATCCTGTATTATGGTAACGAAGAACAGAAATCTAAATACGTACCTAAATTGGGTACTGGCGAGTGGAAAGCTGCCTATTGCTTAACTGAGCCAAACTCTGGTTCGGATGCTAACTCGGGCCGTACCAAAGCTAAATTGAATGAAGCTGGAACGCATTACCTGATCACCGGTCAAAAAATGTGGATCACTAACGGTGGCTTTGCCGATATTTTTGTGGTATTTGCCAAGATTGATGACGATGCTAACCTGAGCGCGTTCATCGTAGAAAAAGAATTCGGTGGTATCAGCATGAATCCCGAGGAGCATAAACTGGGTATTAAAGGTTCATCAACCCGCCAGGTATTCTTTACTGATTGCCCCGTTCCGGTTGAAAATTTGTTATCAGAACGCCAGAATGGTTTTAAGATCGCGGTGAACATCCTGAACATTGGTCGTATTAAATTAGGTGCCGCTGCTATCGGTTCATCGCGTATGGCTTTAAATTACGCGGTTAATTACTCTAACGAGCGGATCCAATTTAAACTGCCGATCTCAAAATTCGGCGCTATCCGCTATAAGATCGCCGAAATGGCAACTCGTATCTATGCTACCGAAAGCGCGGCTTACCGTGCTGGTCAGAATATTGAGGATGCTTACGAAGCCCTGGTTGCCGGTGGTATGGATAGCAGCAAAGCCAAATTGAAATCAACTGAGCAATACGCCATTGAGTGCGCCATATTAAAAGTATGGGGATCGGAAACGTTAGATTACACCGTTGACGAAGGTTTGCAAATTTACGGTGGCATGGGCTACAGCGCCGAGGCACCAATGGAACGTGCTTACCGCGATAGCCGTATCAACCGAATCTTTGAGGGTACCAACGAGATCAACCGCATGCTCATCGTTGATATGTTGTTAAAACGTGCCTTAAAAGGCGAGTTGGATTTGATGACACCAGCGATGGCAGTTTCCGGAGAATTAATGGCGATCCCTGATTTTGGTGCCGAAGATGATTCACCTTTCGCTTACGAAAAACGTATCCTCAAAAACCTGAAAAAAACCGGTTTGATGATAGCAGGTGCAGCCGTACAAAAACTGATGGCTACTTTAGGCAAGGAGCAGGAAATACTGATGAACATTGCCGACATCATCGGTTATGTTTATGTTGCCGAATCAACCCTATTACGTACCGAAAAATTGGTAAGCCTGCGTGGCGAAGAAGCTTGCAAAGGCCAGTTAGATATGATGCGCATTTATCTGCACGAAGCTGTTGACCATACTTACATCGCCGGTAAGGAAGCTTTAAACTCTTTTGCCGAAGGCGATGAGTTTACTGCCATGATGATGGGCTTAAAACGCTTCACCAAAACCGCGCCGTTCAACATTAAAGATGCACGCCAACGCGTGGCCAAACAAATTATTGAGGCTAACAAATATTGTTATTAACTGACCATTAATATATAATGCCCAAGCCGCTGCCGAAAGGTGGCGGCTTTTTACGTTAAATAGCCTGTAAAAATGCACTTTGAACTAAAAGCAATATTTGTGCGTTTATAGGTTGTTAAAGCACATTTAAGTAAACGTAGCTTATTTTATTTCAACTAAAATGTGTTAAAAAGTGTTAAGGTTCTGTTTTTGAATTTTAAAAGAATAAATTTGCCCCTTATTAGTAAAATGAGCAGGATACTGTTGTTGGCTTTTGCTGTATGCATAATTTTGAGCGGTTGCGGAAAAGACAATACGCTCGAAGATAATGCACGCATACAAGCTGTTGCCGATAGCATCATCATACATAAGTATCTTACTGATAATAATTTAAATACAGTGGCAAAGGAAATTAGACAAACAGGCGAATTTTATATCATCGATACCTTAGGTACCGGTACCGCTTTGTTTACCAATTCAACCCTGGTTACTGTTGGGTTTAAAGGTAGTGTGCTGGGTCAAACTAAACCTTTTATTGATAATACCGCGGGCTTTCATCCCTCGTTTTCGTTGGGTAATGTAATACAGGGCTGGCAGTTAGGTATTCCTTATATTAAAAAAGGTGGTAGTATCAGGCTTATCGTTCCATCTGGATTTGCTTACGGCCCTTACCCGCAATCTGATTACAATTTACCGGCTAATGCCATACTTGATTTTAAAATAAAACTTTACGATATAACCAACTAATTTAATGAAGCGAATTTTATATACCCTTATGGTATTTTGTGCCTTTGGCCTACTATCATGCAGAAAAAGCAATGATAATTTTACCATAAAACAGTTTGATGCCGACCAGATCCAAACCTATATCAAAAACAATAATTTGACAATGATAAAGGATACATCAGGTGGCGATACTACTGGTATTTATTACCAGATCATCACTCCCGGCACAGGTGCACCTATTGTTGATACCACTAAAGTGCCATTTATTTATACCGCCAAATCATTCGATGGTGGTTATGTGTCTGCCGATACCATTCTGAATCACGTTTACAACTACGTATCCTACGTTGGTCCGGCTGGTTTGCAAATGGCCATCAAAAATATTGCGAAACGCAGGGGAGCAAAGATCAGGGTATTAGTACCATCGCGCTTAGCTTTTGGCACCAACGGAACTACCATTAGCAGGTACACATCATTTACAACTACCAATACCAGTACGGTTAATGGTAACCAGTGTATTGATTACACAATTAGCATAATTGATGATAAGGGTACTACAATAGTCACCAATCCATTAACACAACAACCCGAAACTGTTTTAAAACAAGCCGTTTACGATGAGTTAAGCATCAAAAAATATTTTGCTAACGAAGGCTTTACTGGTTATACCCGTATTGATACAGGTAAATACAGAGGCTTATATTATAAAATTACCAAAGCCGGTACAGGTACCGATAAAATTGGAATCGGCTCTGTTGTAGGTGTGCAATACACCGGTTTTTTGTTTGACAAAGCTATTTTTGATCAGCATATTATAGACGGATTTTATGCCGCAACCAGTTTAATATTATATAAGGACGAGGTTATAGATGCTATTCTTGGCGGATTGCCTAAAGTTACAACCGGTGCTGATATTTCTATCGTAAGCCCATCCGCTTTGGCTTATGGTATAGATGGTGCCACTAATGCCGCGAGTGGTGGTTTTGGTATCCCACCGTTTAGCTGTTTGCGTTTTGATATGACTGTGGTAACGGTTACCAACTAATTTATTTACTTAAAGCCGCTTTAAAGGCTTTGAGGCAACGGTCACGTGCGTAAACGTGATCAACAATGGGTTTTGGATATTTGCTGAAGTCGGCATATTCCGGAACCCATTTTTTTATGTATTCAAATTTGGGGTCAAAACGTTTAAGTTGCAGTTCCGGATTAAACACCCGGAAGTATGGTGCCGCATCATTCCCCGATCCGGCGGCCCATTGCCAGCCACCTACGTTGCTGGCCATTTCGTAATCTAATAGCAGGCGGGCAAAGTAATGCTCGCCCCAGCGCCAGTCAATCAGTAAATGTTTGGTTAAAAAACTTGCTACAACCATACGTACACGGTTGTGCATATAACCTGTTGCATTCAACTCCCGCATGCCGGCATCAACTAAAGGGTACCCGGTTTTGCCTTCGCACCAGGCTTTAAATTCAGTTTCGTTGTTCCGCCATTTAATGCGGTCGTAATCTGGTTTAAATGCTTCGGTAGCTGTTTTAGGGAAATGATACAGTATCATGGCGTAAAAATCGCGCCATATCAATTCGTTCAGCCAGGTTTTTTCGCGAGCATGGTTGGCATCGGTTGCCAGTTCGCGGATGCTTACTGTACCAAAGCGCAAATGCATCCCAATGTGTGATGTGCCTTTGATAGCGGGGTAATCACGCTTTTCAGCGTAATCGGCAATCACGTCCTTATATTTTCTTGGCGGGAATTTGGCTTTGCTTTCCTCAAAACCCATTTCCTTTAAAGTCGGGATGGATAGGTGCTTTATCCCGACAAGGTTTTTCATATATTTTGTGGTGGGATAGGGTTTGAGGTAGAAATTGGTAAGCTTACCATACCATTTACGTTTATAAGGTGTAAATACGGTGTACGGCTTGCCATCATCTTTAACAACTTCGTCTTTCTCAAAAATAACCTGGTCCTTGTAGGTATTAAAAGCAATGCCTTTCTTGTTTAATAGCTTTTTAAGTTCGCCATCGCGCTCATACGCATAAGGCTCATAATCGTGGTTGGTGTAAACAGCTTGTACGTTATACTCGCTTAAAACCTCGTTCCAGGCATTATGCGGTTTGGCGTATTTAACCAGGAGCGATGAGTTGTGCCTTTCCAGTTCGTCGCTCAAGTTTTGGATAGTTTGATAAATAAAAGTTACGCGGGCATCGTCCTTATCTTCAAGCTTATCCAGTATTTCAGGGTCGAATATAAAAAGACAGAGTACCGGATTATCGCCTTTAAGGGCACGGTATAAACCCGCATTATCATTTAATCTTAAATCGCGCCTGAACCAGAATATGCTGATCGCTTGTTTCAAATTGTATTGTTTTGTTTGAGCAACGCATAATTACTCAAATGGTTTGAATAAGCAAACCCCTATAATAACAAAACCCCGCTGATGGGCGGGGCTTTGCTTGGGGATATTTGATTTGAACATGAAGACTATAGGATCTGTACGCCCTGGTACGAGTTTCTGATGGTTACTTTGGTATCAGAGTTGTTTTTGCCGGCATAACCTGTATAGGTTTTTGTTGTGCTGAAACGTCTGGCATCTTCCGGGGTTTTATTGGTTACTTTGATGCGATCGTCGTCGTATTTCAGATCTCCACCCATGGTGATCACTACCGAAAAATCGTAGTTGTTTTTTGAACCTAAGGTTACCGGTGCAAATGACGAGTTTACATTCAAAACTTTTACATTTTTATCCAGGTCGCTGATCTTTAAACCATCGCCATATCTTATTGATATATCTCCTGAATTTTTGATGCGGGCAATATCTGTAGCAATAAAGCCTGCATTCAGTTTAAGATTATTAGCGCTGCCTATTTTAACACCACCGCCACCGTTGCCGTATTCGCAGCGTAAAGTACTACCGTTTATCGATTCGATGCTTACATCGCTAAAACGGGTATTAATGTCATTGTCTGTATTGGTTAGCTCTTTGGCGGTAAAACTGCCGTATTGGGTGTTGATCAATAGTTTGCCGCCAAAATCGGGCAGGGTTACGGCGCCAAAGCGGTTCTTAATTTCCAGCGCGCTTTTTGATGGCATGTACACCGTGTAGTTTACTACTGCCTTATTTACATAACTTTTGCCATTATTGCTCCAAATACCCCACTGGTGGTTTTGGCTCTCTATTTTTGTAGTGAATGATATTACACCGCTGTCTTTGGTATCGTTAATGCTAATACCATCTAACAGTTTTTGCGCATCGTCTTCTTCGTTGGCTATACCGCGTATCTCAACATCAACCTTAAACTCGTTTTTATTCCAGGTATTTACAGTTACCTTACCATAGCTGTTGTTGATCTGCAATTTATCGCCTGAGCTAACCGAATAGCTTTTACTGTACGATTTTGTTTTCTCTTTTACCTCGCCACTTTTAATTTTATCCTCAAGGTTTTTATCCGATGAGTTATAAGTGTAAATAGTACTGCTATGGGTATAAGTTTTTGCACCACCCGGGGCAGTTTTGTTTGAATTGTCATCGTAAATAAAATTACCATAGCCTTGCATTACCATTGGTGCAGTAGGTTTTGCCGGCACTTTAAAAGTAGACCTAGGCGAGGCTTTAAAAGGTTTCAATGGCTTTGTAGTATAAACTTGCCCGTTTAGCTTAATAGTTTTAAGGCCACTATCGGTAAGTAAGGTAACTCCATTTGCGCCTGTACTAAAAAGCTGTCCGTTTAATGCTACCGCTCTCAAATCACGTTTGGTAAGCACTTTCATGCTATCAAGCTTGGTTTGCATGTCTTTTAATTTTTGCTCCATTTGTGCCATCTTATCTTCAAGCGCTTTTTCTTTTGCCGCAGTCACATCCTGGCTAAAGGCAAGGGTATGTATCCCCAACACCATAATAACGGTGTAAAGGATGGTGTTAAATATTTTTGATTTCATGATTACTCTGTTGTTTTTTACTCTGATTAAACTGTTCTATTACTTCTAATTGCTGATTAAGCACCTCGGTTTGTATTTGCAAGTTCCGGATCATTGCGCGTAAAACACTTTCCTGGTCAGGGCTGGTAACTAAATCTTTATTTAATTTTTTATAGGTAGAATCCATTTTTGAGATCTCGCCGCTAAACTCTTTGTACAACTGCGGATCGTTTTTGGCCAATGTGCGTAACTCGGTACGTTTGGTTTCAACCAGGCTTACATAATGAGCCTGTTGTTTGGCGTATTCAGGACTGATGGCCTTGGCAATATCATTTGTGTTTACGTGTTCTACCTTTTGTGTTTTGATGTAGAATACGAAACCTGCGGCCATTACCACGATGATCATTGCGGCTACCCGCATTACAAAACCCAGTGTAAAGGTTTTGGTTTCGCGCTTTGGGGGCAGTTGTGTTATTGGGCTATCTGTATTTAGTTCAGCATCTTCTATTGGTAAGCGTGCCTCTATTTTACTCCATAAATCATTTCCCGGTTCCAGATCATCAAACTCTTCGCTGTTGTTTTTGATGAAATTTTCTAATCGCTTGCTCATGATGTTATTCCTTTCTGTTTCAAAATTTCAATTAACTTTCTTTTCGCCCTCAAAAACTGAGTGCGGGATGTGTTTTCGTTTATACTTAAAACCTGCCCTATTTCCTCATGATCATACCCTTCTAACAAATAAAGCGATAAAACCACCCGGTAACCTTCGGGCAAAAGCTGCATGGCCTGTTTAACCAGTTCAACTTTGTAATGTATGTCGCTATCGTCGTCCGGGTCTTCATCGGCCAGGTTTTCAATTTGCTCGCCATCAATATCAACCAGTTCCATTTTCCGTTTGCGCAGTTGATTTATGCAGCGATGAACAACAATTTGCTTTAACCAAAGGCCAAAAGTTGTTTCCTGCCTAAAATCTTTTATCCGTGCAAACGCGTCCAGGAATGCTTCCTGCAATACATCTTGCGCCTCATCCAAATTATTCACTATTCTAAAGGCGGTGTTCAACATCGCTTTTGAGTATAGCTTGTATAACTCGTAATGAGCCTTTTTGCTTCCCTGTTTACACTCAACCACCAGGTTGTAGTGTTTGTCTACATAAACGGCTTCCAAATTTTTATTCAGCTTTCAGGTTAAATGACACAGCGTTTTTTAAAACGTTGCATATGAGGCTAAAAAAATATTAAGTTTTTTTAAAGATAGTGTAAACGTGTGTGATTGCGATGTTCAGGACAATCTTAGGGGAGCAGACTTGTATAGCCGACTTGTATAGTTTAGAGATTGCCACGCTATCGCTCGCAATGACGCGGTGGAGTTTGTGGACGAGATATTTAGTTATTCAAAAAATCATCAATCGCCTTTACTGCACTCTGGTACCTGTTATCACCAATGCCCGATATCACAATATAAGGCGCATTCAAGGCCTGTAACTCTTTGTGCCAAACCGCCATAAAATGCTCGCGCATGTTGGGGAAATCTCTTAAAGGATCATCTTCCCAGGGTAGATCGATATTTAAAAGCAGGTAATAATCGTAATGATGGTGCGATAGTTCGTCAATAACTTCCTGCGGGGCTTTGCCGAACATCTGGTCGCTCCAGATCTTGACTGTAATAAAAGTGGTATCGCAGATCAATATTTTGTTGGCTTTAGACAGTAAACTATTCTCGAGCGCTATCTGGCCGTGGAACATGTTGATCTCATCCTGCCAGGTTGGTGGTTCGGTTAAGGCATCGCAATATTCACGGGCGTATTCGGGTACCCAAACGGTATGGTAATATTCGGCTAAATAGGCCGACATGGTTGATTTTCCCGTCGACTCAGGCCCAACTATCGCTATTTTGATGATGCCGTTCATGCTGCAATATTTTGTTGTTTACGATATTCCTTGCGCCAATCAAGGTACCCAAACAATGCAATTAAAGTGTAAACAGCAAACATAAAAGCTGTTGGCTGCAAATCTTTCGCAATATAAATACCCACATAAATAATATCCACAAAAATCCAGATGAGCCAGTTTTGCAATACTTTACGGGCTAAAAACACCTGGCCTACTAAGCTGCAGGCGGTGCAAAAGCTATCTAAGTAAGGGTAGGCAGCGGGTTTATAATGTAATATCGGCGCCAAACTAATTAAAGTATAACCCAAAGCGGGGCTGGCTACAGCAACTATAATAACCGACCAGATGATCTGTTTTTTGGTGATGGATAATACAGGACGTTTCTCGTCGCCTTTTGGTTTTTTTACCCAATAGTACCAACCGTAAATATTAATGCCAAGCAGGTACGCGTTTTGGCCCATATCCGCATAAAGCGCGTTTTGTTCAAAAATGTAAACGTAAATAGCGGTACTGATGATAGCGAAGGGCCAGTTCCAGATGTTGTTAATTGCCGCGAGGTACACGCATATTAAACCGGTAACCACACCGGTGAGCTCTAAGTAGCTTTGTGCTAACCACCAATTTTCGAGAGCTTTAATAAATTCCATTGTTATGGCTTAATAAATGCCCTGGAAAAATCCCGATAGCGAAACATCAAAGTAGTAGCATATTTTGCGTAGGGTATCTAAACGGATATCCACCTTGCCAGATTCTAAACGGGCAATGTTGATGTTGGTTTCGGTGTAGAATTTTTCCTGGCTCACCTGGTTTTGGCGGCGAAGGCGTTTAATTTGGAGTGCCACCTTTTTTTTAAAGGCAATCTCGGATGTGTTTAAATATTCAAAATCTGTTAACAGCATCAGGCTTCAAGTTTATTCTTATTAGTTGTAGTATTAGCCTTTGTGTAACTAACCTATTACAAAAAGCCTAAAAACATGCGCTATTGTCACTTTTTTAACTAACAAGGCGAATGAATAATTAAAGATAAATTAAATTTCCTGACGTTTTAGTATTTGTTTGCACTTATTTATGCGCTTACCTTTGAATCATACAAAAACGACTATTAGGCCAGTGGCTTTTTGGAAATAAAATTTTACATCTACCAATGAAAAATTTTTTGTTTTGAGTTCTCAGACGCCCATGCTGAGTAATTTGTGTTCTTTGTTTGGGTTTAATCAATAGTTTAAATTAATTAGGGGAAAGGGAGCTTCAAAAGAGCTCTCTTTTTTTGTTCAGACTATTTTGCTATGCGTGCATAATAGTTTATATTTGAATTGTAAACCATAACCAGGAGTCAGAATGCAAGAATCAAGAGCAATAAAAGCTGATGAATTTTTGTCTTGATTCTTGTATCTTGACTCTAAAAATCTAATTTATATGCATTTCGAACTATCAGAAGAACATTTGATGATACGCCAGGCTGCCCGCGATTTTGCCCAGCAGGAACTTAAACCGGGAGTTATTGAACGTGATGAACACCAGAAATTTCCGGCAGAGCAGGTTAAAAAACTCGGTGAACTGGGTTTTTTAGGGATGATGGTTGACCCTCAATACGGCGGTAGCGGTATGGATAGCATATCATACGTGTTAGTTATGGAAGAGCTATCTAAAATTGACGCGTCGGCATCGGTAGTAGTATCGGTAAATAACTCGCTGGTGTGTTATGGTTTGGAGCACTATGGCAACGAAGAGCAAAAACAAAAATATTTAGTGCCTTTGGCCAAAGGCGAAAAGATAGGCGCGTT
>Ga0116227_10015742_pt1 | contig 11115 bp, 10 predicted proteins | sample S1TSphgellanicum_FD_89693 | JGI IMG/M metagenome (GOLD analysis project Ga0116227, IMG submission 89693) | Host-associated microbial communities from peat moss isolated from Minnesota, USA - S1T2_Fb - Sphagnum magellanicum MG | ecosystem: Host-associated > Plants > Peat moss > Unclassified... | reverse complement strand
CGTTTATTTACTGCTCCATTCTGCGTAGCCGTATGTTGGTAATATTCGCGCTTCCGATCACAATGCATTTGTACGCCGGCAGCTCACCGCTGCTGGCATCGAGATGATCGAGGATCCCAAGCCACAGCGTATGAATGCCGGCGGCTACGCTCACACTCTCTTCACGCATGATTGCGGCAAGACTGGCGCCATCGGCCTGACGGCCGGGTAGAACGATCTTTGCGCCCACGGCCGGCGCCGCGAACGGCAATCCCCAACCATTGGCATGAAACATGGGCACGGCGATCAGCAGCGTGTCTCGGCCGGTCAGCGCGACGGCATCGGCCTGCAGCTCTCTCAACGTGTGCAAATAGTTGGAGCGATGTGTATAAAGCACGCCCTTGGGCGCGCCGGTGGTTCCCGATGTGTAGCAGAGTCCCGCAGGTGTCCGCTCGTCAAAATCGCCCCATGGACTGGCAGCGCCATGCGACTCCAGCAGGGACTCGTAGTGCCACACCCTCGCACCGTGTCCCAGCGCAAGGTCGCCCTGAGGCGCTTCGCCATCCATGACGACAACGTGTTGAAGCGTACCGCACAGCGGCAGCAATTGCGGCAGCAGCGACACCAGGTTGGATGCAACAGCCAAGGCGCGGTCTTCGGCTTCGTTGATCATGGCGGCGAGGTGGGCGATGGTGATGCGCGGATTCAGGGTATGGCACACCATGCCGGCGCCCATCAGCGCGTAGTACATCTCGAAATGATGCTGCGTGTTCCAAGCCAGCGTCGCCACGCGATCGCCGAGATGCAGTTGCAGGGCCGCAAGCGCCCCCGACAGCCGGTTGCTACGTGTCCTTAGCTGCGCATAGCCGATGCGTCGCGCCGTTTGGCCGGCCTGCGCGGTAACCACCTCGCGATGACCCGACCATTTTGCAGCGTGATCGAGAAACTTGTCGACGGTGAGTGCATAGGGTTGCATGGGCTTTGCATGGCGCGGCGGCTGAAAATTTCGTTTAGAAAGTTGTCAAGAAACGCAGTCCGTACTGGCGCGGAGGTCCCTCGAAACGCAGTCCCGAATTCAGCGCGCCGACATACTGCCGATCGGCCACATTGGTGGTGTACAACGTGGTTACGAAGTGATCGTGCTGCCAGGCCACCTGGCCCCCGGCAATGTCGCGTCCCGCAAGATGATCGCCAAGTGCCGCGTTTTCAAACAGCGTCGCCCATTGAGGGGCGACATAGCCAAAGTTGGCCCGCGGCGTCACAGTGTCCTTGGCGCTCAACGGGAAGCTGTATTGCGCGCCGATGTTGAACGTGAAATTGGGCGCATAGGTCTGAGAATGTCCGGTCAGATCGACACACGAGGAACTCGCCGGTCCGCTGCTGGGATCGCACGGCGTGATGCCGCCGATTCTCGGATCGGTCGCGTAGAAACGACCCAACGAACTGTGCATGATGGTCGTGCCAGCATCCAGCGCGAAATGACCAAATGCGGCCTGGGTCTGCGCCTCGAAGCCATACAGATGCGAGGGGTTCGGATTGTTCAATTCGAACCCGAAGGTCGGGAAGGCGGGATACCCGACCGTCACCTGGAAATTCTTGTAGACGTCGTAAAAACCGTCGACTTGCGTGCGCAGATGGCCGTCGAAGCTGGTCAACTTGTAGCCCACCTCATAGTCCTGAAGTTTTTCCGCGCCGAACGCGGCAGGAGTACCGAGGCCGACCGGGACATTCAGGCCACCCGGACGAAATCCCGTCGACGCGAAGGCGTAGACGAAGTTGTTCGGATCGATGGCCCAGTTCAGCGACAACTTGCCCGACGTGTTGGTGTACTTCGCGGTTTGATCAGCCGTTATAGGCAATCCAAATTGCAGTACCTGCACGTGATTGGTGGTTTTTGCCGAGGTATAGCGGCCGCCGATTTGGATCTGGAAACCCTTCGGCAACTGGAAACTCAACTGACCGAATCCGGCGACCGCCGACTCCGGGTTGGTGCCCTGCAGGGTGTATTCCGTGGCTACATTTCCCGGCGGCAAACCCTCGAAGAACTGACCCGGCGGGAAAGTATATTTATCGCCATCGGCGTAGAGGCCGGCAATCCAAGTGACCAAGCCCTGATCCGGGGAGATGACATTGAACTCCTCCGACCACAGAGACTCATCGACATTGTCCGCGAAAGTGAGGTCGGCGGCGGCCGTTCCATCCAGGTCGGCTTGATAAACGGTGATGCCTTTTTGGTAACCCGACACCGAGCGCAGCGTTATGCCATCGGGCAACACATAGTCGATCTTCAAGACGGAGCGGACAAAACGATCGAGCGCCTCCTGTGGGGAGTTCGCGGTGAGGTTGAAAGGACTATTCGTGTCGTAATAAGGATCCGCGGGATATGCCCCAAGATTCAGATAATTGAAATCCGTTTTGAACAACACCGTCAGCGCATCATCGGGCTTCCAAAGAAGGCCGATGCGGCCGCTGCCGATGCGCAGTTTGCCCGGATTGCCGTCATAGGCACCGCCGTTCGGGCCGGTGAACTTATAGAAGCTGTCGCGGCTTTCCGCATTGAATGCGAAGCGTGCCGCCAGCGTGTCGCTGATGGGTAAATTGACCGCCCCTTGCAGCGCGAAGTCAGTGTAGTTTCCGACCTGCCCTGACATATAACCCTTATAGCCGCCGCCGATGACCGGATCATTGGTGGTCACGAAGACCGCGCCGCCGGTTGCATTTTGGCCGCCGAAGGTGCCTTGCGGTCCGCGCAGTATTTCCACGTTCGCGATGTCGTAGTACGGCTCTTCTTGAAAATATCCGGGGAACGTTGCGACGCCATCGCGATAGGTGACCACACCGACCGTGGTCTGCGAGTTATGCTCGCCCTTGCCAATGCCGCGTATATTGAAATCGATGCCCTGACCGAAGTTATCGACGGCGGCTCCGGGCGTGGCGAATTGCAGTTGATCGACCGTGGTAACGCCCAAATTGGCGAGGTCTCCGCCGCTCAACACCGTGGCTGAGATCGCCGACTGCTGCAGGTCGGTATGGCGACGCTCTGCGGTGACCACGAGTTCTGGTAATTCTCCGGAACTCGCCTCGGGCGGCGGAGAATTCGCCGTTTGCGCAGCTGCGCCGCCACACCAGCCCAACATGATCGCGGATGCACTGAACCAAATAATATGGATTTTCATCGCTCCCCCGTTGCGTTGCCCGCGCTCTTCTGGCGCATGGGCAAAGTCTTACACCAACTTTGCACGGAGTCAATGTTCACTATAACGTGAGCGAACATATATCTTGATGCTGAGCAACGAGTTGCACTGCGGTCTCGCCCAATCGAGTGAACTTACGGTGCGCTTTCCCGGGAAATCATTGGGTAGCCGATACCATCGTGCAATCGAATCGCGCGCAAGTCTCTGATGAGATAGCAACTGGCTTCAGTTACTCACTCAATTCAAGCGAGGAGATCCGTCATGTCGATACGATTCCGCGCCGCTGTGGCGGTCGGTCTTTTATTGGCGAGCGTCGGATGTTCGCCAGTCGATTTCGGAAATACCGATGATGTTTCCAGGTTGAAATGGCAAGGCCCAGCGAGTACCGAGGCAATAGCGGCCGCGCCTGCGATCCGACCGCCGGCGTATTACAGGACCCCCTACTACGGATCCCTGTTGCGACTACCTGATGAAGCGCTGTTCTGGTCGACATCTACTCAGGACGACTTCCAACATTGAATCCGTAACTTTCAACAAAGGACAACAGAAGATGAGCACATTCACGACCAAAGACGGCACAACCATTTATTACAACGACTGGGGCTCTGGGCAGCCGATTGTATTCAGTCATGGTTGGCTGTTATCGGCAGATGCCTTCGAGGATCAGATGTTTTACCTGGCCTCTCGAGGCTATCGTTGCATTGCCCACGATCGACGCGGGCATGGCCGCTCGAGTCAGCCGTGGAATGGCAATGACATGGATACGTATGCAAACGACTTGGCGGAGCTCGTCAGTCATCTGAACCTAAAACACGCGATCCACGTGGGACACTCGACGGGCGGCGGTGAGGTGGCACGGTATATAGGACGCCATGGCAACAGTCGGGTGGCCAAGGCTGTTCTGATCGGAGCAGTGCCGCCGCTGATGCTAAGAACCAGCGCAAACCCTGAAGGAACGCCAATGGCAACTTTCGACCAGATACGCGCGGGCGTACTGGCCGACCGCTCGCGCTTCTTCATGGAGCTGACAGTCCCTTTCTATGGCTTGAATCGACCGGAGGCCAAGATATCAGAACAAGTACGTCAATCGTTCTGGCTTCAGGGTATGCGGGCTGGATTTCCGGCTTCCTACTTCTGTATCAAGGCGTTCTCGGAAACCGATCTTACAGAAGATTTGAAGCGCATTGCTGTGCCGACTTTGATCTTGCACGGTGATGATGACCAAATCGTGCCGATCGCCGCTTCGGCGCTGCCTGCCGTGAAACTCGTCAAGAATGCGACGCTCAAGGTTTATCCTGGAGCGTCGCACGGCCTATGCACGACTTTGAAGGACCAGATCAACGAGGACCTCCTCACGTTCATTCGCGAATAGACGCCCACGGACCCGAATTTATTGGTGGTGAGAGAGGGACTCGAACCCTCGACCTCGGCATTATGAGTGCCACGCTCTAACCAGCTGAGCTACCTCACCACAGGGAGGCGGATTGTGTGGACGTACACCCCGGCTGTCAAGCCAAGTTTCACTCATACCCTCGTAAAATCAGTTACTTAGGGGTTTAAGGCGTCGCATCCGGATTGTAGAAATCCGCAAAATCCACGAAGTCGGACACCTCGGACATGTCCGCGCCGACAAATTGAATAGAGTGCGAATCGATGCGCTTCACGGCGCGAAGGTAGCTCAAGACTTCGATCGGCAGGTAATTCTTCATCGATAAATCGAGAATCACCGGATGTGCAATCTTGTAGGGTGCACGTGACTGACGATGGTTGATGGCAGCCACCACGCCTTGATAGATGAGATCACACGCAGCCGCCGGCGTGAGACTTTCCGCCGAGTGAAATCCCAACGCTTTCTTGGTGACGACAGTCTCCAACTGGCCAAGACGAGCAACGATTTCTTTGACGGCCACGTCATCGCCGGAAGCAAACACGACGGGCACGTTGAGGTCACCTGCGTAAGCAGCGTTGAACTCGGCTTCGGTCACAGGTGTCCCGTTGAGCGCGAGACGCGTGAAGTGGGCGCTTGATACCGTGTGCGCGCGGACTCCTTGTGGATTGGAAGTCGAGGCGTGATAACCGATGAATACGGCCGCGCCAAAACTCGAATCCAAGCCCGCCATCATGGCGCCGCGGCGGGGGAATGATCGCACCAGCTTGACGTCTTTCGGAAACTGTTCGATCAGCAGGCTCTCACCGTTGCCGTGAGAGTCGCTGACAACTACCTGGGTAGCGCCCGCCTGTTTGGCGGCGCGCACGGCGGCGAGCGCCTCATCCGTCATGAAATGCCGGAACCGCTCATACTCGAATCCCGACGGGTTGAGCTGATCCGCGGTGACTACGCCGGCAACCCCTTCCATGTCCACCGAAATGTAGATCTTGAGCTCTTGGACCGGCGTGGCAGCGGCAAGGGGTAACATCGGCAGCAAGGCCAAGACTGCGCAGGCCATCAACCCTGCGAAACATTTCGGAGGCCCAACAGCCGTCAAAATTTATACCCCAACGAGAATCCGATGGTGCGAGGCTGTAGAACCACGGCACTCCACTCCGTCGACAAATTGTTTCCGCCCAAGTTATTGATACCGGCATATTCCGGCACCGGTACGTCCAACAGTTTCTCGTCTCGCTTGCGGGCTGTGACGATGATCTCCGTCAGCCCGACAGATTCAGCCGACGTTTCTTCGGCTGTTGCCACCTGAGCCACCGGTATCAAGTAGGTGAGCAGACATGTGGCAGCAATTAGCTTGCGTACATCGATCATCCGGTTGTCTTCCCTCTAGAGTTGGTGTTGCTGCTCACCATGTCCAACGCCAATCCTTGGGCGATGCACGGCACCCCCCTTCCTTCCCGCCGGTCCAAGCCCGGCCGCGCACGAAACGACCAGAATGTGCGCCGGTAGCAAGGCCGTTCGACAGCGCCAATTGGCCGTTGACGAGCACGTCCTTGACACCCGTGGCCAGCTGATTGGGATTCTCGTAGGTCGAATGGTCTTGGATCGTTGCCGGGTCGAATACCACGACATCGGCGAAGTAGCCCTTTCGCAGCAGGCCGCGGTCTTGTAGCGATAAATTTGACGCAGGCAGACCGGTCATACGGTGAATGGCGTCGCTCAAGCTCACCGCCCGCTCTTCACGGACGTACTTGGCGAGTAGTCTTGCAAAATTACCGTAGGCACGCGGATGGTGGTGCGATTCTAGGAAGACACCTTCCGGGGCGGGCGCTTCCTCATCCGATCCGAAGCTCATCCAAGGCAGCGTCGTTTCCCGGCGTACGTTGTCCTCGGACATCACGAAAAAGATCACCCCAACGCGCGATCCATCTTCGATGACCAGATCCATGATGGTTTCTTCAGGCGACTTGCCACGCAGGCGCGCCACTTCTGTCAGTGACTTGCCCATGAGCGGCTTGAGACGCTCACTCTTGAACTCCGCCAAAATCATGCCATCCGGCCCGGCCGCCAAGAACAGGTTCTCGTATCCCGCATTGGGATCCGTCATTTCCCGCGCGAGGCGTTCGCGCACAGCCGGATCCTTCATGCGCTGTATCCACGCTTCGAGTCCTCCTTCCCGCACCCAAGGCGGCATGGTGGCGTCCAGTCCGGTTCCGCCTGCCGTGTAGGTGTACATATCGGCGCTGACGCGAACGCCGGCGGCGCGCGCCGCATCAACTTTCGCGATCGCGGCGTCGAGCTTTCCCCAGTTGGCCTTGCCCGCCGCTTTCAAGTGATAAATTTCGGCGGGTGCGCCGCTCGCGCGCGCAATCGTAATGCTCTCATCCACGGCTTCGAGGAAACGATTGCCTTCGCTGCGCATATGGGTGATGTAGATCCCGCCGCAACGGCCCGATTCCGAAGCCAGGCCGATCAACTCATCGGTCTTTGCGAAGGTGGCGGGTGCGTAAATGAGCGCCGACGATACACCGAGTGCGCCTTCCTCCATGGCCTGCCGCACCAAATGGCGCATCTGCTGCAGTTGTTCGTCCGACGGCTGAACGTCGGCTTCGCCGAGCACGTAGTCACGAACCGTCGCGGCGCCAACGAAGGAGGCAATATTGGGCGACACACCCGCGTTCGCACGTGCGGCTAGGTATTGCCCGAGCGTACGCCAGTCGATCGGATACTTGATATCGGACTGCCGCGTCTCATCGCGCGCGGCCATCGAGTCAGTCAAAGGCCCCATGGAGTCGCCCTCGCCCATGATCTCCAGGGTGACTCCCTGATAAAGATCGCTCTCGGCTCGGCCATCAACAAACAAGCTTTCTTGTGCCTGACTCAGCATGTTGATGAAGCCCGGCGCTATGACTTGTCCGTGAGCATCGATGACGACCTTGGCGCGCATAGGTTTGGAGGGTCCGACGTAGGCAATTCGATCGCCGCGGATGCCGACATCGCCCAAGAACGAGGCTGTGCCAGTGCCATCGATGATCTGTCCATTCTTGATCACGACGTCATACCCGCTGGCGGCTGCGGCGGCCCAAACGTCAGCACTGAGGAGCGCATTGAGCAGGAGCGCGGCAGTTAAAAAGTAACGCGCAGTCGAGCAAGTTTTAGTCGATTTCAAGATTGAGCGCCCGTGGAGGTATAATTAGCTTGATTGGGACCGTATATCCCATATGGAGACTTGTCAATCAATCCTGCCGTATCTGCTCCCCCGCCGGGCGTGGGGCCATCGAGACATTCGCTGTTACAATGCCCGCATACCAGAGAGGAATGGCGAGATGAACGAAACTCCGGCAACCCTGGGACGTCTGATTCGGTCCCTGCGAGCCCGAAACGGCTGGACCCTCAAGGAAATGAGCCTGAAAACCGGTATACCGTTCTCGACACTTGCGAAAGTAGAGCATGACCGGCTGACTCTGGGGTACGACAAGCTGATGCAGATCAGTTCGCGGCTGAAAATACGTATGTCCGAACTGCTTGCCGACCCTGGTGACGACCATGACTCACGCGGAATGACCCGACGCAGCGTGGGGACATTGGAGACGGCATTGCGAGTGGAGACGCCGAACTACGAGTATTTTTTTCTCTGCCCTGACCTACGCAAGAAACGCATGATTCCCCTCGTTGGGCGTCCCCGTGCCAGAACCATGGAGGAATTTGGCGAATTGGTTCGACATGACGGTGAGGAATTCTTCTATGTGCTGTCCGGTCGCATCGAAGTTCAGACGGAGTTCTATGCACCCGTGACCTTGGAAGCGGGCCAATGCGTCTACATCGACTCGAACATGGGTCATGCATACCTGCTGGGCGACGGCTGTAATGATGCGTTGGGCATCGGGGGCTGCTCGAGCGCCGATGACATCTTGATCAATTCATTGATGAAGCCCTTAGAGGATGGAAGACGCGAATCTGCTCGGCGGGAAGCTGCTCGGCGGGAACCCGCTCGTAACGGTTTCGACGTTGTCGCAAAGCAGCCCAAAAAAAGGCTGGCGCGGGCCAAGCTCCGACGACATTGATCGATCGAACCACCTGCGCCGCTCTCTACGGGGTTCCCTTTCGACAAGCGCCCGTCTTTTTTCCAGCACCGCCAGCGCGAGCTGCCACTACTTGCTCTTCAATTGTCGATAGCACCAAATCCGGACGCTCTTCAGTGATCATGTGGCCGCTGCCCTCTGCCACCACCAGGCTTCCATGCGGATTGCCGGCCACGAGAGATTTGCGTGCGGCGTCAAACTTGTCGTTCCATTCATCATTCGGGAACCAGCGTTTTCCCGCCGCGATAACCACGATCGGAATTGATTGCGGCAGCGGCGCTGCGCGTACATCGGCAACGTCTTGAACGATGGTATCGCGCTGATTCTCGGTGGCGCGCCGCAGCTTTTCCGGGCCTTCGGGAATCTCCAAGGGAAGCATTTGCGGGCCGCCGACGGAGTCGATGAACGCGACGCTGTTGGGATCGATGAGCACGATGGCTTTCGTGGCTTTGGGGAATTGGTTGGCGTAAAGCTGATTGAGAAGTGCTCCGTAGGAATGTCCGACCAGTACGACATCGCTGGGTAGATGCAGCGACTTGAGCCCGGCGTTGAGCCATTTCACCTGTTGTTTCAGACCGAATGAGCCTTTGGGCAAGTCACTGCCGCCGAAGCCGGCCCGGTCGTAGCTAACCACGGCCGCGCCGGTTGCTGCACTCAAATGCGGCTGGATGTATGCCCATTGCCTGGCATCGAGTCCACCGCCGGACTCGAGCAGAATCGTTACGTCGCATCCTGAGGAGACTCGAAAATGCAGCTTGAGTCCGCCGACATCGATCATTCGGTCACGAGTCACGTCTGGCGGATTCGCCGAGGCAGGTTGTAACCAGACCAGCGTCATCAGCGCAGCCACGGTCAGACGAGGCATCTGCCGCAAGGTTTCAGTCACAAAGTGCCCGAGCAGATATTAGACTGATCTTTCATGAAGTTGCCGGATATGAGGACCACAAGGAATCAATTCTCTGGACAGGACAACTATACCCATCTAGGATTCTTGACGCAAAAAGACCTGTGGCGTCGGGCGCGCACATCGGGAGCGGCATGAAATTCGAACATGATGTGGTGGTTATCGGTGCGGGCATGGCGGGCGCATCGATTGCGGCGCAGCTTTCCAGACATTGTTCCGTAAGACTGCTGGAAATGGAACACCAGCCCGGTTACCACTCGACCGGTCGCTCCGCAGCCGTGTTCGCCGAACTCTACGGGAACTCAACTGTCCGCGCTCTAACGCGCGCCAGCCGTGCCTTTTTCTTCGCGCCGCCAGCTGCATTTTCGGAAAGACTGCTGGTCAAGCCTCGAGCCGTACTGGCGATCGCGCGCACCCCTCAGACGGCGCGATTACATGCATTTTTCGAGTCTGCATTGCCCAGCGATCAGCTCACGATGCTGTCGGCCGCGGATGCGTTAGAGCAGTGTCCCGTCCTAAGACCCGAAGATCTCTTCGGCGGCATATTGTGCCCGGGCACCGCCGACATCGATGTTCACCAACTTCATCAAAGCTATTTGCGGCTGCTGAAAGCTCAAGATGGCGTCATCGACACCGATACCACGGTGCTTGCCATCGAACGACGACTCGATAGATGGGTTGTGTCGACTTCCCGAGATACGATCCGAGCGGGTGTGGTGGTCAATGCCGCCGGCGCGTGGGCGGGTGACATCGGCAGGCTGGCGGGGGCAAGCGAGATTGATCTGCAACCGCTTAAGCGAACCGCATGTCTTGTCGATCAACCACAGCAGTTTCCGTCGGAAGCATGGCCCATGGTCTTGGACATTGAGGAGCAATTCTATTTCAAGCCGGAATCCGGGATGTTGTTGCTGTCGCCGGCCGACGAGACGCCATCGGTACCCTGCGACGTTCAAGCGGATGAAATGGACATAGCGGTGGTGGTGGACCGGGTCGAGCGTGCTACGACGCTGGTCATCAACCGCATTTATCGCAAGTGGGCTGGCTTGCGCTCGTTCGTCGAGGATCGCTCCCCGGTCGTTGGCTACGATTCGAATGCAAAGGGATTCTTTTGGATGGTGGGATTGGGCGGTTACGGCATCCAAACGGCACCCGCGCTGAGTCGTCTCGCGGCCTCGCTGTTGCTGCAATCACCCATCGACGAAGAACTGCTGGCGAGCGGCGTAGAACTGTCGGCTCTCTCGCCGATTAGGCTCGGATCCCATCGTCGAACTGTGAACGGCGCTGCACTCGCGCAATCCGCCGAACTGCAAGCCCGAGCAGGATCGAATTGAAGAGCGGTGCGGCAGTACTGCTGCTGATGCTTTGCCTTCACGCATCGCCCGGGCACTCTGCCATCGATGCGTCACGCCTGACAGATTTTGTGGACGGGGCGGTCGCCGAAGGCATGCAGCGGGAACATCTCGCAGGCGTAAGCGTCGCCATTGTAGGACGCGAGGGTGTATTGATGGCCAAGGGCTATGGGATTTCAGCCTTGGACCCGCGGACGCCGATGACGGCCGACACACTGTG
>Ga0116227_10015741_pt1 | contig 11115 bp, 8 predicted proteins | sample S1TSphgellanicum_FD_89693 | JGI IMG/M metagenome (GOLD analysis project Ga0116227, IMG submission 89693) | Host-associated microbial communities from peat moss isolated from Minnesota, USA - S1T2_Fb - Sphagnum magellanicum MG | ecosystem: Host-associated > Plants > Peat moss > Unclassified... | reverse complement strand
GCGGATGCCGCCGCGCGGGCCGTCTCCGCCGCGCGCAAGGATCTCGAATTCTTGGTGCTCGACGTCGATGCGCTCGCCGATGCGCCGAAGAAATCGATCGATTATGCGGTGATGGAGCGCACCGACAAGGCGGCTGTCGTGCCGGCGGCCGATATAGGCTGGTCGGATATCGGCACCTGGACGGCGGTCGCCGATCTCTCGCCATGTGACGAAATGGGCAATTCGATTCGCGGCCACGGCATCGTCATGAACGCCAAGAACGTGCATGTGCGCTCCGACGATCATTTGACGACGGTCGTCGGCGTCGACGACATCGTCGTCGTGACGACGCAGGACGCCGTGCTAGTGCTCAACAAGGCGCATGGCGATCAGGTGAAGCAGCTCGTCGACCGGCTGAAGCTCGAAAATCGCCGCGAGGCGTTGGAGCACAAGCGTTCCTATCGCCCGTGGGGCTATTATCAATCCGTCGACGAAGGCGCGCGCTATCAGGTGAAGCGCATCGTCGTGAAGCCCGGCCATCGCCTGTCATTGCAAAAGCATTTTCACCGCGCCGAGCATTGGATCGTCGTGCGGGGCATCGCCGAGGTGACGCGCGATGACGATATCGTGCTCGTGCATGAGAACGAGTCGATCTATCTGCCGGTCGGATCGGTGCATCGCATGGCCAATCCCGGCAAGATCGACCTCGAGCTGATCGAGGTGCAGACCGGGTCTTATCTCGGCGAGGACGACATCGTCCGTATCCAAGATGTCTATAACCGGGTGTGAGATCCGCCGGCTTCGGGTTCTTAGAGGCGCTTGATCGCGATGACGGCGCCGCCGCCTTTTTCAAAGATGCGTGAGCGGGCGGCTTCGAGAGGCTCGCTCGCCACGAGCATGTGATGGGCATTGGCATGCAAAAGCGTCGACGCATCGCGCATGATGCCGACATGTCCTTTCCAGAAAACGAGATCGCCGCGCTGTAAAGCTGCATGTTCCGCGACGGCGGTGCCGAGCAGCGCCGCTTGCATGTCGGTATCGCGCGGCGCCTTATGTTCAGCCATCCGCATCGAGAGTTGCACGAGGCCCGAGCAATCGATGCCGAGGCTCGATTTGCCGCCCCAAAGATAGGGCACCCCGATAAAGCTTTCCGCGACGGCGACGAAATCCGGTGCTTGCGTGCCGATCGGCGCAAGATGCGCGGCGAACATGAACCCGCCCTTGGCGAGCCGCGCGAACTCGCCTTCGATCTCTACGACCGTGACCGATGCGCCGAGTGGCAGCGCCATGAGCGGCGGCAGCTTGATGCTGCGGCCGGGATAGATGAAGCTGCGCAGAACCTTCAAGATATGTGTCGGCGGCGCGGTGTCTTCCGCAAGCGCGGTCATCGCGAGATAGCCGACATAGGCGTCGCTCTCGAGCTGAACCCAGCCCCAACCTTCGTCATCCTCGAAAAGCCGCACGTTTTCGCCATAAAGCGCCTGCGTGACGATCGGCGCGTCGGGTGTCGGCGCCTGATGCAGGTCGGCGATTGTCGCCGAAATCCGCCGCTTCTCGCCTTTCACATAGCGTTGCGCCGTGAAGGTTGCGCGCAGCGTTTCGTCGGCGAGATCGGGCCGTGCTGCGACGAGCCGTGGATCGATGCGCGGGGAAGACGCCGGGCTCATCACGGCATCAGGTCGTCGAAAATGCTGCCTTCCTGGTCCTGATCCGGGATCTGCTGCACGCGCCGCACGATCCGGCGCGTATCCGGCTTGACCTCGGCCCGGACGCCAGCGCCGTAGCGGGCTTCGACAAGATCGAAGAGGAGGCGGGCGACTTGCACCTCAGCGCCCTCCGGGCGGCCGGATTTCGTCGTCGGGTTCCAGGCGTAGATATCGAAATGCGCCCAGGCTTTCGCCTTCTCGACGAAGCGGCGCAGGAACAAAGCCGCGGTGATCGACCCCGCAAAGGAACCGCCGGAAATATTGTTGAGGTTGGCGATCTTCCCATCGAGCAATTTGTCGTAAGGGTCCCAAAGCGGCATGCGCCAAACCGGGTCCGACGCGGCCGTGCCGCAGCGCGAGATCTCGGCGGCGAGATCATCGTCCATCGTGTAGAAGGGCGGCAGGTCCGGCCCCAGAGCGACGCGCGCGGCGCCCGTCAGCGTCGCGAAATCGAACAGAAGATCGGGCTTGTCCTCGTCGGCGCAGGCGAGCGCGTCTGCGAGGATCAAGCGGCCCTCGGCATCCGTGTTGCCGATTTCGACGGTGAGCCCCTTGCGGCTCGGATAGACGTCGCCAGGCCGAAAGGCATTTGCGGAGATCGCATTCTCGACGATCGGCAGCAAAACGCGCAAGCGCACGGCGAGATGCGCGTCCATGATCATCGAAGCCAGCGCCATGGCCGCCGCAGCGCCACCCATGTCCTTCTTCATCAAAGCCATCGCCGATTCGGGCTTGATGTCGAGGCCGCCCGAATCGAAGCAGACGCCTTTGCCGACGAGCGTGACCTTCGGCTTCGTCGTATCGCCCCAGGAAAAATCGACGAGGCGCGGCGCCTTATCCGAGGCGCGGCCGACCGCGTGGATCAAAGGAAACCGCGTATGCAGCAGCTTGTCGCCGCGGATGACCGAGGCTTTCGCCTGATATTGCGTGGCAAGCTGCAGGGCCGCGGTCTCGAGCGCGTCCGGTCCGAGATCATTGGCTGGCGTGTTGATAAGGTTGCGGCCGAGGGCAACGGCCTTGGCGATGCGCTCGACGCGCGCGCCGTCGACATTGTCCGGCACGCAGAGCTCGGGCGCGGCGTCGTCGATTTCCTTGTAGCGGGTGAAGCGATAGGCGGCGAGAAGCCAGGCGAGCGTCGCGAGGGTCGCATCATGCGGGCTATTGGCGAAACGATAGACGCCGCTGGGCAGCGAGGAGGCGAGCCGACCTGGCAGAAAAAGGTCGCGCGAGCGCTGCTTCTCGCTCTCTATCCCGAAGAGAACGGCACCAAGGCCGCCGGACGCATCGGGCAGAATGATCATGCGGCCCGCGTTCGGCTCGAAATCGCAGGCTTTGGCGAAGGCGAGGCTCTGCGGCGGCAGGCTCGTGCGCACCTGCGACCAAGTCTCCATCGTGACGAACCAGATGGGTATGGCGGTTTCCGGCGGGGCGCCGAGGTGAAGCGACATGAAGGGCTCCTGGTTCGACCGTCCGGACGGCCTTAACCTTCTGTTAGGGTTAACGCTTTATTGCTTGCAAAGCAAAGGCGAGAAAGGCCGGGCATGAAGTCGTCGCAAGCGCCGTTCTCCGTTCCCTCCGCGTCGCGTGCCAAGTGGAGCGCCCCCCCGGCCTTTGCAAGGCCGCTCATACTGGCCGTGATCGGGTTCGGCCTCGGCCTCGCTTTGAGCGGTTGCCAAAATACCGGCCTCGAAGATTTCACCGGCTCCATCTCTAGCTCCGCGAATGATCGCCTGCCGACCAATGAAGCGGAACTCCGCCGTTATGCGGATGACTGGGGCCGCCGCTACGAGCAGGCGCCGGCCAACAAGAAAGCCGGGATGAATTACGCCAGGGCGCTGCGTGCGCTCGATCAGCACGCTCAGGCGGTCGCGGTGCTTCAAGGCCTGGCGATCAAATATCCGAAGGATAACGAAATTCTCGGCACCTACGGCAAGGCGCTCGCCGATGACGGGCGTTTGCAGGAAGCCGCCGAAGTCCTGCCGCGCGCCCATACGCCCGAGCGACCGAACTGGTCTATCCTTTCGGCGCAAGGCTCGGTCGCCGATCAACTCGGTGATCATACGCAGGCGCAGGCTTATTATGCAGCGGCGCTCAAGATCGTTCCGGAGCAGCCCGAGGTGCTTTCGAATCTCGGTCTTTCCTATGCCTTGTCACGGCAATTGCCACTTGCCGAAAAAACCTTGCGGGACGCCGCGTCGGAACCTTCGGCCGATATGCGCGTGCGCCAGAACCTGGCTCTCATCCTCGCTTTGCAAGGCAAATTCTCCGACGCGGAGGTGATCCTGCGGCGCGATCTTTCGCCGGTCGATGCGGCGACCAATGTCGCACAGATTCGACAGATGATCGCCCAGTCGAACACCTGGAGCCAAATTCAAAAGCTCGACAAGAAAGTGCCGAAGAACCATGTCGCGGCAAGCGAATGAGGCGTGGCGTGTCACCGCCTCAATAATAGGTGCGCGAGATCTGGATGATCGCTGGCGTCATGATCACGGCGAAGAGCACCGGCAGAAAGAACAGGATCATCGGCACGGTGAGCTTGGGTGGCAAGGCCGCGGCTTTCTTTTCCGCTGCGTTGAGCCGCTGATCACGGCTTTCCTGCGCCAAAACACGCAACGATTTGCCGAGCGGCGTGCCGTAGCGCTCGGATTGGATGAGCACCGTCGTGATCTGACGGATCGCATCGACGCCGGTGCGCAGCGACAGATTCTCGTAGGCAGTTCTGCGATCCGGCAAAAAGGAGAGTTCCGCCGTCGTCAGCGTCAATTCTTCCGCCAATGGAATCGATTGATTGCCGATCTCCTGGCCGACCTTGCGGAAAGCATGCTCGATGGACATACCAGATTCGACGCAGATGAGGAGGAGATCCATCGCGTCCGGAAAGTTGCGTGACATCGAGATTTGACGCTTCTTGATTACGTTCTTGAGAAAGATTTCCGGAGCCTTCAACCCGATGAAGGCACAGGCCAAGCCGATGCCGAGGTCAACCGAGAACGGCCAGTCCAGCTCCGCGATGAAGTTCACGTAGAGAAGCGCGATAATGAACATCGCAAAAGGCGACACGAGACGGAAGAAGAGGAACGCGACCTCGGCCTGTGGCCCGCGATAGCCGGCCATGACCATCTGCGTCTTGGCTTGCTCCGTGCCGAGCCATTTCGAGAGATTGAAACCCTCGACGATCTGCTTCATGAACGCTTTCGGTTCCTGCCTCAGGCTCGGCTTGCGGCTGGCATTGGCCAGGCGCTCGCGTTCACGCATGCGGATGCGCGTCCGTTCGGACGCGACGGATTTCATCCGTCGCGTCAACGAATCCGCCTGCAGGAAAGGCATGCCGACGGTTATGATCGTCGCGGCCGTCGCAATAGCCACCAACAAGCTAAGCAGAAACTGCGTGTCCGTCAGCTTTTCATAGATGAGGTCGAACATCTTCACGTCTCATGATCGCCGGCGGCTTGGTCGGGCGCGACGCCGCAGATGCGTTTAAAAGTCGAAGCTGATCATCTTCTTCATGATGAAAACGCCGACGCTCATCCAAAATGCGCATACGCCGAGGACGAGCTCGCCGGTCTGCGTCGTCCACAAGAGCTCGATATATTTCGGGCTTGTGAGCCAGACGAAGAAGGCGACGACGAAGGGCAATGCGCCGATGATCCCGGCGGACGCTTTTGCTTCGCTCGACATCGCCTGGATCTTGGCCTGCATCTTCTTGCGCTCACGTAAGACGGTCGAGAGATTCTGCAGCGCCTCGGAAAGGTTGCCACCGGCCTTCTGCTGGATATTGACGACAATCGAGAAGAAGTTTGCCTCGGGGATCGGCACCCGGATGACGATGCGCTCGACCGCCTCGCCCATGGAAAGGCCCATGGCTTGGGCTTCGACGATCTGTCGGAATTCGCTGCGCACCGGCTCGGCCGACTCGTTGGCAATGATCCGTAAGCAGTCGCCGAGGGGAAGGCCTGCCTTGACGCCGCGAATGATGATGTCGATCGCTGCTGGAAATTCGGCGACGAATTTCTTCATCCGGCGTTTGCGTAGAAAGCGCAGGATCCAACGCGGTATTCCGAGGCAGCCAATGGCGAGCATGGCGACGCCGAGCAGTATGTTGTCGGTGATGACGTACAAGAGGGCACCGACGACGAGACCACATGCCGCCGAGGCGAGAAAGAACTTGCGGCGGTTCCAGGTGAGGCCGGCTTGCATGAGCTGGGCCTCGAGCGTGATCTTCTTGCTCTTGCTGCGGGCCTCGAGCTCCTTCAGGCTTTCGGTGACCTGCTTGCGGCGATTGGCAGCCTCGAGATTGCGCTCGCCGACCTTTTTTGCACCCGACGATTTGAACGCCGCTTGGCGTTTCTCCGCTTTGATATCGCCGGACAGATAGGGATAGACGAAGGCATAGAACACGCCGCCGCTGGCGATCGTGGCGAGCAGGGCGATGATCCAGACGTTCATTTCCACGACGCGATCTCCCACGAAATCGGCATCTCGTCAGGCCTCGTTCTTCAGCTCGGCGGCATCGAGCGCCGCTGCTAGGCGTTCCTCGTCGCCATAATAACGCGCCCGTTCCCAGAACCGCGGGCGGCCGATGCCGGTCGAGCGGTGATGACCTTTTAGCCGTCCGGACGCGTCCTCGCCGGTGACGACATAAGTCATCAGATCCTGGGTGGTGATGACGTCGCCTTCGAGGCCGAGGACTTCGGTTATATGGGTGATACGGCGCGAGCCGTCACGCAGACGGGCCGCTTGGACGATGACATCGATCGACGAGACGACCATTTCTCGGATGGTGCGCACCGGCAAAGCGAAGCCGCCCATGGTGATCATCGATTCTAGGCGGCTCAGCGCCTCACGCGGCGAGTTGGCATGCAGAGTGCCCATCGACCCGTCATGCCCGGTATTCATGGCCTGCAAAAGGTCGAAGGCTTCCGGGCCGCGCACCTCGCCGACGATGATCCGTTCCGGCCGCATGCGCAGGCAGTTCCTGACGAGGTCGCGCATCGTGACGGCGCCGGTACCTTCGAGATTGGGTGGACGCGTCTCGAGACGCACGACGTGCGGCTGCTGGAGCTGCAACTCGGCGGCGTCTTCGCAGGTAATGACGCGCTCATCCGGCTCGATGTAATTCGTCAGGCAGTTGAGCAATGTCGTCTTGCCGGAGCCGGTGCCGCCGGAGATCAGAACGTTGCAACGCACGCGGCCGATGATCTTTAAGATCTCGGCGCATTCGGGCGAAATCGCACCGAACCGCGTCAGTTGATCGAGAGTGAGCTTGTCCTTCTTGAACTTCCGGATGGTGAGAACCGGTCCGTCGATGGCGAGCGGCGGCACGATGACGTTGACGCGGGAGCCGTCGGCGAGGCGCGCGTCGCAGATCGGCGAGGCCTCGTCGACGCGACGTCCGACCTGGCTCACGATGCGTTGGCAGATGTTCAGGAGCTGCGCATTGTCGCGGAAGCGGATATTGGTCAACTGAATCTTGCCTGCGACTTCGATGAAGGTCCGGGTCGCGTTGTTGACCATGATGTCGGCGATGTCGTCACGCGCCAGAAGTGGCTCGAGTGGCCCATAACCCAACACGTCGTTGCAGATATCTTCGAGCAGGTCCTCCTGCTCGGAGATCGACATCACGACATTCTTGATCGAGATGATCTCATTGACGATGTCGCGGATTTCCTCGCGTGCATTGTCGGGATCGAGGCGCGAAAGCTGCGAGAGATCGATGGCTTCGATCAGGGCGCCGAAAATCGTGCTTTTGGTTATGTAATATTCGTCCGAGTGCTGCGCCTCGATAGAGGCCGGCGCAGAGGCAGGCTCGATGATGGTCGGGCTCGTATTGCGGGCATCGGCCTGTGAAGGCAGTCGCATCTCCTGCCGTAGAACGTGCGGCGGTGGCGTGACCGCCATGTCTGCCGAAGCCGAACGCTTGCCGAACATGTGTTACGCGTCCTCCGATCGAATGGGCCCAGCTCTCTCCTGCCGCTCACGCGCAAGACTGGATCGCGAGCCACAGCGTCGGCGACGCTCGTTGGAGACCCGTTCTCGTCCCCAGCCGGCGTCTGCCGGTGCGCAGACTTCAGGATGCCCGCTTGCGGCCAAGACGAGCCATAAATGGCTCCAGAAGGTTACGTTTGGCTTTACGCGTCTCGAGACGGCCAGTCGAAATGCGCGCCAACTCTTTGATTATCTCGTTGATTTTATGGGCTGGTTCGATCTCGGAGATCATTTGCCCGTTATTTGCTGCCGTTCCGAAGAGCTTCGGATCGAAGGCGATGGCGGCGATCGGATCGATATCGACGGCTTTGGCGAAATCGCCCACGGCGATTTCCGGGCGTTTAGGCACGCCGAGCATGTTCATCACGAGCTTCGGCCGTCCGTCATTGGGGCGGGCAGCCCGGATCGTGTCGAGAATGCTCTTGGCATTGCGCAGATTGGCGAGATCGGGCGCCGCGACGAGAATCACCTCGTCCGCGCCGATGATCTGTCGCCGCGTCCACGCCGACCACATATGTGGGACGTCCAAGATGATGCATGGGGTGGTGGCGCGCAGGATATCGATGAGCGAATCGAAGACGGTTTCGGAAAGATCGTAGACGCGATCGAGCGTCGCGGGAGCCGCCAAAATGCTGAGCTTCTCGCTGCATTTCGAGAGCAGCCGATCGACAAAATTGGTGTCGATGCGTTCCGGTGCGAAGACGGCTTCCGCAATGCCTTGCGGCGGATCCTGATTGAAGTCGAGTCCCGCCGTGCCGAAGCCGAGATCCATATCGACGATCACGGTCTGTATCTCGAGCTCGCGCGCCACGGCCCAGGCAATATTATGGGCGATTGCCGAGGCGCCGACTCCGCCTTTGGCGCCGGTCACGGCAATGACCTTGCCGAGACGCTCGCTTCCGGTGTTCGTATAGAGCTGCGAAATGAAGCGGATGAAGTCGAGCACCGTAAACGGTGCCACGACATATTCGCTGACGCCGCGCGACATCAGCTCGCGATAGAGAATGATATCGTTCACCCGGCCGATGACCACGACCTTGGTGCCGGGATCGCAAAACTCGGACAGGCTTTCGAGATGGCCGAGGAGGTCGTCACGCTCGGCCGCGCTCTCGAGCACGATCACGTTTGGGGTCGGCGCGATGCGATAGGCCTCGATCGCGGCGGTCGCGCCTCCCATATGCACTTTGACATGCGCTTTTTCCATCCGTCGATCCTGGATCGCCTCCTGGATGACCTGGGCGATATCCTGGGTTTCGCAAAACGCTTGGACGGAAATGCGCGGAACCGGAGCGATTTGCGCGGCCTCGAGGCCGGGGGTGCCGTTCATCACTGGGCTCCCACGCTGCTGATCGAGGTGTTCTTGGTATTCCAAGTGACGCCAGGATCCTTGCCAGCGCGGATATCCACGATGGCGCGGGTGCGGATCACCGTGTCCGGCTGGTCTTCGGCGCGTGGTCCGATGAGATCGCGCGGATCGGCTATCTGTGCGGCGAGCGCGCTCTGATTGGCGCAGCCGAAATTCCAGTAGGGCTTGTTTTCCCAGCCGTCGAGCGTGCTTCCCGAGGCGAGATCGCTCGGCCAATCGCCGCATGGATGCGGAACCTTTGCTTCGAGCCTCAGAAAGGTGAGGCGGATCGGCGATGCGAGCTGCGGATCGCCGACGGGATAGGTGCTGAGCTGGACCGGCGCGCCGCCCGATGCTGCGAGAATGCGCGTGATGCTGTCGACCATGCCGCGGTTCGCCATGCCGGCACCGCCTTGCGGCAGAAGCACGAGAATGGGTCCGTGACCGAAATGGCGATAGGTCGCGCCGAATTGGCGCACGAGATCGGCGGAGCGCCGATCGAGGCCAGGTCCCCGTGCGGGAAAGATGTCCAGCTTGGTCGTATTCTCGGCGAGCACGATCGGGTGGCGGAGCCGATAGTCTTCCATCGGCACCGAGGAGGTCACCGTGCGGTCGACGGAATTGCAGCCGCCGAGCAAGGGAGTGATGCAGAGGGCGAGAAGGCCCAATCGAAAGGCCGGTTTCTGCCGTCTCGGCGCCGAATTCGAGGGAACGGGCAAGGGCATGAGGGGGCTTTCTGGGGCTCGGCCTGCGGATTAATCTTGGATGAACCCGACGCGCCCTTTGTAATTGCGCATCGCTTCCGGATTACTCGGCGTTGAATAGAGGCGGTTGATGCGCCCGAGCAGCCAGGTTTGGGGATCGGACGAATCGGCGAAGCCGTCATCCGGCTTCGGAATGGCTTTGGCGCTCGTCGCTTTGACGAGATAGGGCGTCACGACGATCAGGAGCTCCGTCTCCTTGCGCTGATAATCGCGGGAGCGGAAAAGACTGCCGAGAATCGGCAGGTTCATGAGACCCGGCGTTCCATTGATCACTTGGGCCGAAGAGTTCTGCAGGAGGCCGGCCGAGGCGATCGAGCCGCCCGAGGGGAGCTCGACCGTCGTCTCGTTCTTGCGGGTGAGAAGACCGGGGACCGCGACGCCTTGGATCGTCGCCGAGGTCTGGTAGTCGAGCTCGGTCACCTCGGTCGCAAGATGAAGCAGGATGCGCCCTTCCGACAGGACGACGGGCGCGAAATTCAAGGTGATGCCGTAATTCTGATAGGTGACGCCGCCCGGCGTGCAATTCGTTTGCGAGCCGGTGGTGGTGCAGACCGGTGCGCTGGGGATCGGGATTTCGCCGCCGACCGTGAATTTCGCGCTTTCGCCCGAGACGGCGGAGACGGAAGGCTCGGCGAGAATGCGCGACACGCCATAGCGTTCGAAGGCTTGCAGGGTCGCGCTCAGGGTGTTCGACGGGTTATGCAATGTGAGCCCCGTCGAGTTGCCGCTCCCGTTCGCGGCGATCGGGCCCTGAATGGCGAAGGGATTATATTGGGTGAAGGCCCCCAATGTGCTCGAGGTGATGCCGAGCTGCTTGGCGATGTTGCGCTGGATCTCGGCGACGCTCACCTTCAACATCACCTGGTCGCGACCGCGGATGATGATGGAGTTGACGACGGATCCGCTCGTTTCCGTGGCTCCGCCCCCAGCTATGGAGGCACTAGTGCTAGCACCCGCTCCGGCGGCACCGCCAGCGCCGGTGGCTCCGCCGGTATTGGCTCGCCTGGCGAAGCTCTGCGCGATGTCCGAGGCGCGTTGCGCCTCCTCGGCCGAGTCAACAGTTCCGGTCAATATGATCGAATCGTTGACGGTATGAACGACGATGTCGGATGTCGGCAGAGCAATCTTGAGGATTTGATGCAATTCGTCGATAGCGCGGCCGATATTGATATCGAGCGTGGCGATCTGCAGGCCTTGAGCGTCGAACGCGACGACCGTCGTCTGGCCATTTCCAACGCCGAATATGTAGAGCTTGCGGGCCGACCGCACGACAGCATTGGCGACCTTCGGATCGCCGATGAAAATTTCCGCGGCGTCGCGCGGCAGATTGATAATC
>Ga0116227_10015740_pt1 | contig 11117 bp, 6 predicted proteins | sample S1TSphgellanicum_FD_89693 | JGI IMG/M metagenome (GOLD analysis project Ga0116227, IMG submission 89693) | Host-associated microbial communities from peat moss isolated from Minnesota, USA - S1T2_Fb - Sphagnum magellanicum MG | ecosystem: Host-associated > Plants > Peat moss > Unclassified... | reverse complement strand
CAATATCTCTGATCAACTGCATTCAATAAACTCTATAAAGAAAATTCTGAGGAACATCTTTCAAGACTGTTAGCAGTGTAGTATCATTTGGAGAGGGATTCAGATTGATTTCATTGCCATGGTAAGGACTCATGTGATTGTATGGTGATGAAAGGTTGATAGAATGAAATGGCATGTATGCCACCTCTCAGAGTTTTGTGAAAATCCAATTCCTGGTGTAGAACGGTGCCTTTTACTCCCTGGAAATGATCTTAACAAGTCTGACTTGGAAAGAAAAGCATCTGCCATTACAGAGCTTCTCTCGGCAAAAGAAGATGAAGCTGCAGAGAAGAACATTATTCTTGAAGAGGTGCTGCATTTACCATGTCTTTTACATGCATAATCTTTCATGTATCACAAAGAAAAGTCCTCCTTGGGCATGCAGTACAAAATGCAGGTGAAGGGACCAAAACCTGTGTCAACATGTTGAAAAAATCTAGGAACTATGCATGAACATTCACAGTGTTTGCATTCTCCTTCAACAAAATTTCAAATGTGTGAACTTGTTTGCACCTTGATCTATGTTCAAAAAGTGTTGCATCCTTCTCTGTCTAGATGTTGAACCAGAGGACAGAGCTTTTGCATGATGAATTCCCACTAAATTTTTTGTTGGTGGTCTTCTTCCAGGTGTTTGTTCTTGCTGACAAGATGATGCGAACAATCGCTATAGAATGGCAGACCTACAACAAATTTGGTGAAAAGTTGAATGAGAAAAAGCAAAACGTGCAGACTGCTAACCGTAGAATCATTGCTACTTCTTCAGAGCTCTCTCTTATGCAGGTATTTGTTTTCAAATAAGACCCTTCATAACTCATGCCTTGTACACTCTATTCTAGTTCACATCTTGGAAATTTTGTTTTGTGATTTGACATGAATCCACTTGCATAACAAAACCAACTTGTTGTGCACAATATTCAAGAGTTCTTGTAACCATGGCCTCGTGAGAAGCCAATCCTCCAAATGGTCTTGCAAGGGGTAATCTTTTGAGTTTTGGTATATTGTTTTGCTACATTTAGATTCATCAGTTTTGTTGTGATATCATGCAGGCAAGAGCCCACCATTTCCACAGAGAGAAACAAGCTGCAGGGGATCGTCTTAACCAAGCATACATATGTCTTAACATGGGACAGGTTTGCACCTATCCTAGGAATTCAATTGTCATTTGGCTTCTTTGAAACATCTTCAACGCAATTCAGTAACCCTCTCACAAAATAAGAATTGGCAAGTAACTATTCTTTGAATAGGGGATTAACAAATAACATATGTGGCTCAACATCTTGCTAACTGTAGTTTGGTAATAATCTACTACAATTGCATTGTGTAGGCCCCAACAAATGATATAGAGAAGAAAATGAAACGAGTGGAATCTCAATCTCTCTATTGTTTGATGCAGCGACCACAGTATTATCAAAAAACCCTATCTCATGTTTTCCCACTCATTGTCTTCCTTGTTTTGCAATAGGATATATGGACAATCATTCTATCATTTAGTACTCTCCACCTACACTTGGTGTTGAATTGCATTCCTTACTAACAAATCAACCATGCAAGTACTATTACAGGCCATATATGAAAATCCCATAGATGCACAATTTGAGCTTGTTCAAGATAGAATAGTGTAAGTAGTAGATTATGTTGAAATTGAAACTATGTGAAAATTGTGTAGGACTACACCATTGACAAGACCAGAGAAACGACCAAATGCCTACATTGGGGAGGCATTAGGAGTGCCTTTGCCTTTTGGGGCACAATCTCCCTTTAGACCATCATTGCATCGAACTAGTAGTCTTCGACAGACACAAAGACCAAGAACTGCAAAGAGCTAAACCCAATCTTCAAGCAAACTACTTTGAAAGTTGAACAATCATACAAATAACAAACAAACCACATCTCCTTGGGAGGAGGAGGAGGGATGGGGGAAATGATGAAGGTATGTACAATCAAAAAGTTTCATTTGAAGTTCTTTCTTTTTTCTTCCCATTGACGGTTAGGGGTTTGGTGCACCTAGAAGAACATGACCACAATGAAATTAAATCTAACATTTTGAAGGGATGTACAAAGATTTGATATCATCAAATGGATTTGATAGCTACATTCAACACCAAATAGGAGATGTTGTGGATGTTCATTGTTCTAAATCTACACGAAATTGGAGAGAATTTTTCCTTATGTGACAAGCATGTTATGGACCCAACTTTGCGTCATATAGTTTTGTGCTAGTACTTAAATTGATTCCTTTTTTTCATACACAAAAATTAAAAACATCCAGCCTCTCTTGAAGATATGATGGTTTTTCTTAGTATGGATACTTGTTAAAGGTTCTTTAGGTTGATTGATATCATAGCATTGGAGCTCCATCTTATGATCAAAAGCTAAGGACTTGGCATAATGAGGATCATGACTTTGAGTTGAATAAGATTATCACAATGTTAAAGTTCCAATGATATATCATTGTTGTTGTTTGTGTTATTTCTTCAAGGTCCAAGAAAATCAAGTAGGATAGTGTAACAAATGATGAATTGATGTGTTTTGAACTAATCAATTTTGGCATGACGATTGCTTCACATTGAACAAGATCATGACCTTCATGTTCCAATGCAACCTTTTTAAGTTACTATAATTTTATTTTGTTTTGTTTCATGAAGTTCTATATGGTTCAAAAAACATCATAACTCGAGATGCATTGTAGCATACATCTCAAATTCACAATTCAAAAATATAAAAAGGAATTGGCATGACTATGAAAGCAAATTATGAGTTCAATTTTATTTTATGGGCAACATTTAATGTCACAATTCCAATCTTGAGATTATGATCAAAACTTACAAGTAAACATAAGAGCAAATATGCCTTGACTTGTTGTGTGAATCTAGACCAATGTCTACTACATCCAAAAGAACATGCAAGTTATTTCTTCGTCCTCGCCCATAAACATGAAATATTGAATAATTTTTATTTTGAATCAATTAAATACCATCATCACATGGGCCAATCATTGTGATTGACCAATCAAAATTAATTGTATCACTATATTGACCTTTTTAGACATCATTACATCTTATGCATGTTTTAAGCATATTTATTAATTTATATTGATCCAAAAAAATAAGGAATGCACTACATGTTTATGTAGTTTTCCTACAAGTAAACACACATAAATATCGTTTATACCAATTGGCGAATTATAAGGATGTGTCATATTATGTGAGAACTCAAAGGAAAAAGTTTTCATGAATTAACCATGTTTAAATACTATGATTAAAATGACATGTGTCGCAACCCTAGCCTTGGGCTCGTGACCAAAGCAAGGGCTTGCAAGGTTGCGAGCCAAGAAGGAAGCCCAAGAATGAAGGAAAGTGTGAGGGATTGAACTCTCACACTCCCAAAGGAGCTTCCACTTTGGGAGGTGGAGTCCCAGTGGACTCCCGAATGTTCAGAGAGTGATTGTAAGGGTCAAAACCCAATGGCTCAAGGAGTAATTTATATCATTGGAAAGATATTGAAACTTAGATGTCTAAAATGGGCTCGCATGACCCATTTGGACATCTGAAACACAAGTTATGGCCAAAAGAAGGGCCGAGTCTTTTGGCCGAGAATCAAATTGGCAATTTAACTCTTGACCACTAAAAATCAGGAATCAACCCAATGCCCTTGCTTACAGGTGGTGTGCAACACACCATTGGAAAGCTCTCAACGAAGGCTACAACTTTGTTTTAGATCTCATCTTAATCGAAGGTCTGCACACAAAGTTATGGGCCCCCAAAGCCGCAAGAGTCCCAATTTTGGCAATTTCGAAATTCCCACTTAGGAGTCCTGGGACAAAAAGTCATTTGGATGTGGGCCTTGTGGAGAGGCACAGAGTATACTATAAGGGTCCATTAAGGAGCTTGGGGGTGCATCAATTGAAATATTTAAAAACAATCGTCATGACAATAAATACAATGAATAAGACTGATGAGGGACTTGTGCAAATGATTTTTGCTACATAAAAACTTGTTTTTTTCATAAAATTAAATATTGAATTCAAGCAAATGGTGAATATTATTCAATTGGGGTGGGGGGCAACAAGGTAAGTGGGGTTCAAGTTTTTAAAAGTTATATTAAAATTATGTACATTGATGATAAGTGTTTTTTAGGAAAATTTTAATGTAACTTAAATGATCATAATATATAGCAAGCAATGTAATATTTAAGGATTTTCATTTAGAATTATAGTGGCTACAAGTGAACATGGCTATTGTTTGACCATTGGTTCCATGCATATACATTTTGTATAATAAATGGTGATTTAAAACATTGAGTATGAATGGAATTTCGCAAGTGACTAAACAATGTAATTTGTGTGTTCTAACTACTTTTACATGTGAGAAGTGTGGAATTTGGTGACAATTGTTAATTGTGGGTTACACTTAGACAAAAAACATAACTTAGAGTAAAGGAAAAATGTTAGACCTTCTTCAAACAACAATTGTGCAAGAAGACCAACAAATAACAACAATGTTTAAAAGCTTGAAGGAAATGAACACAAGGACACACAAAGAGCATAAATGAGCAAACTTTACAAACTATCACTCAAAGGAGGACCCCTAGTCCATGAGCCCTTGTCCCTATGACAACAATTGATTTGACATGCATGCAAGTCGTTAATAAGTTTTTATAAGCAAGTGTAAGCATATATGCAAGGAATTAACCCAATGGAGAAGCTAGTGTACATTATGAAAAGAAAAAAAATGATTGCAAATCCAACAACTTGCATCATAAACTTGAACCTCAAGTAAAAGCCTAGAAATCAAATGCCTACCAACATAAGCAACATCTACAAGGAATAAACACATGAATGTAAACCTAAATTACAAAGCAATTTACAAGCCATAAATATGAAAATATGATGGTAATAAAAAAGATAACAAAACTTGTTTTCAACAACTATATATAAAATATTTACAAGCACTAAATTTATGGGTGCAATTTTACAAACATGTGATTAGAACCAAGTTTCCTTGGCTAGAAAAAAAAGTATTTCAATAATGTCATGTGTGCAAGGAAAGTTTTTTTTGCAATCCATTTCGACCAATATTGTGTGTATATTATTCCAAATGCATCCATGACATCTTGTGCTAGGAACCTATTTTCCAACTCATCATTGACATTCGCTATTGTGTTTAAATAATGCCTTTGCACCTTGTTAATGGTGTGCTAAAACAAAATTTTAATAACATGAACATATTCACCAATGTGAGGGCAAACATAATGCATGATGATAAAAATCCTAACAATTCTGATTTCATATTCTCCAACCTAATGTTTAAATTAACACCCGACTTATGGATCATAATATATGATGATGTCCCACTCAAAAGGTTATAATACCCATGAAGACATCATCCATGTAGGCAATATGAGAATCCATGTACCATGCACATGAGTAAGTTTAACACAATTTTACAACAACTACAAAATCACACATAAACCAACCCCAATGTTGGTTAAACTTAATGAATTGATTTAATGCTTATAACATTGGCATCACACATGAAAGTCCCAACATTATTTCTAAATCACATAACAACTAGAAGTTATTGGTAGCTTGTGATTGGTGGATGCATCTTGATGACCAAAGCTTTATGTTCCTTTAAAACCTCCTTAATTAATAGTAGCATCAAAATCCACTTTGTTTTTATATTTCATAAAAAAAACCACCCTTTGATTCCATGATGTTAGTAAGCTCAAGAATTCTTATGTTTTTTTAGGACTAAAAGAAAAAATTGTAAAGGCTTTGCAATACATCTTCAATCTTGCCCATAATGCTCATCTTGGAAAAAGTTTGCAATGCCAAGTTGGTGTGATGGCTCATGCAATGCACCCCAATGTGGAAGGTGAGATTTTGCTCCTTTAACTAAACTATCACCTTACACCTTGTAAAATGTTGAGCCCATTAGCCCCAAAGGTTATGAGTTTGGAAGCAATGTCGTCATGGTCAAACTTCCATATTTTTCCATCGCATCAACTAGCACTTGTTTTAGGTTTTAAAAATGGCAATATCAACCATTATTTCCAAGGAAAAAAAGAAAGGTTTATGCTACCAATAAACAAAGGTTTATATTACACATGCCTTAATAAAGTCTCACGATTATTAATCACGAATAATATCCTCATCACATGATAGAGACAAAAATTTAACACTTCAAACATTGATCTAGTCTCTCTAATGACTAGTTGGTGTAGAAATTCAACCATCATCCAACTTGTAGAATTGAACCAATGCATTTTAAGGAATTCTTGGCATTGAAAAAACATAGTAACTTGCCCTCAAATAACATGTGAAATCAAAGAACAAATTGAACAAGCTTCTTTCACCTATCTTATATTGCACCATACTATAGTTGATTTAGTACATTGCATCGACTTGTAATTGCATATAAACATTTATTTTTTACACAAATAAACTCTTTGTTCACATAAAAACTTTCTAGTTTTACACACACTAAGGATTGTGACTACTACTTTCCTCCTCCCACCATGTTTGAGCAAGTTGTCTAACTTGGGAACTAAGAGCTTTTCTTTGCCTTCAATTTTAGTACACACTTAGCGTCTAACTAGATGCACCTTAACATCCCATCCAACAACAAATTAAGCCCATGGGAACTTGATTTTTAAAACATTTTGAAATACTTTGCTTTGTTCACACCTTTTTTTTTCCTATTTTTTTGGTATATCTAAATAGATCCTCTTGAGAGGGAAGGATAGCTTGAGGTGGTGTTTGTTGGTTAGATGAAGGTAATGTTCGATCAATAGCAAGAAAATGTCCAAAAAAAATGTTTGAATTTAAAATGTTGAGAGCGAAATTTAAGGTTGGTGTCACATGCATGCCCACAATTTACATATCAAGGTGCAATAAGATAAAGAAAAACCTTAGTTTACTATACCCAACTTGAATGAAACAATTACAATTGCCTTCTATGACCTTATAAAGGCATCAAGTCAAGAACCAAAATGCACACACAAAGCAAAAATTTAAGAAATTCAAAAGGCATATGAACTAAGGAAATAGAAAACAAGATAGGGGTGTGAATTTGAATTACAATTTGATAGTCTCAGAACCCCAAGAAATCTCTTGCAAATGCTTTTCATTCAATACCTTTGTCATCGTTATATATAATATTTTAGGTGTCTGTCTATCTGGTCATCCTCCTTGGGGGTAAGGGGGTTAGGGTTAGCACGCCCTTCATAATGAATATTTCTGGGCTTATGATATAGTTTACCTTATGTTTTACAATGGGGGGGGGAGTAAGGCCCATGGGTGGGGTGGGTTTCAGAAATAAGGGGTCTAGGAGGAGGGGCTTTACACTATACTTAAGTAATTTTTAGTTTTTAGAGCATGTAAAGACTTGCAATAAAACTAAATTTTGCCAAGTTGGGAATTGGGATCAAGTTTTCTTTCTTATAAATTTTTTAAAATAAAATTTTTAAAATAAATTATTTATAAATTTGTGATATCAAAAATTTGGCGAAATTTTCAAAAATACTAGGAAAATTAGTTGAATTTACACTAGGGAAACAAAAAAAAATCCCTATTTACACTAAAACTTGGGATCCCTTTTGTTTCCCCGGTTACCTTTCCCATGGAACGGACCTCTTCACCTATCTCCCCCCCTTCAACACAACAACCCTCATTAAACCAATGAACGAAAAGAAAGAGGAGGCCCCTATGGAGGACCCACACGTTCACTGGAACCATCTTGCCCAGGAGAGGAGTGTGAGGCACACTCCTGATTATACAATTTAAAGAAACCGGGAGACTTCACAGTGTCCGAAGGTCATGGGTACTCACTAGTGCTCTCTATGATACTCTATAATCAATGTCCCACTAGCCAATGATAGTTACACTACTACAAGAAATTTAGTTAATTATCAAGAATAAAACCCACCCATCCACCCACCCATCCAAATTCCAATGACCATGGTCCATAATCCATTAGTACAAGTTAATGCAACAAAAGGAATATTAAATTTAATAACAAACCTTTAGATTTGAATCACAATTTTTGCACAAACTTATCAAACAAGCAAAAGAGCATAGTTTGAAGAGCCAATAGGAAGTTCTAGCAAGTGGGGCTTTTAGGCCCACTTTAAAGTTTTAAAAAGAATCTTTCACATGACAACTAAAACAAAAACTCATTTGAAATGATAAACATTGAAAGTTGAAATGCATAATGCACACATTGGATTATGGAATTTTAAAAAGAAATCTAATGTGACAACAAAAACCAAGCAAAGATGTTACAAGTGCTTGTCATTCAAACCTTCCATGCTCTCTACATGATGTTTCATAATGAATTTCTCATTAACAACTACACTATTCACTAAAACTAAAGGAACATGACACATATTTAATATTCATTACCTTGAAAAAAAAAATGGCAAACATGTTTTGAAGAATCTAATCTCTTGTGTTGATGGGCACCTTATTGTTGGTGAAAGCAGTTGGCAATTTTGTGGAATATGGAGGTTGGTTTGGTGAAGTGGAATTTGGGGTTAAGGCCTTAACTACAAGGATGGCTTGGATGGAGCCATTTGGCACCATCCCTTTTTTTCAAGTTGCTACATACAATGATTAAAAGGTATAAAACTTGGTTAGTTGGCAAGCCCCTACCTTTATGGTGTAGCCATTTGGTGTGAAGGGGGCATAATTTGCCACCATTTTGAAACATGCATGTAGACGACCCTATTTCAAGGCCAAAAGTTGGCAATTTTTCACCTATAAAAAAATTGTTGATAGGAAGATTTTTTTTAAAAAATAGCAATTGTCCATAGGAAGATTTGGTCAAACTTGGTTATAAGCCAAATATGAAATACAAATCTTTAATCAACTTATGTATGGTTACACATTGAAAACCAAATCTAAAAATCTAACAATTTTTTTTTCCCCCATTTGCTTTTGCTATTGTAACCCTCCAAAATCATTTCATTTAACATGCACACATATATTTTTTATTTTCATATTTTGAAAAAAAATTTGCTAGGGGAAAAAAAAAGGTTAATGATTTTTTTTAATAACATGGTGGAGGTGTGGTTTCAAAAAAATGGGAGATTGTATCCATGTCATGTAGGTTGATTGAGATATATATCATGATGGAAATTTTTGCCCGCACTTGTTTACAAAATTATATTCAAACAAAGTGGAAGCAAATGCATTATGAGACAAACAAACATGTAATCACATAATAACTTTGCCCTTTATGGTATGTTCAAATTTCAAACCTTTTTTCCTCAAAATATGGTAACTTTTGTGTATTTTTTTCATAAAAAAACCTTTTGTACATTTTGCACTAGATTTATTTTTGTTGTTTTAATATGAAATTTTGCTCCAAAGAAAGCATTGATATCAATATGTTAAAAACACTTAGTGAAAACATGCTCATTACCATAATAGATAGGGTTGACCATGTTTGTATTTTCATGAAAGAATTGCACATTCAAACAAAAGGTGAGTTCAAATTACCTTGTTAAAAAAACATAACAAAAATGAAATGCTTGTCAATTATGAAACAAGGTGAAAAAAAAGGAGTTAAAAAAGGAACAATTGCAAATAAAACATAGTGTGAAAATGGATTCAAAGCACAAAAAGCTCGAAAAGTGAAAAAAAATAGAAAAAAAAGATTAATTGGATGACAAGAAAAGTTCAAATCATAGCACATCTACCAAAAAAAAAAAAACCCCTCAATGGGAACAACCTAATATTTTTTTATGAGATAAAATGCCTTTTTAATAATTCCCTCAAACCAAAGCAAGGCAAATCAAGCATTACCATAACTTCCCAAAATTCATACAAATTCAAAAGGATGCTAACTATCATTTCCTATAATCTAACTTTTTGGGAGGATCTTAAAGCAATGGCATCACATTTTTTTCATTGAACTAAATTCAATTTTGTAAAGCATTTGTACAAATTTCCTAGTGTATTTGGAGGGCACTTTATATTTTATATTTTTCAATATCCCTTTGAGAAAAGAGCAAATATATTTTTTGGGACATTCCCATTATGCGAGGGTTGGCTCAAGTACCTCACCTTGTCCCGAGCCTTATTTTGGGATGACTTTCTCAAGCCCACAATTCAAAGAATTAAATCATAAAATTGGTGACATAATAGATAAAAAGATTGAAGAAAAATATTTTAAAATGGAATTGTTTTGAGATTTTCAATGGATTGACTAGTTCTATGTGTTTAGTGAGTACAATTAGTGAAGTCTAATCTTGTATTAGCAGATGTAGATTAGATTAGTCCCATGATTAGGGCACACTGCACAATCTTCACTACTCGCGTTTTGTAGTCTATTGCTGCAGTTGGGGTTTTTGGCTTTCGCAACGAGCTTCCAACCATTGACGCCATGGCGGCTGCGGCGGAGGATCCAGTAGCTGCATCCGAAATCTCTCCTGTCCCTGCACCTTCCTCTTCGTCTGTGGAGACTGCCTTCTCGAGGTATGCATGCACACAAGCCGCCCTGCTTTGTTTTGTTTTCCCTCTTTGTCTCTGTCTCTGTCTCTTTCTCTGTGTGTGTCCTCTCATCGGAGATTTGTGTAGTGGAAGGTTTGTGATTTTAGGGTTTAGAGCTGGAGTTCATGGGGTTTATGCCTCTCCTGGCATTTTTATTTTTTATTTTTTTAAAAAAAAATTTGGGGTAGGTGGTTACGACTGGTCTGGTGTTTTGATTGTTGTGATTTCGGCAGAATGAGTTTGGATGAGAAGTATGAGCTGGTGCTGAGCGTTGGAGAGGAATGCATTCAGAAGGAAGAGCTCCGGAACCTGTTGGAGAAGAAGGTGAATCCTATTTGTTATGATGGGTTTGAACCCTCTGGCAGAATGCACATTGCCCAGGTATGTTATATATGTTGCACACACAGCCTGGATATTGATTGATTTGGATTGTAGTGGATTTTGGGTTCTGAAGGAAAAAACAGAGGCTTTTTTTTTGGTGGGGGGGGGGGGGGGGGGGGCGCCCTTTTTTTTTTTGTTGGTTTTGTTTTTTGTTTATCATTTTTTTTTCACTGGGTTGGTGCCGTGGTTGTCTAGGCTTTTT
>Ga0116227_10015739_pt1 | contig 11118 bp, 6 predicted proteins | sample S1TSphgellanicum_FD_89693 | JGI IMG/M metagenome (GOLD analysis project Ga0116227, IMG submission 89693) | Host-associated microbial communities from peat moss isolated from Minnesota, USA - S1T2_Fb - Sphagnum magellanicum MG | ecosystem: Host-associated > Plants > Peat moss > Unclassified... | reverse complement strand
TATAAAGATGTAAAAAATAAAAATAAAAAAAATTGTATATTGAAAATGTCTACCAATAAATAAAAATTAAAAAATATTGGTTTTTTTTTTTTTTTTTTTTTCAAATTTTTAAAATTAATTTGGTGATGTAGCCACACTCACAACCACCAATAGGAAATTAGCCAAATTTGGTTTTGAAAGTGCTAAGAATCCGGCTATATGTTTTGGCAACTAGCTGGAACCTATTTGTCTAAATATGGCGATCTCAAAAAAAGGGAAAAAACTGTAGAGCCCTAAAACCCTAAACCCCTACTTCTGAATCAGCCCACAAGATGTACTTGGGAGAGAGAATTTGGCTCTTCTTATAAAGAGACTAGGATGCAGGGCCCACATATTTCCACTCATGGCTCTCAAGGGACGGAGGGGAGAGGGCTCCAGCCAATCACGAATTACCGAATCAAGCATGTGCGGACACCAATTATTTTATATAAGTAGACAAGCTAGATAGATGCATGCATCTAGACTTCATTCAATTAGGTGAGGGCTCAAGGGTGGGTCAAAGAAGGCACAAAATGCATGCACTTTCAAATCTACAATAAATAAATAATTTGGGTAATTAGTTGAAAGAATATATATTTTTTAATTTAAAATTTTTTAACTAAATTGAGCATGAAGAATGAAATCCTTTGTTTCATGAACCCAATGAAAAGAAGGCTCATAGCCTCATCCATTCATTCATTCATTCATTCATTCATTCATGAGGGGTCCAGTTTTTTTCTTGGGTTTTTCCCCTGTTCCCAATGTGTTCCCATCATGTTCCCATGGGCTTCCCAAGTTGTTTCCCCGAAGATGTTCCCAATAGCACCTCATATTTATCCCATACGGGTTTTGCCCAAAGTTCAACTCTCATGTATGCAAACTAAAGAGGTGGGCACATTTGTTTCTATTTTGCAATTGGAGATCAAAAGAGATGCTTCCATTTGGGAGTGCCCAATGTTACCAAAAATTTGATGATGGGCCAATCAAAATGACTCATTCAACCCAAAAAAAAAAAGTTGTGAGTACACCCATGAACTAATTAATATGAATCGTAGAATGCCACTAACTATCATAAATAAAGGGGCGATGTATGGTGAAAGGAAAATAGCAAGTTTAACCTTAAAAGGGCTCAATACTAAACCATTAACTAACCATCTTATTATACACATAGCATATAACATGGATAATATGATGACATTGGAAATGCCACTTGAAATTCACCAACTTGGAATGGCCACCATCATCCATTGCACTCAATTTGGATTTGTGGCACATTGGATGATACCACATCAAAACCAAATAACCAAAGTGATTGGGATTCATGGTCTTCCTTGGTATAGCCTAAGTCATGTGGAATATTGGGGAGAGGGGGTCCAAATCATGAGGGATGTTGCACCAATTGCATTTCATCCATTACCCGATATAAAAAAATGACCACCAATGGAAGGAAACGTTAGCCCATATGTGGTGCTAATTTGATGAAAACCCATTTAGTCTTACTTAGTTAAGAAGCAAGGTTCAATCAAAGCAAAGTATCTTTAACCACAACTACATCACCAAGGTTCCACCTTGGTTAATTATCATGTAAACCCTCCTACTTCCACCTCACACTACCTAGGTGACTAACCATGTATGTGAGTGATAAGTATCATAGGAAGAAAGGTAGGGAATGTAAATGGTTGCTATGTACTTAGGCAAGTAGATGAATGTGAATGGTTTAGTTCATGGTTAACAATCATGTTCAGCTATGGGACAAGAATACAATGAAAAAGTGTTTCTTGTCCACACACACACACACACCATCCATCCATCCATCCATCCATCCATCGTGGTGAACTAGTGGGTGGTGTGGTTTACTCCGGTGGTGAGTGTGTGGATTCCAACTTCACACAAAGTTCTAGTAATAAATTGTTGTTGTTATTTTGATTGTTCAAAACTCTTATAAACTCACTTCACAACCTCACTCATTTCATACCCTTTTTTTGTTCAAGAGAATATGAACATGATCATTTATTGTAGCTTGTATGTTTCACAACTTGATGCATTTGACTTCACATCAACAACTCATGGCAATCAAGCACATCTTGGGATACCACTACCAAGGAGAGAGTGCATCCATCCAAAGTGGAAACAATTTTGCACTCATGATGGGTCCTTTTATCGGTGATAGGATGACTAGGTCCTTATCATCCTATCACCGATAAAAGGATAGGATGATAACGACCACCATGAATAGGATATCAATCAAAGGACCATACATGATATCAATACCACCAATAGGATGATAAGGACCATCATCAAAGGATTTCCATACCTAGTGTCCAAGAGAAGGGACCTAAATATTGTTGGAATGGTGATATTTATACCCACTTTCTTGGGCACGATCTATTGCACCAAAAAATACACATTAACTTGAGGTTATAACACTTCAACATTAGAAGTAGCTTGGACGAGTTATGATGAGAACAAGTGACTTTCAAACCCTAAAAATGTTTGGTGTTCTAAATAAAGTTTAAGAGGCTACACATTAAGGCTTTACAAGTAAAAGGAAGTAATTATTGTATATTTCATTTATTTCAAAGATCTAGATTATGGTTAATTTTGTTAAGTAGCCCTTTTTTTCTTTTTCTTTTGCAAATCTTGGTTTTAAGTTGCAATTTTAATTAACTATATTAAGTAATATATGTTGTTAATGTATCATAAAAGACAATGGAATGAGCCATGTAATGATAATTAAACATAAATATAAAAATACTATGACTATCTTGGCATTACCCTTGTGTATTTTACACGTTCATTCTAAAATTGGTACAAATAACATTTCATATAGCCCCAACTTGTGAAGTGATCATAATCATTCCTTGTAAGAGTAGCCAAATATATTTAAACATTATCTTGACATTTGATGCGGGGTGTTTTGGTTTGATCATGCAAAACACATGATTTAACCAATGTTGACAAGTTCCCCAATTTATAATTCAAGGGACAAACACAAAACATTATGAAAGAATTAAATGTAGGTTACTATTCCACACAAAAGATACACATGCCCATTGGTGATGTCCAACAACCAACTAATTTTTTTTTTAAATCATCATGCCCCATTTTATTGTGATAAATATGGTTATGACAATAATGTAAATGTTACAAAAATTGGTGTGGCATGTTAGTTGAACCTTTCCACTTTAAGTGGAAGATCTTTAGTTCTTTCATCATTTTCGTATTCATATTGAATGAAGTCATTTCCTATGTTGTGTTCCCAAAGGAGATGCTTGTGTTCCATGGGGAAATGGTTATGTTTCTTTAAGAAATGTTTGCATTTGTCTCTTTTTTTAATGAAAAATCATCAAAAAAGGACACAATTTTCTAAAAAAAGAATCTATCACAATTTTTTAATTTTTTTTAATTTGCCAAATTTATGCCTAATAGTTACACATTTATGAGTTCTTTGAAAAATGGTCACTAGTTAAATTGAAATCTACCTAGGGATGCTTGCCATTTTGACTCCATTGTGGAATTGAAAAAAAAATGGTTTATATTCCCTAAGGAAATGGTTGCATGTTCTTTAAATAAATGTTTATGTTCCTTGGGGAAATCGTTGTGTTATTCATAAAGATGTCTAAGTTCTTTGAGGGAGGGAGATGATTTATGGCCTAGGGCAATGCTTTTCCTAAAAATAAATGTGATGAATAGTCTTTTGAAGGTATGTTCTTTAAGAACATCTTTGTGTTCCCCAAGGTATTGGTTGTGTTCCCTAGGAACCTAATTCTGTTTTTGGGGGAAATGTTATGGGAAACGGTTGTGTTACCCTAGGGAATGCCTTTTTTTTTATTTTTAAACTTAGGCTAGAGGATTTTTAAATGAAAAATTGAAATGGCACAGTTTTTTTTTCCTTGAAAAATGTGGCTAAACCATTTTTTCTTCCTTGGCAAACTAACTAGGGAAGTGGGCCAAGTCGCACATCAAAACCATCCCAAGAACAACATTCATTCAAGAAAGTCATTTGAAGAAAAATGTGGTTGTTGGGGCGAATTTTTTTGAATTCGAAACCTCTTACTTGATTAGGTGGTTTTTAACCATTGCACCACAAACTTTTATTTGAAAGAAGGGGGAACCAAAGATAGATAATGCATTTATGATAATTGAGGTATAATAAAAATGTTTTGGCAAAACATTTTTTCAAGTGAGCATTTGTCGAGTGTAGTAATGTCAAGCTACACCTAATGCCACATTTAATTCATTGTTCTTATTTATTGTTTGCCAACTCAAAGGGTTTAGGTTCATGTTCTTGTGACTTGGGCTCAAACCAACAACCTTGAATTGGTGGAATCAACACAAAAACTAGATTGTGGAACTAACATTATGATAGAACCCAAAATATTGAAAAAAAACATGAAAAAAATAAATTGAAATTACTTATAATTTTTTTGAAAACTTAAAATGTAAGGATTCATGATTTTTTAAAACCCAAAAAAATTCAAATATCTCATTAACAAGTATAAACATGATAACACGAATCACACCCGCCTGCTTTTTTACTACTTTTTGAGAATATTCTTTAAATGTTTTTGAAATATTTTTGAAAACATCTTTGAAAAAATATTTAATTTAAAAAAAAATTCATACTATTTTATTAAATTTTATGTTAAAAATTTGGCAAGAAATGTCATTTAAAAAAAATTCAAATTCATTTGTAATAATTTTTACTACTTGAAAACAAATGTTACAATGTTTAATGAGTGTTTTTGTTCATTTTTTATTCATTAGATTAATTTCAAATTAATTCACATGTTCCCATGATATATTTAAAATACAAATACATAACAAATATTACAATTTCAACATCAAATTATATACAACTTTAAAACATGAAAAAACCAAGCAAGCATTAGACTTGCTATGGTATGTGTTATTGTAATTGCACATTAGCATGAGGAGGATTCAAACCCTAATCAAAAAAAGATCTCGCCCACTACCATTCATGCCATACTTGCACCCAAACTAAGTTTGAAAACATGCATACATCAAATTCACAAGTGCTTGCATAATCACACTTACAATGTGACCACCATTTAAACTCAATGAGATTCCATATGTAATCATATGGGAAAAAATCCAAAATCAAAATCAAGCCATATGAAATCCATAAAAATAATCATACGAAACTAATACACCACCAAAAAGGCCATCTTCATCTATCATTTCCATCTGCATTTGCATAGTTAGAAACAAACGGAATTGCATACCAAACCCTCGTAAACTTACATTGTCAACCCATAATGTTGTTATCACTAGTAGGAATGTGGGTCTAATTCACAAAAAAATCTCATTGCCCATTTGTATGAAATCACCATTATTTCACTAAACTATAACTTTAGTAAATTCACCATGGCTCTCAATTAATAATCAACAATAGGTCATATAGACAAGTGAATTCACTAACATATGATCAAATAATAATTTTACATGTCATGATGTAATTAGGTTATATTTGTAATTTCTTACTATCATTATTTTATTTTATTTTATTTTATTTTTCATAGTTTAATCATACATACTATATAGTTGTTGGTATTGAAAGATTTGAACCTTGGTCACTCTAAAGAGATAATCAATTGTCTTTGTCAACCAATTACCATTTAACATTGTAATAAAACATGTCAAAGATTAAATATGTCACAAATACATCAAATTTTTTTATAAATTTTTGAAATATATATTTATTATTACATTTTTTTCGAATGACACACAATAAAACTCATTCTTGAAGTCTTTTCAAAATTCAACACTTGTACATAGTAAATAAACATATCAAATTTCAAAGCATTTAAAGGAGAACACCTTTGAATGCTATTGTTTAAAAACAAATTGAAACACATTTTTTCACGAACAAAATGATTTCATGACATGATTTGTACAAATCAATATTTTTATAATAAACTTTGAAAAGAAGATTAATTTTGTATGTAAAAATAATAATAGATAAATAAATATAATGCAAATATTAATTCCCCACATTTTAACCATTTTAAATTAATAAAATATTATATATATTAAGTTCTTGAATATTACATTACAAACTTAAAATTATATTATGTCCCTATAAAGTATATTTTATTATCATTATCTTAATTTCTAATTTATTACATGTTCATTATGAAATATATTATAAATAATTCACTAAGTATAATTTATTGAAACATATAATAACATTATATTCAAACTTTTCAACATCATATAATGTATTAAATATGTCTTCAATAAATATTTTTTTGTTAAATTATAAAGATACAACATTGTGCATGTGATATAATATTTGTATATTAAAACTAACTATTTGATTTTACATAATGAATATTAAATTTTCACCTTGTTTTGTTTTGTATAGTTTTTTAACATTTTATCAAGTGAAAGCTGAAAATGAAACATAACATTTGTCTAAATTGTATGTAAAATTTAACTCTTACTTAATTTAATTCAATTTAGTTTAAACAATCATGTAATATGTCCTATTGTAACTAATTGATACACTAAAATTTTATAATAAATAATAAATAAGTCTACACATTACAAATGATATATGTAAATTAATTACTAATCATAACCTTATATCCAAGATTGAAATAATATTTTTAATAATACCAAAAATAACCTTAATGAAGTACTTGAACTACAAGTGGACATGATGATTATATAATGATTCAAGGTTCATTCAAGGTGAAATGAAACAAAGGTATGGTGATTTAATTCACTTTTGAAGACCCCATGGGTTAGTGAAATATACCCACCCATCTTCATTCCAAGCAATAATTGTCAAATAGAAAGGGAAGTTCTTTATTGAACATAAATTTTGAATAAACCACAAGGTCTAAATGAATAGTTAGTTATTTCTAGAATTTTGACTTGATGAAAGCAAAGTTGGAAAAGGTGCATTCATCTTCCACATTACCAAACATCATAACCATGCAAAATTTCACCAATTTAAGTCATTAAAAAAAACAATGACCCAAAATCGCATTTAAACCTAAGCCTCCCCACAATCTAATTGTTGGGTTATAGTCAAAAAGGAAGCTCTATGGCAACCATGCATTGGTTTTTCATGGTTAATTTATATAATTATTGATAAAAAATTTATAAGGTTGGCCCAACAAACATATTAAAAGTCCTAAAGTCCTTGGGGTGCCAAAACGTGCTTGAAGTATGGCCATGTGCCATAGAAAAATTATTTCAACTTCTAAAGCAAACCAATCCCAAGAGACTTTAGTTGAACATCTCTTGTGTCAAAAAGTGCCTCTCCAAATTAATGATGTTTAACCTAAGTGTTTTTAATAGATGTTTAATCCAACTAGGTTGGTCAATGGGATTGGTTTGCTAGGGTCTCCATGATGGTTCAAAAACATTTGACAAGAGATGTTCAACAACTTTTTGACACAAGAGATGTTCAACCTAGTTGCCTAGTTGCATTAAACATCTATTGTGTTAAAAAGTGCCTCTCCAACTTAGTGATCAATCTTATTACAACTAAGAAAATTATTCCTTCATTAAATTTGCAATTTCAACTCAAGCCTCCTTGATGACCATGTCCACAACCCTAATACCATTTATGCAATGCAACATAAACAATTTACTTCCAAAAGAGAAAGCAATGTATGGAATTTCACAGGTAGGTTTTGTCCACCATGTCAAACACAAGGTATATTGTATTGCACATGTTCAATGAATTCAAAGCAAAAGTTATTAACAAATAAAAGATCAAGTGTAAAATAAAAATGATTTTATTGCAATAGATCTAAAGACATCAAAACATGTTCATAAACATGGAACATAAGATCAATAATGCACCTTGGTTTTTATCACAACCAAAACACACCAATTTACAATAATGAAAAGAAAGTTCAAACCATCAACATCAAGAAACTTAACTAAGAAGCCAAAGCCAAAAATAAACCAATTAAGCTAAGTTAAAAAAATAATCACCAAAGTAACTTAATAATTTTCTCCTAGTTTAATAATTAATAACCCTAACTAATTAAACTTAAATTTTCAACACTACCCCTCAAGTTCAAATCCACATCTAGTACATTAAACATATTTAAAAAATTTCACAACTTGTTTGTACCTAAAGACTTAGTGAAAATGTCAACAACTTAATTTTTAGTATTGGCATGAATAAGATCACTCCAACTAAAACCTTTTCCCTCACAAAATGGTAATGCACTTCAATGTGCATAGACCTAGCATGATATATTGAATTGTTAACAAGTAAATGAAGATTATACATTCATCAATTGTCCTACGTCTATAAACAATTTTCATAATTAAACTACATCACTTGTAGCCATTGTTGCATTACTTTATTTAGCCTTCATGTTTGACAATGCAACTATTAGCTGTTTGTAGTTGCTCCAACTGACAACACCACTTCCAAAGGAAAACATGAAATCACTAATTGATTTCTTGTTTGAAATGTTACTAACCCAATCGACATTGATGTACCCATGTACTTTCGATTTCAATGTTAAGCAATTATCAAATATTGACATATATGGTTTTCAAACTAGTTCTTTGTTTGGTTATCACTATGAGAACTAGTGGGCATTAGTACAAGGGATAATTGATTGCCTAATTTTCAGCCATGTGAAAACCAACTCCCCTTTAATTTAAAAAATAAGTTGAAACCAACTAGGTTTTATGAGAAAACCTACATCTAATTCTTAAGGTAGTGCATAGATTAAGGTTGAGATTAAGGAGGCAATTGGGATTAGGGTGCCATTCATTTAGGTTAAACATTAATTTAGATTAGTTTATAGTTCATGTCAATGCCTCTTAGGAGATAATGGGAAAAATAAAAAGTAGTGAGGTATATTTTTAAATTCATGAATGTTGTTATGATGTTTTGTGTTTTGTTACTTTTCATTTTTAATTGTTTGAACTTTGAACGTTGCATTATGTGTTTGTGCTCCTTGTGGGTTGTCCATTGGTGTTTTTCACGATTGCTTGCTAATGTTCCTCTTGCCATTGCCTACTTGTGTTCCTTTGGATGTTGTTTGTTGGTGTTCTTCCATGTTTCTTCTTGGTTTTGTTCATTGTTATTTGCTAGCACTACTTGTCATCACGAATTGCTACCATTGCTAGAATTTCATATCAAGTATTCACACCACCCTTTGTTGGTGTTATTGTTTATCATTGCTTGTTAGTGTTACTTGTGTTGTTATCATGTTAGGTACTTTCCCTCCACTCAAGTTAGGTGTAGGTGATGGACATTGTCTTCAGTGGTTGATAAGTAAGGTAAAAAAAATTTAAAATTAATTTCCTTTTGTTCGTCTTTTGTTTTTCTACTTGATTAGTGTTTCTATTTGATTTTATGTTTTTCTTCTTCTTCTTTTGTTTTCTTGCTCTTGCTTTAACCCACTTATGTTGAATGCAAGTATTGGAGTTAAAATTCATGAGTCTTTTTCATTGCTTGACTTGAAATAATACTGAAGTGAGTTCATTTATCCTTTATTTAATTTTTTTTCATGTTTTCATTAGTATTTTTAATTAACTTGTAAGACTAGCTTACTTTTTTTTTCCCTTCTTATCCTTGATTTTTTTCTTTCTTTTCTTAAAAAAAATTCCTTTTGTATTTTTTCATCTGTTTTTTTTTTTCATTTTTTCATTTAAAAATAATTATTATTATTTTCTGTGTAGGAGTTTTATTAAATTTTCATATACATACACAAAAACATACCAAAAAATTCTGATTTTGATCAAATATATTGATCCTAAATGTTTTCAAGTCATGCATTTTGTCTTTTGTTACAATAGTTTAGTTCTAATTTCAAGCCCAAAAATTCACATAAGAAAGGGCTTAAGTTTATAAAATACAAAAAATGAAATAATTGCATGTGTTTGTATACCATTATAGTCTTGCCAAAAAGTTTAACAAGAAAGTGTATTGTTTTGCTAGAATAAAAAAAGGAGAAACAAAAAAAAAAGGGGAAGAAGTTTAATATATTTGGTAGTTTTATTTTCAATTTTTTTACTGCAAATGAATTTTTCAAGAAAAATGATATGCAATAGACACAATTTTTGGAGGATTTAAGGTTTATAATTGTGAAAAATCGTTTGCTTTTGTAGTTTATGCAAAATATTTAGTTAAAACATTTCAATATGCATTTGTGTCCAAGAGTTGTTTTTCTTTACAAAACATAGTTTTCACAATATTTCTTGCACAAGTTAATGAAAAAAAACATCTATATGTTTTGCTAGCATTAACAAAATGTGATTGTGCAACTCCAAGCTTTGCCCTTTAGATGTCAAAGGGTGCACATGACATTTTTACATTACTGATCAAATTTTTGGGGGCTAATTAGTAGCCAAAAAATGTTGTATTGAACATATTGAGGGAACATATACTATTGGACAAACTTTGGCAAAACATTCGATTGAGTTCTTTGACAAATATGTTTGAGGGAAAAAAATCTTGCCTATGTGAAAAATAAGGGGTCTAACCTAAATACTATGACTGTAACATTAAAATCAATTATAAGTTGTGAGGTATTAGGTTTGGGGGAAAATTTATAGGGAACTTGTTTTAGGCATGCATTTTTAAAAACATGTCAATATACTACAATGGATGAAAAAGTCTACCAAGGTTTGAAAAATGTGTTTATCAAGTCTACACAAGGAGATTTGCAAAAATGTATCACTTCATTCAAAAAATCAAGGAAAGGTAGACATGAGTGGAATAAAATATGTAATGTGAATACCTTAGGGAAATTCCATCTTGGTTGATGCTATTACCAAATCTAATTCAAGAGAATAGATGCTTTCATTAGAACGAGTGGGTGCCCGTGACCTTCGGTCACTGTGAAGTCCCCCGGTTTTTTTAAACTTGATTAACGTTTTAGTTTTTTTTAGAAACTTTTAACTTTTTTATTTTTTTTATTTTTATGTGTTTTTTATTTTTATTATTATTTTGTGATCATCCAGCCAGATGGACATTTCATCCATTCCCTTAATCGGGACGGACAGTAGCTAAAAGAAAAAAAGCTTCCCCAAAATTCGTCCCCTCATCAAGCCGGACGGACATTTCATCCATCCCCTTAATTGGGACGG
>Ga0116227_10015737_pt1 | contig 11121 bp, 10 predicted proteins | sample S1TSphgellanicum_FD_89693 | JGI IMG/M metagenome (GOLD analysis project Ga0116227, IMG submission 89693) | Host-associated microbial communities from peat moss isolated from Minnesota, USA - S1T2_Fb - Sphagnum magellanicum MG | ecosystem: Host-associated > Plants > Peat moss > Unclassified... | reverse complement strand
GCGCCCTCGACATCCTCTTCACCGGCTTCTGACTGCCCCGCGCCCGCGGCGATTGCATTGACCGGCCATTTTCGTCTAAGCCGATGTTTCGAAACCCATATAGGAGACTTCCATAGCCAGACCGCCAGCGCCACCCACGCCACCCTCACGCGAGGGACCCCGGGTCAACGATGAAATAAGAATTCCGCAGGTACGTTTGATCGACCAGAATGGTGAAATGCAGGGTGTGCTGAGCACCCGCGATGCGATCGCCAGGGCCTTCGCCGCCGGTCTCGACCTGGTCGAGATCAGCCCGAACGCCGAGCCGCCGGTCGCGAAAATCCTCGATTACGGCAAATTCAAATACGAACAGCAGAAAAAGCGCAACGAGGCGCGCAAGAAGCAGAAAATCGTCGAAATCAAGGAGGTGAAAGTCCGCCCGAATATCGACGAGAACGATTATCAGGTAAAACTGCGCGCGATGAAAAACTTCATCGGCGAAGGCGACAAGGTAAAAGTCACGCTGCGCTTCCGCGGCCGGGAAATGGCCCACCAGGAGCTGGGCGTGAAGGTTCTGGAGCGAATCCGCGCCGATATGGACACCGATACCAAGGTCGAGCAGATGCCGAAAATGGAAAACCGGCAGATGGTGATGGTCCTGACCCCCCGGTAGGATGGGCTTCACCCCGCCCCCGCTTTCGCGAGGGCAGGCGCGGGGTGAATCCGATCACTCTTCGGTCGTCGGCTCCGCGTCCGGCTTTGCGGCGCGCGGCCGGCCGCGGGGGCGGGCAATTCGGGCGGCTGGCGGCGGCGCATCCGGGATGATCGGGATGGCGCGGCTTTCCGGCGCCGGCTCTGCAATTACCGGCTGCTCGCCGAAACCGGGCGGCGAGGCGTAATCCGCCGGTTCCGCAACTGCAGCGGCCAACTCGGCTTCCAGCGCCGAGCTTATATCGATGCGCGGGTCCACCGCCGGGGGTTCCGGGCGGAACCGCTCAGTGCGCTCTGGGCGGTCATTGCGCTGAAATTCCGGCTTGTTGCGCGGCTCATAGGGCCGCTGCTCGAACCGGCGTTCTTGGCGAGGCTCCTGGGCACGGGGTTCCTGCCTTGGCTCCTGGAGGCGCGGCTCCGGCTGCGGCTCGGTGCTCACATCGTTGGCCTCGGGCCGGCGGTACTCGCCCTGGCCGTTATTCTGCTGGTAATTGCCGCGGTCCTGGCCGTTGCCCTGGTAGCCCTGGCCGTTCGGCTGCCCGCCCGGCTGGCCCTGCGCCTGGTTGATGGCATTGATGATGCGGAAATAATGCTCCGCATGCTGGTAATACGCCTCGCCGGTTACCCGGTCGCCGCTACTGGAGGCGTCGCGCGCCAGTTGCTGGTATTTCTCATAAAGCTGCTGGGCCGTCCCGCGGACCCGCATCTCCGGCCCGGATGAGTCGAAAACATGGTTGCGGTTGAGCGGAATCCCGTTCTGCTGGTTGCGGAACCCGCCGCCACCACCGCCACCGCCGCCGCCGTTCGGGCGATGGTTGCGGCCACGCATGCGCTTCATATTCATGTGCTAATATTCATCCTCGTCAGATTGCTGCGCGGCCATCGGAAAAAACCCCCCGCCAAGCCCGCTTCTGCCCCGGTTATTACCAGGACTCGAGGACTGTTCGCGCCGCGCGCCATGTCCTTAGCCCGAACGGGCCTGGATGCCAAATGTTATTTCGGACATGCGGCGCCGCAAAGGGTGATAACCAGCGCGCGTGGGATTTTTGCAAGATCCGCCCGGGTTGCGGTGAAAAAACCTTTTTGTTCCGCCAGTGCCGCCACACTTTCTTCCTGGCCAAAGCCGAGCTCCAGAATTGCCACCCCGCGTTGTGCCAGCAGGGCGGGCAGGGCAGCGATAACGCGCCGGTAGGCGGCCAGCCCATCGGCGCCGCCATCAAGTGCCGCGCGCGGCTCGAACTTCGCAACTTCCGGCATTAAACCGGCAAGATCCGCGGCCGGTATGTAGGGCGGGTTGCAGAGAATCAGGTCGAATTTTGCATCCAGCGCCGCCGCCCAGTCGCCGGCGAAAAACGCCGCGCGGGGTGCAAGGCCCAGCAATTCCGCGTTGTGCCGCGCCAATGCCGCCGCCGTCGGAGCAGAATCCACGCCAACGCCGTAGGCCGCCGGAAATTCGTGCAAAGCGGCCAGGAGCAGACAACCGGTGCCGGTGCCGAGGTCCAGAATTCGCTGGACAGCATTGCGCTCCGGGAAGGCCGCCAGCGCCGCCTCGATGATTGTTTCACTATCCGGGCGCGGAATGAGACTGGCCGGCGAGACGGCGAATCTTAACCCCCAGAATTCCCGGCTGCCGAGAATATAGGCCATCGGCTCGCGCGCCACGCGCCGAAGTAACAACGTTTCAAAGTCTTTCTCAGAAATATTTTCGTTAAGGAAAATTCCAGCCGCATCCGTCCCCAGCGCCGCCGCCAGAATGATGCGGGCTTCCCGCCGCGGCTCCTCGATGCCTGCGGCGGCTAGGCGGTTGGCAATCATCGCCACCGCATCGGCCGTTTTCATGTGTCGGCGGCGAGGCGCGAGGCCTGGTCCTCGGCGATCAACGCATCGATGATGTCATCCATTTCGCCCATCATTATGCGGTCGATCTTGTGGAGCGTAAGATTGATCCGGTGGTCGGTAACCCGGCCCTGCGGAAAATTATAGGTCCGGATGCGTTCCGAACGATCACCGGTGCCGACCTGCGATTTCCGATCCGCCGCGCGGGTGGCGTGCAGGCTGGAGCGTTGTTGTTCGTACATGCGGGCGCGCAGAATTTTCATCGCTTTCGCGCGGTTCTTGTGCTGGCTGCGCTCTTCCTGCATCGCCACGACAATCCCGGTGGGAAGATGCGTGATGCGCACCGCCGATTCGGTCTTGTTGACATGCTGCCCGCCGGCGCCGGAGGCGCGGTAGACATCAATCCGCAAATCCGATTCGTTGATGTCGACGTCAACTTCCTCGGCTTCAGGCAGCACCGCGACGGTGACGGTGGAGGTGTGGATGCGGCCTTGCGTTTCGGTGGCGGGGACGCGCTGCACCCGGTGCACGCCGGATTCGAATTTTAACTTCGCAAACACGGATTTCCCGGTGATTTCCGCAATCCCCTCCTTCAAACCGCCAAGCTCGCTTTCGGCATATTCCAAAACCTCGAATTTCCAGCCGTGCAGGCCAGAATATTTCTGATAGGCCTTAAATAGCTCCGCGGCGAACAACCCGGCCTCATCGCCGCCGGCGGCGGGGCGGATTTCCAGAATCCCGGAGCGGTCATCGGCTTCATCTTTTGGCAACAGGGCGAGGCGGAGCGAAAGTTCCAGCTCCGGAATCCGCTGTTTTAAGGTCTCCAGTTCTGTCTCCGCCAGCGATTTCATTTCAGGGTCGGAGAGCATTTGCTCGGCTTCGCGTTGGGCCTTTTCAACGTCGCGCAATTCCGTAATCCGCGCCTCAATCGGCTCCAACTCCGAAAGCTCCTTCGACGCCTTAACAAACGCCTCGCCGCTGAGGTTGCCGGAGAGCATAAAACGCAATTCCTCCGCGCGCGAAAGAATGCGATCTAGTTTGTGTTCGAAGCTCATAACGTGGCAGCGTCATTGCGAGGAGCGCAGCGACGAAGCAATCCAGCACCGGCGCCGAAAATGCCCACGGCGGTTGCGTGAGTCTCGCTCAGCGGCGCGCCGGCGGCCGTTGCCAAACGGATAGCCCGGCGCTGGATTGCTTCGTCGGCTTCGCCTCCTCGCAATGACAACGTTGAAATGGTCATCGCTTCAGATGCGCCACTAAGTCTTCAAGTGCGACTTCGCCCTGCGAACCATCGTCAAGATTTTTGAGGATCAGGGCGCGCTGGTTCACCAGCACCGCCCATTTGGCGTTCATGCGGTTGGCGTATTTAAGGCCATTTTTCATTCCGGACTGAAAAGAAATTTCTGCTTTCACATTTTGCGCGCGCAATACGGTGGCGGCTTCAACGGCGTTCGCTTCCGATACTTCGTCCTTCTCCGGGATGATGATAACCGAGGCCTTATCTCGGGCGATGTTTTCAATCAGCATCGCCAGACGATCAATTCCCGCACCCCAGCCGATGCCCGGCACTTTCGGGCCACCCATCTGCTCGACCAGCCCATCATAGCGGCCGCCGCCCATCACCGTGCCCTGGGCGCCGAGGGCCGAGGTGACGAACTCGAAAGCCGTGTGGTTGTAATAGTCCAGCCCGCGGACGATGTTCGGGTTTTGCACAAACGGCACGCCGAAACTGCGCAGGTCATGTTGCAGCTTCTCATAGAATTCCTTTGCGGCGGCTGACAGAAACAATTCACTGCCAGGCGCGCCGGCGACGATTTTGCGGTCACCTTCATCCTTCGAATCCAAAATACGCATGGGGTTTTTTTCGAGCCGGATTTTGCTCTCGGCCGAGAGCGATTCAGCGTGGCCGGCAAAAAATTCGACAAGCGCCGCGCGGTAGTTGGCGCGCGATTCGGCATCGCCCAACGTGTTGATGTTCAACATAACATCCTTGGCAATCCCAAGCTCGCGTAAAATTTGCCAGCCGCAAGCAATAACTTCCGCATCCGCCAACGGCACGTTCGGCCCCAGCAACTCCACGCCGATCTGGTGAAACTGCCGATACCGTCCCTTTTGCGGCCGCTCATACCGGAACATCGGCCCCTGGTAAAAAACTTTCTGCGGCAGCGTCTGAGTCAAGCCATTGGTAATCAGCGCCCGGCAAACCCCCGCTGTCCCCTCCGGCCGCAGCGTAATCGAATCACCGCCACGGTCCGGAAACGTATACATCTCCTTCGTGACCACATCGGACGTCTCGCCAAGCGTGCGCGAAAACACCGCCGTATCCTCAAAAATCGGCGTCTGCCATTCGGAAAACCCATACAGCCCCGTCACCCGCCGCGCGGTTTCCACCACATGAGTGTGCCGCGCCGCATCCTCGCCAATAATATCGCGGGTGCCACGGACGGGTTGAAGGGGAGGGGCCATTATCTCGATTCTTCTCGGTCAATTCAATTGAAACACAGCCCGTCATTGCGAGGAGCGCAGCAACGAAGCAATCCATCTTGCGTGATCCCGCAATGCAGGAGGAAAGCTACTCCGCCGCCAGCGTCTCCGCCGCCTTCACCGCCTCCAACTGTGCCGCCTTGGCTTCCACCAGATCCACAATATGCGAAACCATATCCGCCCCATCAATCGTATGGTCCGTCTTCCCCGCCGCATAAATCATGTGCCGTCCGCTGCCGCCGCCGGTCAGGCCCAGATCAGTCATAAGCGCCTCGCCAGGCCCGTTCACCACGCAGCCGATAATGGAAAGCGTTATCGGAGTCTTGATATGCGCCAGCCGCTCTTCCAGCGTCTCCACCGTCTTAATCACGTTAAAACCCTGCCGCGCGCAGGACGGGCAGGAAATAATCCGCACACCCCGATGCCGGATGCCGAGGGATTTCAGAATATCCCACCCCACCAGCACCTCTTCCTCCGGCTCGGCGGAAAGCGAAACCCGCATCGTATCGCCAATCCCCGCCCATAACAGCGAGCCAAGCCCGATTGAGGATTTCACCGTCCCCGCTCTTTTGCTCCCCGCCTCTGTAATACCGATATGCAGCGGGTGGTCACACACATCCGCCAGTTGCTGGTACGCCGCCACCGCCATGAACACGTCGGACGCTTTCACCGAAATCTTGAACTCATGAAAATCATGGTCCTGCAAAATCTTCGCGTGCTCCAAGGCACTTTCCACCAGCGCCTCCGGGTTCGGCTCGCCGTATTTTTCGAGCAAATGCCGTTCCAAACTGCCCGCATTCACCCCAATCCGCATTGAGCAATTATAGTCCCGCGCCGCTTTAATCACGTCCCGCACGCGCTCCGGGCTGCCGATGTTGCCGGGATTGATCCGCAAACACGCCGCCCCCGCCTTTGCCGCCTCAATCCCGCGCTTGTAGTGGAAATGGATGTCCGCGACGATCGGCACGTTCACTTGTGGCACAATATGCTTCAGCGCCGCCGTGCTTTCCTCATCCGGGCAGGAGACGCGCACAATATCCACCCCGGCCGTCTCGGCCCGCAAAATCTGCGCCACCGTGCCGTCGATATCGGTCGTCAGCGTGTTGGTCATGGTCTGCACGGTAACCGGCGCATCCCCGCCCACCTTGACGTTGCCCACGCTGATCTGGCGAGATTTGCGGCGCGTAATCTGCTGGTATTCACGGTAATTCATAAACAATCCTCGGTTGTCAGTCGTCAGTTGGTGCTGGCTGGGCTGGTTGACGAGGGTGCCGGTGGTGTCAAGCTGTAATTCCGCAGCACCGTCCCGGCGGCGCCAACCGGGCTGCCGGTTTTGCCGTTATCGGCGATCAGCGTGTTGCCGGCATTCCCGGCGGTCATCACCAGGCCGGGCAAATCGGGCACCGGCCAGCTATCGCCGGCGTGCAGGGTTTTGCTGAACAGAATATTGCCCTTCGGGTCCGTCACCTGCACCCAGCTATCGCCGGTTGCTTCAATAGCCAGGCTGGATGGCTGTATCTGGTTAACCGCCGGCTGCGCGGTCGCACCTTGCGCGGTCGCTGTCTGCGCGGCAGCGGCCTGTGCGCCTGGCAGCGCCACCGGCGGGGTGGGCGGCGCTGGCGGCGGCGGCGCAATGGCGGGGGCAGCGGCTTGTAGGGGCGGCTTCGCCCCGTTGGCGGCAACCGTCTGCGGTGTGGCGCTGGCCGTTGGCGCGGGGGCCGCTGCCACGCTGGCCGCTGCCACGCTGGCCGGTGCCACGGCGGCTTGGGCGGGTGTCAAAATTTTCGGTTGCGCGGCCTGCACAACTGGCGCCGGCGGCTTGGGCGGCACCGCCAGCGGCGCCAGCTCGGTCGGCACGCTCGGAATCTCCGCGGCCAGCCGCGCTTCCTGCTCCGTGTGCCGGTACCACAGCCCGTAGCCCACCAACACCAGCACCACCCCCAGCAGCACAATCGCCCCGGTCGGCACCGCCCGGTCCGGCACGGGTGCAAGAAACGTCAACTCCGCCTTCGGTACAAACCCGGTCCCCTCGGCCCGAAAACGCCGCAGAATCTCATCCCCATCCAGCCCCAGCGCCTGTGAATAGGTTCGCACGAACCCGGTCTGGTAGGCCGCACCCGGCAGCGCGGAAAGTTCGCCCCGCTCAATGGCCTCCAGATACGGCAGCCGGATCCGCAATTCGGCCGCCACGTCGCTCAGCCGCCAGCCCAGCCGTTCGCGCACCGCGCGCAGTTCGCCGCCAACCCGGGCAGCACCACTCAGCTTGGTCTCGCCCACGTCATCCATCACCGTCGTATGTTCGCCATGATTCATTAGGAATCCTGCATTGCGCCGCTGTAAAGCCTTCTCGCCCTACACCGGCAAATTATGTTCCCGCGCCCAGCCGGCGAGTGGCTCGCGGATGCTACCACCGGCTGCGCCGGCCCTGCGCAACTCGCGCAAAATAGGCCGGAAGGTGGTTAAATCCGCTGCTGCCAACAGGGCTTTTACGGGCAGGATCGCGTTACCAGACATTGACAATGTCGTCACCCCCACCGCCGCGAAAGCCAGAGCGTCCAACGGCCGCCCGGCCGCCTCGCCGCAGATGGAAAGCGGCACCCCGGCTTCGGTACAGGCCGTCGCCAGCCGCTCGATCATCTCCAGCACCGGCGCGCTCAGCGTGTCATAGCGGTCGGCCAGCTCCGGCGTGCCGCGGTCGGCGGCAAACAGGAACTGCATCAAGTCATTGGTGCCAACCGAGACAAAATCCGCCTCCGCCAGCAGCCCGGGCAACTGGAACAGCAGGGAAGGGACTTCTATCATCGTCCCGGCCTCAAGGCTTTCCGGCGGCGGCCGCACCCGCGCTGCCTCCGCCTCCAGCAAATCCCGCGCGGCCCGAAATTCCTCCACCGTGGCGACCATGGGAAACATGATGGACAGCGGCCGCCCCTGCGCGCCCAGCAATAACGCCCGCAACTGCCGCCGCAAAATCGCCGGCCGGTCCAGGCCCACGCGAAGCGAGCGCCAGCCCATCGCCGGGTTTTCCTCGGTAGGTCCCGGCTCGCCGGGCAGCAGCTTGTCCGCGCCGAGGTCGAGGGTACGGAACTGCACGCGCCTGCCCTTGGCGCGGTCCAGCACTTTCGCATATTCCGCCGCCTGCGCCGCCACATCCGGCAGGCCGCCGGAGGCTAATGCCGCAATTTCAGTGCGATATAGCCCTATCCCATCCGCCCCCGTGCGGTCCAGCTGGTCCAGCTCCATCGCCAGCCCGACATTCAGCATCAGGCTGATCGCCGTGCCATCCCGGGTCACCGCCGGCAAATCGCGATACTTTGCCAGCTCCGCGGCGCGTATGCTGCGCGCCGCCAGCGCCCGGTCATAAACCTGGATCACCTCCGGTTCGGGCCGCAATATCAGTGTGCCGCCTTCGGCATCCAGCAAAGCCTCGTCGCCCTCATGCGCCGCTTCCACCGCTCCCCGGTCCACTTGCAGTGCCGGCAGGCCCAGCGCGCGGGCCAAAATTGCCGCATGGCCGGAGGACGAAGCTTCTTCGATCCCCACGCCAATTATGCCGCGCGCGTGCCAGTCTAAAAGGTCCGCCGGCCCCAGCCTTCGCACCAGCAGCAAAAACCCATCCGCCCGTTCCGGCTTTGGCGCCGCACCGCCCAGGGCCACCATCAGCCGGCCGATCATGTCCTCGATATCCGCAAGCCGCTCGCGCAAATACGGGTCGGCGATTTTGCGCATCCGTTCCCGCAAATCGCGCGCCACCTTGTCCACGGCGGTTTCGGCGGTCAGCCCATCGCTGATCGCCTCCTTCACCCGCGTCAGCCAGCCGGCGGATTGCGCCACCATCCGGTAGGCGTCCAGCACGTCGCGCGGCGCATTGCCGCCGGGCAGAGAGGCGGAAATCAGCCCATCCAAACTCCGGTTCGCCTGGTCCACCGCCCGGTTCAGCCGTTTCTGCTCCGCCTCCGGGTCATCGGTGAGCAGATGCACGATCGGCGGCGGCGCGCCGTAGGTCAGCACCGTCCCCCGTGCGATTCCCGGTGCCAGAATATGCCCCGCATAGCGCCGCGGCAGGGAATCCCCCAGCCCTTCCTCCGGCAAATTCGTCGCCCCCGCCCGCGCCAGAATTTCTGCCAGCAGCATGGCCACAGTCGCCACTGACTCCACCTCCAGCGGCGCAAACAGCTGCGGCTGCCGGTTCTGCAGCGCGATCACGCCCAGAATCCGCCCCGCCCGCTTCACCGGCATCGCCAGCATCGCGGTGAAATTTTCCTCGCCGATCTCGGATTTATACGCGAATCGCGGGTGGTTCTGCGCATCCGGCAGGTTAAGCGGGTCGCCGGAGGAGGCAGTGATCCCGATGATCCCCTCGCCGATCCGCAGCCGCGTGCGCCCCACGGCATTCACATTCAACCCATATGTAGCCGCCAGTTCCAGAAACTCGCCGGCGCGCGCCACGTAAATCGCGCAGGCATCGGCCGGCAGTTCCTGGCAGACCAGGCTGGCGATATCCGGCAGGCTGGCCGCACCCGAGGCCAGCGCCTCCCGGAGCCGCGCGAACATTCGCCGCGCGTCACGAAGCTTCTTGCGCCGGGGCCGCCGCGGCGTCTTGTCAGGCGTGGCTGATTTGAGCATTGCGGCGAGTTTGCTCACGCGCCAGCAAAGCCGCAACCGCCTGATCGCGCAATTCGGCGAGAATTTCCACGACGGGTTGAATCGAGCTCACCATGCCGACCGATTGCCCCGCCATCACCGAGCCGCCCTCGACATCGCCATCGATCACCGCCCGCCGAAGCGCGCCGGCCCAGAAATGCTCGATGGCAAGCTGCGCAGCGGTCTTGTCCAGTTCGCCGCTCTGAAATTTTTGCACCGTCTCGGCCTGGTGGCGCAGAAATGTTTTTGTTCCCTCATTCACCAGCCCGCGCACCGGGATGACCGGAAAGCGCTCATCAAGCTGAATGGACGGAATTGCATCCCGCGCATTGGCCCGTACAAACGCCTTCTTGAAATTCTCATGCGCAATGCTCTCAACCGAGGCCGCAAACCGCGTCCCGAGCTGCGCCCCAGCCGCCCCCATCTCCAGATACCCCAGAATCGCCTCGCCCCGCCCCAGCCCGCCCGCCACAAAAACCGGAATTTCCTTGATAAACGGCAGAATCTCCTGCGCCAGCACGGACAAGGAAACCGGCCCAATATGCCCGCCAGCCTCCGATCCTTCAATCACCAGCGCATCCACCCCGGATTTCACAAACCGCTTCGCCAGCACCAGGGCAGGGGCGAACGCAATCAGTTTTGCCCCGCCATCCTTCACCGCCCGGACAGCGGGGCCAGGCGGAATCCCGCCGGCCAGCACGATATGCCCAACCCCGGCGCGAATACACACCTGCACCAGCTCATCCAACTTCGGGTGCATGGTAATCAGGTTCACCCCAAACGGCTTGTCCGTCAGCGCCTGCGTCGCCGCGATTTCCTTTTCCAAAAGCTCCGGCGGCATAGCCCCGCAAGCAATCACGCCAAACCCCCCAGCATTGGAAATCGCCGCCACCAGATGCCGCTCGCTAACCCAGGACATCGCCCCGCCCATGATGGCGATTTTGCAACCCAAAAACGCCGCGCCCCGCGCCTGCAGCGCGTCGAATTCCGCGCCCGGGTCAAATGTCATGTCAAGCATCCAGCCCATACGCCGTATGCAGCGCCCTGACCGCGAGTTCGGTATATTCCGCGCCGATCAGCACGCTCACCTTGATCTCGCTGGTCGATATCACCTGGATATTGATCGACTTGTCGGCAAGTGCGCGGAACATCGTATTCGCCACACCCGCGTGGCTGCGCATGCCCACGCCCACCACGCTGATCTTCGCCACATTCGGATCCTCCAGCAGTGCGCCGTAGTTGATCAGCGTCCGCAGGTCCGCCAGCGCGACCCTGGCGCGCGGCAGGTCGGCCTTGCCGACGGTGAAGGTCATGTCGGTGGTGCCGTCGTCGGATATGTTCTGCACGATCATGTCGACGTTGACGTTCTGCTCCGCCAGCGCGCCGAATATGGAGGCAGCGATGCCCGGCCGATCCGGCACGCGGCGCACCGTCAGCTTCGCCTCGTCCCGCGAGTAGGCGATGCCGGAG
>Ga0116227_10015736_pt1 | contig 11121 bp, 10 predicted proteins | sample S1TSphgellanicum_FD_89693 | JGI IMG/M metagenome (GOLD analysis project Ga0116227, IMG submission 89693) | Host-associated microbial communities from peat moss isolated from Minnesota, USA - S1T2_Fb - Sphagnum magellanicum MG | ecosystem: Host-associated > Plants > Peat moss > Unclassified... | reverse complement strand
TTCCCACTCTTGGGGTAAAATCGCTGCCACTGTGACTAAACCTAAAGGTGGTAACAAAACTTGGCGATTAACTAATGCTAAAATTTTCTCGTATGACCAAAAGGTTTTGGGAAATATGGGATACACCAGTAAGACGCGCATTTAGACCAGTCCTCACACTTTAGAATTGTTATCTAAACTTTACCGAAAGTTAATGTTAATCGATTTTTCCCTATAAATGTCTCAAAGGTTTAGGGTTAAATTCCTTACCAGACAAATCATATCAAAACCCCAGTATATCTATTGAGTCCTAATCAAAAAAATCATGGCAATAGGAAAATTAGATTTATTAGTAATAGAAATTATACCATTTAATTTAGTTCCCAATGCTGGCTCATGACTTTTCCCAGTATTCTTATCTGTAAAAACTCGTATTTTAGAGTTTTAGCAGATTTTTCCCATCAATTGGCTCTAAAATCTAGAACTTAAAAACAAAAATCAACATGGTAAACCTAACTCCTAATTCTAGTTTTAGTTTAACCCTACGCTTGCAGATACCCAACCGGGTAGGGATGTTAGCTTCCGTCACCCAAGCTATTGCGACCTGTGGTGGTAATCTAGGTCAAATAGATTTAATAGAGCAAACCCGGCAGGTTTCGACTCGGGATTTGACGGTAGATGCCGCTAGCACTGAGCATGCGGAGACAATTGTGCAAGCGGTGAAAGCTTTAGCAGATATTAAGGTATTAAGTGTCTACGATCGCACCTTCAATTTACATCGTGGGGGCAAAATTAGTATTACCAGCCGCATCCCCCTCAAAAGTGTATCCGATCTAGCAATGGCCTATACCCCAGGTGTTGGGCGAATTTGCACCGCGATCGCCCAAGATCCAGAGGAAGTGTATAATTTAACCATCAAGCAAAACACTGTGGCGATCGTCACCGATGGCAGTGCTATTTTAGGGTTAGGCAACCTAGGTCCTACTGCTGCCCTGCCTGTGATGGAAGGTAAGGCGATGTTATTTAAAGAGTTCGCTGGATTAGATGCCTTTCCCATCTGCCTTGCTACTCAAGACATAGATGAAATTGTCCAGACAGTGAAAAATATTGCCCCAGTTTTTGGCGGGGTGAATTTAGAAGATATTGCGGCCCCACGTTGTTTTGAAATTGAACAGAGATTGCGGCAGGAGTTGGATATCCCTGTATTTCACGACGACCAGCATGGAACGGCGATAGTCACCTTAGCAGCCCTATTTAATGCCTTGAAATTGGTGCACAAGTCTCTTGCAGACATTCGGATTGTGATCAATGGGGCTGGGGCTGCTGGGGTAGCAATTGCTCGCTTACTTAGGAAGGCTGGGGCGGACAAGATTTGGATGTGTGACACCAAAGGAATTATTTCCACCAGTCGCACTGATTTGACCGAAGAAAAGCTAGAATTTGCCGTCAGGGCCCAAGGTACCCTGGCTGGGGCTATGCAGGGGGCAGATGTATTTATTGGTGTCAGTGCCCCAGGGGTCTTAACCCCAGAGATGGTACAGGCAATGGCTAAGGACCCCATTGTGTTTGCCATGGCCAACCCAATCCCGGAAATTCAACCCGAATTGGTGAGTAAGAATGTGGCAGTAATTGCCACTGGTCGCAGCGACTACCCAAATCAAATTAATAATGTCTTGGCTTTTCCTGGGGTATTTCGTGGTGCCCTAGATTGTCGCGCTAAGGAGATTACTCCCTTAATGTATCTTGAGGCTGCTAGTGCGATCGCTTCTCTAATTAAGCCTTCAGATTTAGATCGGGAATATATTATTCCTTCAGTCTTTGATGAGCGAGTGGCTAAGTCCGTTGCTGCTGCTGTGCAACGCGCTGCCAGGGAGGAGGGGATAGCTCAGAGTTAATTTTGATTTACAGGGGCGTACATGGGTATGTGCGCTCTTGGGATTTTTTTATGAAAGATCGATACTTTTATTGGGATGGCTTTCTAAAGCATTAATCTCCCCGTTTAAATCAGCCTCTCCCAGATGATTTTTACCTGTTTTGTCAAACACCTCTAAATGAGCAGCTCGACCACGATGGAAGTTATCTACATACCAATAATATCCTGTGGCTAATTCACGGTAAATAAATCTTCCGTCATATTTAAGCGGTGTTCTGTGAAACCTTGTAGAATCTCTTAAAATCGTTTGTACATCTCTTGGTGGCTCTTTGCTATCCAGAGCATATTCTAATCGGGTATTGAGTTGTCATTGATTGAGGATTAAAGTGCGAACTCTACCCTGAAATGGGTTACTCAACCAAAGCCAGCCGTCCTCCTTCTCAGGTTTGGACTGAACGAATCGCACTACCTATAGCCCAATAAAGCATGACTTCAGCAGCCGCAATGTCCCTGTCCTGGACATACCCACACACAGAACAAAAATGTACTCTCATATCAAGAGTTTTCTCGTGTCAACCGTCTAATTCCCTTAGGGAATATCAGCTGCTAGCAACTGATATCCCAGTCCCCACTCCCTAAAGTTGATGGGTAATCAGAAAAGCAGCAACTTCCGTTGCTGTGGGTTGAGAAGCAATTGCCCCTGGTTTAATGGTAGTCAGTGCCCCCACAGCACTGGCATAGGTGACAATGCTTTTTGCCGTCTCTGCATCACCCAAACTGTTAATCCCCCGCAAAATCAACTGGTGGATAAACCCAGCTAAAAAGCTATCCCCTGCCCCAGTTGTATCCACCACTGGCATCGAAAATGCAGGCAGTTTGCCCTCGTTTTCCGCCAAGCAATAATCACAACCGTGTTCTCCATCTGTCACTAGTACCCCCTCAACTGAATCTAGACGGTAAGTGATGGCTCCAGGGTCAGTTGTATCAAATAGCCACTGAGCCTCTTCCTTGGAGAGTTTGAGAAAATCAATGCGGTTAAATAGCTGCTGAATTTTCGACCGCGCCATGTTAGAGTCTTGCCAGAAGACCGGGCGCCAGTTCACGTCCAAAATAATTTTTAGGTCATGTTGTTCAGCTAAATCTAATGCTCGGTGTACTGCTTGCCCAGTTTCAGGATAAGCTAATTCTAAGGTTCCCAAGACCAAAAAATCGGCTCGGGCAAAGAGGGAATCTGGTAATTCCTTGGCTTGTAGACGGGTATCGGCAAATTCTGTGGTGTCGTATTCGCCAAACCCCGCGAAGCTGCGATCGCCGGACATGTCTCTAACTACGTAAACTTGACGGGTTGGTGAACCATTGCGACGCTGCACTCCTGTGGTGTCTACTCCCACCTCTTCCAACAGCTTGACTAGTGTATTCCCTGCTTCATCCTCACCAACGGCTCCAATAAATCCTGCTGCTGTCCCCAACTTCACCAAAGCACAGGCTACGTTAGCCGGGGCACCTCCTGGATAGGGAGTCCAGGATTGCACTTCTTCTAGCTTTAGCCCTAATTGATCGGCTAAACAATCAAACAAAATTTCACCAAGGCACAAAACACGGGGATCACTCATCTCAACCTCCCAGGAGACCACCACTTCCCTTTGGGGAAGTGGTGGGTAGTTTACTTCGGATTTTCGATTTGGGATTAGGACTTTCTGTATAAAATATACGACATTTTTTATTTATCTGTCGCCAGTCTTCAAGAGAAATAATAGCAATTTTTATTGCTATTAAGGGTTGTATCTGCTCTTGGTTATCTCAATACTTAAGTTAAACTAATTAATACTTTTGTAAAAAATATTACTATTTTTGATTTAAAATCTAAAGAAAAATTAACAATATTGACACAGTAGAAAGAAGAAAGTCATACGGCCAAAAGAATCTCTTAGAATTAGAAAGGGCAATTGAGTAGATATACCAAGGGAGGAATAGATAGCTCATGGCTACTAGCGAGTCTCAGACCCCTGTTAGTCTGTCAGACAGAGAACTGCAAATTATTAACTTAGTGGCCACTGGCTTAACTAATCAAGAGATTGCAGGGAAACTGGAAATTAGTAAACGAACCGTTGATAACCATATCAGCAACATTCTCACCAAAACCCGAACGGACAACCGAGTTGCACTAGTCCGTTGGGCCGTACTGTGGGGAAAAGTTTGCTTGAATGAGATAAATTGCTGTACTCTACCTAGCCAAAACGTGCTAGCCGAAGGCGAGCGCTCCAGTTAAACGCCTATGAGAGTGTAGGGAAAAATGCCAAAAGTTTTCCAAATTAAGGTGTAGCTGTGGTACAGGGTGTAGGGAAAAAACCTACATTCCTGGACCGCAGATCCGGGGCATTGACCAAAGTCCAAAAACTAACGCTACATTTGAAGGAAATCTGTATTACTCCCTAGGTTTAGGGAGTAGTGTTTGAGATGAATACTTCTGTTCCCGGCCGCTTATGTCCCTTTGATTTTTTTAGCTTAGATCTGACAACACCTCGTCCCACCCAAGATAGCGAGTTAATCCAGCAGCTATCATTTATTCCCGGGTTGAAAGAAACTCTGATGCTGCGGCAAATTCATGCTCTAGAACACGCTACTGTCTGGGTCCTGAGTGAGTCTGGAGGTGAACGAACTTCTGTCTAGGTTGATAACGAATTCTTAGGTGGCTTATCCACCAACCAAGGATTCTACCTCTATGGTCAGAAACCCCACGGAAGACAGCCGGGGGCTTGAAAGCCCGAATCTGACCCAACTCACAGTACTTCGCATACTACGTTATGGGCAAGAGTTAAAGACCTACCAAGGGATGCGTAGCTAGTCCCTTGCTCTAGAACCGAACGATTAAACTTAACAGTAGGACTAGCTATAAGTTTACATTTATTACTACCCTTTCGACCAATTGAGCAACTAATGGGTTTAGGACTAGCAGCAACGACAGCATCTGAATTGGCACCTGATGTGGGTGCCATTGCCCAACGTTACCTTTCAATATCACCATTGAAAGTATTGCGATCGCTCGTGACGGTCGGGGACGACAGGGGCATTTTGTCAAGGTACGCTGGCAAGATTGGGAATTAAGATGAGAAAACTTTACTTCTTGGTACCTGGGACAGATAGCAAGTTTGCCTGTGGTGGTTTATGGGCAGAGTTAAAAACAGTGAAAGTGGCACAGCAGATTTGTAGTGCTGATGTGGTTACTTATCGTCAACGGGAAGAAGGTAAGCTGTTTATAGATGACCTGCTGCAACAGCCAAATTTAGATGATGTTATCTTGATCATAAGTTGGGGATTTGATATACCCCAACTCGTTGCCAAACTCCAGTCATACAACCTCGTTTACCATGCTCATAGTGCAGGCTATAAATTCCAGTTGCCTGCCAGTGTTCCCATCATCACTGTGAGCCGGAATACAATGGGGTATTGGGGACAAAAATCACCTAACTCCCTGATTTATTATTTACCGAATCAAATTGCTGATGAATTTGGAGATTTCCAGGGGTTACGAGATATTGATGTTTTAGTTCAGTCCCGGAAGTCCTCTGCCTATTTAATGCAGAAATTGGTTCCGGCGTTACAGCAACACTGCCAAGTCCTGGTAGTTAATTCTTATATAGAAGACCTACCTGAACTTTTCAATCGAGCTAAAATTTACCTCTACGACTCTGCCGAATACTGGGCCTTGCAGCATGTAAGTGAGGGCTTTGGTTTACAACCAATGGAGGCCCTTGCCTGTGGCTGTCAAGTTTTTTCCAGTGTCAATGGGGGACTCTCTGATTACTTAGACCCTGGATTCAATTGCTATAAAATTGCTGGATACTCCCTAGAATATGATATCCAACGGATTCTCAAAGCACTTAAGTCCCCCACACCGTTGACTTTATCCCAGGAGGTGTTAAGTGAGTATCGGTCGGCGAAGATTATTGCCCGGTTGATAGTGATCTTAACGGAATTAAATGATTTCTTCGACCACAAAATCCATCACTCAGCGAATATTCAGAGTTTGACACGGTTGCACATAGCAAAATTAACTACCCGGAGATTATGGAAAAAATTGAAAAAGAAACTTTGAAAGAATCCTGCTATATTGTCTGGGGGTAGTACCTTGGTGGGGAGATGGAAATGACTCGGCGGCGATTATTAGTCACAGGGGGAGCAGGATTTATTGGGGCAAATTTTGTCCATCACTGGTGTCAAGCTTACCCAGATGACAGAGTTGTGGTGTTGGATGCTCTCACCTACGCTGGGAACCGACACAACTTAGCAGCTGTTGAGAAACGGGAAAACTTTCGCTTTATCCAGGGAGATATTGGTGATCGCTTGTTGGTGGAGCATTTACTAGCAGGGGAAAAGATTGATGCGATCGCCCATTTTGCCGCCCAAACCCATGTAGATCGCTCCATCTTAGGACCGGCTGCCTTTGTGCAAACTAATGTGGTGGGGACATTCACCCTACTAGAGGCCTTCCGTCAACACTGGGAAACTCAAGGCAAGCCAGCTGAGTATCGGTTTTTGCACGTTTCCACAGATGAAGTATATGGGAGTTTGAGTGCCGATGAGGCAGCTTTTTGTGAGACTACTCCTTACGCCCCCAATAGTCCATATTCCGCTTCTAAGGCTGGAAGTGATCACCTAGTTCGCGCTTACTATCATACTTATAAACTGCCGACAATTATCACCAACTGCTCCAATAATTATGGTGCCTTTCAATTTCCCGAAAAGCTGATTCCTCTGATGTGTATCAATATCCTCATGGGCAAACCGTTACCAATTTATGGTGATGGCAAAAATATCCGCGATTGGCTGTATGTGGTGGACCATTGCCGTGCTTTAGATTTGGTGCTCCATCAAGGCAACCCAGGGGAAACCTATAATATTGGTGGCAATAGTGAGGTGGAAAATATCCAGCTTGTGCAGATTTTGTGCCAAATCATGGACGAATTAGCACCGGATTTACCAGTGCATCCAACCCAGAAGTTAATTACCTTCGTCAAAGATAGACCGGGACATGACCGGAGATATGCCATCAATGCCAATAAGATCAAAACTCAACTCGGCTGGACACCATCAGTCACAATTACCGAAGGGTTGCGTTTAACTGCTAAATGGTATCTCACCCATCGTCTATGGTGGGAACCTCTCCTTTCTCCAGAATATCAAGCCTACTATCGTCAGAATTATTTACAATCCTGGTAGCGGTTTTGAGGCAGGGGTTTTCAGTCAGATTTTGGATTACCGGGAAATCTCCCCTCCCGTGCTCCCCGTTGCCCATATTATAAATTGACTAACTAGAACACAAGAGATAGGGCTAAAGGATTTGCCGTTAAAAGTTATCGTCATTGGGGGTGGAGCAGCAGGATTCTTTGGCGCGATCGCTTGTGCCGAAACTAACCCCCACGCTCAAGTCACGCTAATTGAAGCTAGTCGTCAACCTCTGGCTAAGGTACTAATCTCCGGTGGTGGCCGCTGTAATGTAACCCATGCCTGCTTCGAGCCAGCAGAATTGGTGCAAAACTACCCCAGGGGTGGGAAAGCCCTGCGGGGACTTTTTACCCGGTTTCAACCCCAAGACACAGTAGCTTGGTTTGCAGCCCACGGAGTCCACCTCCACACTGAAGCCGATGGGCGGATGTTTCCCATCACCAATACTTCCGAAACTATCGTTGAATGCCTGATCAAAACCGCTGCCTCCCTAGGGGTAGAACTTCGCAGCGGCACATCTGTGATCTCAGTCAAAGGCCAACCCCAAGGAGGGGGATTTGAAATTACCCTCAAATCAGGAGCTATTGAGAAGAGCGATCGCCTACTCCTAGCCACTGGTAGCAGCCACATTGGTTATAAACTTGCCAGGGAGTTAGGGCATCAAATTGAACCCCCGGTCCCCTCTCTATTTACCTTCAACATTGCTGATCCCAAACTGAGAAATCTAGCCGGGGTTAGCGTCAACCCAGTACAATTACAGTTATCACCACTGCGACAAACAGGCGCTTTGCTCATCACCCATTGGGGGTTGAGTGGCCCTGCGGTGCTTAAATTATCGGCATGGGGTGCACGGGTTCTACACAGTAACCACTACCAAGACCGATTATCCATCAACTGGCTACCAGAGTTCTCCCCAGAACAAGTGCGGCAAAAAATGTTGGTAGTAAAACAGGAGTGGGGGAGAAAAGCGATCGCCTTACATCGTGGCGTAGAACTACCCCATCGTCTCTGGCAATACCTCATCTCCCGCGCTGACATCACCACAGAAGACCGTTGGGCAGAAATATCTCACAAAACCTTGAATCGGCTAGTACAGGAAATCACCCAGGGAGAATATCTGATTCAGGGCAAAGGCGCCTTTAAAGAGGAATTTGTCACCTGCGGGGGCGTTAACCTGAAAGAAGTTGACCTAAAGACAATGGAAAGCCGCTTAGTTCCTGGGTTATACTTCGCCGGGGAAATCCTGGATATTGATGGTGTCACCGGTGGCTTTAATTTTCAAAGTGCCTGGACTACTGCATATTTAGCTGGCAGAGCAATGGGAGATTAAGCCAAATAGTTGGCACACCCTTGCTCCCCTAAATCAAGTACAGTAGAGCCAGAAAGTCAGATTTTAATCGTTTAGAGGATATTAGCCAGAGTTAGAAATAAAATCTAACCTGGCTTTGGTTGTTTGAATTGGTTATACCTTTTTAGCTTTCCGACGTAAGCAAAAAGAAGATAAAAGAGCAACTGCTCCTAATCCTACTAGACTTCCTGGTTCCGGAGTGCTAAGGGCGGGGTCGTTGATTTGTGCATCACCGTCGAAAGAGGCTACCACAACATTACCGTTAGCTTGACCGTTATTGAATGAAAAAGCAGCTAATGGTGCCAGAACAGTCCCCGGTATGTTAACTGCGCTGGCAGTTAAAGTTGTGGCTTGATAGAAGTTGTACAGAACATTTTGTTCACTTGTGCCATTGATAGTAATGTCATATGAATTAAGCGTTGGACTTGTACCGCTGACATTGATGATAACTGTAGCATTGGGGTCAGCGTCAATATTAAGGACAGTGGCACTAGCAAGTTGCGCTTGTGTTACATTAAACACGTCAGTACCACTACTACTAGTACCCTGGAGTGTAATCGTTCCACCAGTCTGTGTAGTAGTACCATTGGCGGTCTTAAGTGAATAAGCAGTGGAGGCGTTTTGCAAGTAAGCATCAGCTCCATTAGTTCCAGTAAAGTTGATTGGCGTACCTTGGGTAAAACTAAGAGCTCCGACGCTGTATTGGGGACTAATAGAATAAGTGGTTCCATAGACAGCGTTACCGTTGATATACCCATCACTCAGGGTCAAGCTACCCCCTGCTACCAATGCATCACCACTATAATTGCTAGGTAGAAGAGCGCCAACAGAGAAATTTGATAAAGTAATATTCCCCGCAGCGGCTACTGCACCTTCAGTATCTGAACTGATCTGGGTAATGTCTCCTTGAGCAACGCCTGTTTCATCAACGCTTCCTGATGTAGCAAATAGGTTGTAGTTGGCGGCTACTCCCAGGTTAAAGTCAGTGGCGTTCGCTTTTGCGGAGAAGCTTAGTAATAGTCCCAGTACGATGGGAACTGTTATTTGGAGTTTTATTGGTTGCATATTGATTTTTAGTTGTTTTTACTGACTGTATTTCCACTTTAAACCCATAGCTCAGTATTTATAATTGAAGTTTAGATGAAGATCCAAAAAATGGTACTTAAGTATTGTTAAGTAACTCTTTCCTAACGCAGAGACATAAGAGCTAAGATGCAGGCACGAATAAACTCTCATAGCCCTAAGTCCTCGTTGATAAAATACGAACTTACTGGGATTTAATTTATTTAGCTATGTGATCAAATCTTGACATTACTCTCGAAAATGAACCCAAGTTTGTAATTGTGCATTGGCTACTGAGAAAAATAAGTACAGTGAGATTACTCACATTCCACACCCTAGGGTCTGAGATAATGCTATATAAAATACTATTACTGAGGCAGGAGGCAGTCCCAAGGAAAAAAATTTCACCGCCAAGCATGACAGAGGTTCCTTTCCTAAAGCCTACACCCCATACCCCTCTTTCAAGTTAGTAGGCAGGAGAAACCCACCCTGAAAAGAGTGGGATTGAAGCAAGGACGCTTTGGATCTCGCTGCAAGCAGTCTTGATCGAATGCTTTTTTTGTTTTTATCTATACTTTTTCTTCTCTCCTGCCCTGGAGCCTTTCTTTGTAACAAGTTATGTGCGATTGATGAGAGAAAAACTTTACAAATTTTGATTTAGGCGACCGTAGACTCAAGGAGTATACAATGTCCACTGGCGAAGGATTTGGTAAGACACTAATTTCCTCGACTATGACACCATAGAGGCAAGAACTGACAGTGCTTTAGCAATAGCGCCTTAAACGGAACAACCAATGCAAGGATTTTAGTTGAGGGAGGATTACATCTGAAATTCATCAGAGACCTTCCCACTTCAATTTAAAGGAGACGGGCACCAGAGTTTGCGACAATTTATCTTGCCCTTTTTAAAACCACCACTATGAAACTGAGTGAAATTATTAGCCAATTTGGTAATACTGTTTCTAATCATACTCCCCTAACTCACCCAGACCAGGACCTAGAAATTACTGGCATAGCTGCTATAGATGAAGCTACTAGCGGCACTCTCAGCTATGTCGAGGGGGGCAGATTTAGCTCGTTGCTGAGGGAAACTGCTGCCAGTGCCGTGATTTTACCTCTAGATGAGAAACTACAAGGGTTGGCCCAGGAGCGAGGTATTTTTTGGCTATCAGCCCCAGAGCCACGACTTCTATTTGCCAAAGCCATCGCCCTATTTTATCAACCATATCGCCCGGCACCAGAAATCCACCCCACGGCTGTAATCCACCCCACAGCCAAAATTGGTGAGTGTGTGTACATTGGTCCCCACGCGGTAATTCAATCAGAAGTAGAAGTGGGTAATGGCGTGACCATTCACCCCAATGTCGTTATTTATCCCCAAGCTAAGATTGGTGATCGCACCACCCTACATGCCAACTGCACTATCCATGAACGTACCCAAATTGGTGCAGATTGTGTAATCCACAGTGGTGCTGTCATCGGTGCAGAGGGTTTCGGTTTTGTTCCTACTCGCACTGGCTGGTTAAAAATGGAACAATCTGGTTACACTGTCCTTGAAGACGGGGTAGAAGTGGGTTGTAACACAGCCATAGATCGGCCAGCTGTCGGAGAGACACGGGTAGGTAGCCAGACC
>Ga0116227_10015735_pt1 | contig 11123 bp, 9 predicted proteins | sample S1TSphgellanicum_FD_89693 | JGI IMG/M metagenome (GOLD analysis project Ga0116227, IMG submission 89693) | Host-associated microbial communities from peat moss isolated from Minnesota, USA - S1T2_Fb - Sphagnum magellanicum MG | ecosystem: Host-associated > Plants > Peat moss > Unclassified... | reverse complement strand
TAATCATTTTTGTACCGGGATAAGCAGCGTATACCTTACGCGCCCGTTCAATAGACACTTCGGTATGCTGCTTCGGATCATAAAAATCAAATACCTGTAATCCGGTAGCAGGATACTTTTGCACCAATAACGCGCTGGTTTCATCAAAGCCGGCATGGATATTTACCAGCTGTTGCCCGACACGCATTTCATCCAGCCATTGCAGGGTGTATAACGGAGAGCGATCATAAATATACCAGGAAGCGAGTAACGACAACAAAGTGCTGCCTGCGATACACCATCCGATGAACTGTACCCAGGCGTACTGCCGGAACAGGTAAGCCATACCCACCAGTAATAAAGCCGATATATAGAAATGCCAGTTGAACCGGACAATATTCCTGATGCCCTGCAATGGCGTCCTGTTTATCCTTTCCATAGATCCATTTTTCCTTTTTTCCAGTAATAGGGAATCTCCCGGATGAGGAAAGCATTGGCCAGCCTCGCCTCCCGAAACTGCGGCGTATCCAGGTAACGAATGCGACTGTGCAATACTTTTACCGGCACAGGTGTCCAGTTTTCGCGGACACCTTCAATGATCAACACCTGTTTGGATGCTTCCCCGCAGCTAAATGTAAAAGGCAGCGGTCCCGCAAACCGCCTGGCTTCCTGCCAGTTGGCAAAGGGAGAACCGGCGGGAAGGGCCACATCAGCGTGCTTTGTGTCAGCGCTGATATTTACGCCCGGTTGTATTAAGTCTATGTCAGCGCGTGTTGTACCTACCCTGATATCTATACCCGATTGTATGGAGCTGACAGTGATCCATTCATTCTCAGCGGTAATGTCGATATCGGTGGTTGTATAATTGTAATGGGTAAAGAGATTTCCCAGGAATTCCATTTTCTGCTGATCGGTTTCTGATTTCAATATATACAGACCCCGCAACCGCTTTCCTTCACTGGTGGTATAGCGTACAAAAACCCGGTAGCCGGTTAATACAAAATCATGTCCCATAAAAACGGGGAACCCTTTGGGTCGCAGGTGTTTTGTTTTCACCACTGCGATGGCTATAAAAGCCCACTGATCGCGGAATACATCCAGCTCCAGCTGCGGTGGCACCAGCGGTCTCAACACCGCTACAGGCAAGGCATACGTGAGTACCAGGGAGCTTTCGAAAAATGCTTCCACCGGAAAAGGATGATTTTTAAGAAAGGCTAACATCAATAACTGGGTTTGAATTCATTCCGGTAAATCACATATATAAAGATAGCGGCGACGAGGATATTTATTCTGCCAAATAATAACAAATCGGGCACTACAATAAATTCGATGATGTTCATTGTGGCGACCAGCAGTATTTGCGTAATAGCGCACCAGCGGGATTTTATACCAGACAGTACCCATACGGCCATGCCTATTTCCAGTATGCCAATGGTGCGGGTCAGCCAACCGGCATGCGCCTCTCCCAGGATCCTGGCGACAATCTGCTGATGCCGGGGAACAAGCAGCAATACCTTACAAAATAATCCGTTCACGATCCATACTATCGCAATGCCAATATTTACTACTGCTTTTCTATTATTGAAGGACATGGGCCAGGCTTAATCTCCGGCAAGATAATAAATGAAGCATAAAAAACGCCGGCCCCAAAGAAGCCGGCGTACCTATGAAAAAAACTACTTTATTTATCCAGGTTCCATCCTTTCAACGCATTCAACTGCACCGCACCATTTTCTGCAAATACAGAGAGACCGGTAGCTGTTTTATCGGGGAAGATCAAGGTAGATAATACTTTCTCCCCATCGTTTACAAATACTTCCACAGTAGATTTATCCAATAATACCTGTAAGCGGATCTTATTAGCTACGGGTGCTACAGACACGTGCTGTATATCTTTTCCGTCTTTGATATACAATTCCTGCTTTGCCACATTATAACCCACCACTACGTCCTGCGCTATTTTCAATCCGAAGTCAGTGGCCGTGCCGATGGTAAAATCAGCATCTACCCAGTTGGTATTGGTATTAAAGCGGTTGCTGCTACCCAGCGGCAACTCTTTGCTTTGAATGGACTGTGCTTTCAGTTGCAGCTTTTTAGCAGCAGGAAGTTTATCCAGCGATGCCTGTAATACGGCAGCCGGCTGCTGATATAAACGTACACCTGCAGGGGTGGTTTTCAGGTGCAGATCGCGGGGAATCGACATCTGTCCGCGCCAGGGCGAGGTAGGCGTTTCAAAAGGTGTAAGCCAGCCAATCATCGTCTGCCGGCCATTGGGAAGATGATTATAGGGGATGGCGGCATAAAAAGTTTTGCCGTAATCCACAAACAGTTGATTTTCCGGACGGTTATCATTGGTGAACGTTTTACCATCGAAATCACCGGTAAAATACTGCATACCGGTGCCTGCATCCTGGTTACCGGAAGAGATCATCAGCAACCATTTCTTCTTTGCCGGATCCCCATCAACGTTGAGCGGGGTAAGGGAAGGACATTCCCATATTTTGCGGACATCACCCTGGTCGCCGAATTCGCTCAGGAGTTGCCAGTCTTTGAGATTGGAAGAACGATAGAACTGTACCTTGTGTTCTCCGGGTACCGCCACTGTCATGAGCCAGTATTGTTGCGCTTCCAGCCAGATCACACTGGGATCGCGGAAATCTTTTTTATGGATATCCACCACGGGATTACCGGCATAGTTGGTATACGTTAAACCACCGTCATTGCTAAATGCGATGAACTGTGATTCTTTCTGCTGTTTAGGTTGATCCGCGGTATAAATGGCGACCACCGGTCCTTTTCCATTTTTACCAAAGCCGCTGGTATTGTGCTCATCCTATACCGCAGACCCGGAGAAAATCCAGGTAGTGGTATCTTTTGTTTCTATTTCCGGAATGGCCACCGGCAGATGTTCCCAGTGCAACAGGTCCTTACTGGTTGCATGTCCCCAACTCATATGGCCCCATTTATTTTCGAATGGATTATGCTGATAATACAGATGGTACGCACCGTTGAGATAGATCAATCCATTGGGATCGTTGAGCCAGTTTTGCGGTGCGGAGAAATGATATACCGGGCGCCATTGTGGCGTAGGCACGGGATTGTCCTGTGCTTGTAACAGTCCGGGTAACGTGGCTGCCAGCAATATAGAAAATAGTTTTTTCTTCATCATAATAAGCTTAAGATAAGGTGAATAACGTGATATTTTACCAGCCGGTGTTCTGTTTATACAACTCTTTGCTGTAATTGATCTGATTTAATGGTATAGGCAGGTATTCATCCCGCCCTTTTTTGAAGGAAGCATCATTCAGATGCGCCCTGCGTGTTTTCTCCACAGTTCACACCCGGCTGACAGGTACTCATTTTATAACTGGAGGTGGCGCTGCCATTGGCTTGTTTTAGCAGGCTGGTACTGGCAGCAGCACGTTCCCTTACCTGGTTAATCAGGAGCAGCGCTTCCGGCGCAAGTCCCAGTTCAATCAGCGCTTCTGCTTTCATTAACAACACATCTGCATAGTGGATAATTTCCCAGTTCCTGGAGCTGGACATAAAAGGCGGCACCTTCTGAAAGGTAGCGTCACTGGGTAATACAACTTCTTTCAGGCTCAGGTAACTACCATATACTTCCGGTGCACGCGCCCAAGCACGTTGGTACAGAAATGCCGGATCATATTTATACGGATGCCCGGGAATAGCAACGGTGTGGTCTAAACATGGGCAGCGGCAAAAGTAAAATCATCTGCGATCTTTGTCCATAGTTCTACATTGGAATAAGTTCTGTTGGAAATAGTATCGTAGGTAGCTTTTGGCACATTTTCATCTATATAAGGAACATATTTAAACAACACTTTCAGCAGAAAAGAGCGCGCAGCGGGCAAACGCCCAAGGCGTTCCGGGAGCAGGTAAATAAGAAAGTTTGGGAGAAGAAAAAGACGTTTTCTTCCTCTATGGAGGGTCAATTGCAGTTGGAATGCCCGGGTTAGGGCATAAAAAAGGCGTTTTTCCTTGATCGAAGGCGCCAATTACTTTGGAAGCCTCCGTTTCCGGGCAATAAAAAAGGGCTGATCAACAGATCAGCCCTCCCTAAATAAGATATATAAACTTAGATAACTTTTACGTTAACTGCATTCAAACCTTTTTTACCATTTTCAACTTCATATGTAACCGTGTCATTTTCACGAAGTTCACCAGTAGTACCGGAGATATGAACGAAAATATCTTGTCCACCATTAGATGGAGTGATGAAACCAAATCCTTTGGATTCATTGAAAAATTTAACTGTACCTTGTTGCATTATATTGTATTTGTCTGCAAGGTAGTCTTATAAATCCGAAACACCTAAGGTTTTTTTAAAAAAATAGGCACAGTTCGCTATAAAACAAAGGGCTGACCGATATCTCCGGCCAGCCCTCATTATAAAAAGTGAACAACAAACTACGGTTTCTTTGCCCACCATAATGGTGTCAGTACTGCATCTCCGCCGCCGGTCAGGGCAGCTACTGCCTGGTCATAACCTTTCGCATTAGTATTCTTCAGGGAAGAAGGATATTTGAGGCGTTGCGGGAAGAAATTTACATTGCTGGTCATATAATTGGTACTATTCAGCGCTGGTAAGGTAACCAGTGTTTGCTCAATCATTGGATTTTCGAAGAACGGTAATCCAAGTCTGCGCTTATCATTCCAACCTTCCAGTGGTAACCAAGGCACCTGGGCGATGTATTTCTGCGTAATGATCTTTGTTAAGAGGTCATTTTTAACCGATCCGTTTTTATACAGGTTATTTACAGGGTATTTGATCGCTACTGTGCCGGCTGTACCAGTATATCCATCCTTGAAATTCATGGTATGGGTAGCTGGTGGCTCTGCGGTATGATCCCAGCTAACAGAGGTACCGGTGATGCTAAAATCGGTAGAGGTCAGGTAAGCACTCAGGAATCCGGACACGCCCCAGTATTCAAAACTCTGCGAGATGGCTTTTTCATACGCCGCTTTGCCGGAAAGTGGTACTGTCCATCCTCTTACTGCCGCTTCCGCAATCAGGAAATTGGTTTCCCAGGCATGGAAGAAGATACGCTTGTTGGCGCTGTTTCTGAACTGCTGCCCCAGACGTGGTGAAGCTCCAGGAAAGCCGTACCATCTGTTTTTGGTACCTTTTGCACCCCAATCGCCTGCGTTGGAACCGTTCCAGGTAAACTTACCGTCCAGCGTTTTCACGGTGGCGCCGGCTTCATTTACGAGATCACGTGCCGTTGTTTCCCAGGTTGGCTGATCGTAAGAAGGGTATTTACTAAAATTCGGATTGGTAAAATCTCCGGCAGGGATAAAGGCTTTATATGCGCGGGGATCTATGGTTTGTGGTAAACCATCGAACCAGAAACCGGCCAAAGGATCATTGGTCATTGAAGAAAAATGATCTTTCAGTTGTAAACCGGCCCAATCTGCGGGTCTGATATAAGATTGGAAAGCTGCTCCCAGCTGATCTGCGGTTTTCACGCCGCCAAGGCCAGTGTAGATGTTTTCCAGGGTAGTAGAAAGAATCTGTGCATTCCACTCGCGGCTCATCACACCAGACAGTGGATCCCATCCGCCTTTTTCCTGTACCTGGAAGGTGGCATCTGTATCTGTAATCAGGTCGCCTGCCACCGCATCTTCAAATTCAGCCTTGGCTTTGCCGCCATCTACTTCAGATAAACGCATGGCCAAACGGAGACGCATGGAATTAGCGTATTTTTTCCATTTTGCGAAGTTATAACCATATGCAGGATCCAGTAATTTCAGACCTTCCGTAGGTTGAATCGTCGTATTTAATTTAGCGCTGGCATCTTTCAGTTCATCCAGCATAAAATAATACACTTCCTTCACGCCTGCAAAATCCGGATTCTGCGAGGCAAAAGCATTGATGGGAATAGGACCGAAGTTATCGGACAACTCACTCATCAGATAAGCACGCCAGATGCGAGCCACCTGTTTCAAATTCTCTGTATACGGTTTGATATCCCCGGTTCTTATTTTTTCATCCGCTATCTGGATAGCCGTGTTAATGTTGTTTAACCAGCCGGAACTATAGCGATAATATTCCGTAGACCAGTCGTCGTTTGGATTTCCGGAAGAAAGACCACCACTGAGGTGTTGGCGACTAGCTGTTTTCCAGTATAATACAAAAGAGCGCTCCGCAATATTCGGATCCATTTGTGCGCCAATGATGGAATTATTGATAAAGTATTCCACCTGCACCTGGCTGGCATCTGCTTCTTTCGGACTTTTATTGATTTCTTCGAATTTGCTACAGGCAGACATCAATATCACAAAGGCAGCCAACGCCCAACCTGATTTTATGAGTATCTTTTTCATTTCAATTACAGTTAAATGTTAAAAACTAACGCTCAGATTCACCAGGAAAGTACGGGTGGTGGGAGGCGCTCCATTTTCAAAACCGACAGCATTCGTATTGATCGCAAATACAGACTCCGGATCCAGGCCACGCATATGGCTGGAAATCATCCATACGTTGTTACATGCCACGCCGATTTTCGCTGATTGTACTGGTGTTCTGCCCAGGAATTTTCTAGACAGATTGTAGGTCAACTGAACATTTCTCAGACGGATATTAGAAGCATCATACATATTCAGTTCGCTAATGCCCAGGTTATCTGCGGAAATGGCTTTCCAATATTGTTGTTGGGTGATGGTTTTAGTATTTGGAACGTAACCGCCAGCACCATCAGACACTACACCACTTACCACCATACCATCTCTTTCTCCACCTGGTGCCGTGATAGCAGCCGTACCATTTCTCTGCATCAGCAATTGTGTAGCGGAGAACATATCACCACCAATACGTGCATCGATCAGGAAAGAGAGACCGAAGTTTTTGTAGGCGAAGCTATTGGTAATACCTACCAGTGCTTTTGACTGCTGGTTACCCAGGCGAACATTCTGTTCTCCACGTACGGGGCGACCTTCGCCGTCTAACAGCCACTGACCATAGTAGGGGCTTTTTTCATCCATTACTCTTTGTACTTTGCTACCATAAATTTCACCATACAGTTCACCAGTAGCTGCTACAATAGATAGATTGTCGAAACCACCTAACGGATACCTGTTTATACCATCTTTCTTGTTGATATCCACGATCAGGTTTCTGTTCATAGACAGATTACCAGAGATACTCCAGAGCAGTTTTTTAGGATTGTCCAGGATCTTAGCATCAGCCATGATCTCAAAACCGCTGTTTTGGATATTACCGGCATTCATCTTCCTGTTTTCATATCCACTACCGGGGTCCATTGGTAATTCAATCAGCTGACGGGTGGCATTGGATTTATAATAAGTAACATCCAATCCAAACCTGTTTTCCAGGAACCGGAGTTCGGCGCCCAGTTCAAAGGATTTAATCAGTTCACTACGCACATCCTTATCATACAATGTTTTCTTTCTGGCAGCAGTGGTATTCCCGTTCGGATCACGATCAATCAGGTAAGTATTGTACAACTGATACGGAGGTAAGCTGTTACCCACCATTGCATAAGATCCCCTTATCTTACCATAGCTTAACCACTGTGGCATCGACTTAAACTGCTCAGTAAACAGGTAGGAAAGACTTACTGATGGATAAAAGAATGATCTGTTCTCAGGACTCAGCGTCGATGACCAATCGTTACGCATGGTAGCATCCAGGAACAGATAGCCATCCCAGCTCAGACCACCGGTAGCATATAACGAATTGATACGTTGCTGAGAAAATTCATCTGTGATACCAGGATTTCCTTTTGCGTTTTTAATCAGGAACAGATTAGGTACCACCAGTTCTCCGGCGCTGTTACCTACTCTGGAAGATTGCTGACGCATCAGGTTACCACCCACGCTGATGTTTCCACCCAGTCTGTCGATCAGCCTATCTTTCCTCGCAGTTACCAGGGCGCTGTAGTTTACCTCAGAAAAGGAGTATTTGTCATTGCTGTAACTTCCGTTCGCGGGAGTTGGGCTACCTGCGTATAATTTAGCTTCAGTATTGGTGTTGTAAATATCACCGCCCGCTTTTAATTCTGCATTTAACCAGTCGTTGAACTGATACTTCACACTTCCGTTCATGATAAAGCGGTTACGAATATCGTCGTTCATGTTGTATTTGCTCGCCCAGTAAGGGTTTACCTGATTACCGATAATATACCAGCGCATATTGCCGTATTCGTTCACCGGATTTTCAAACTGACGGACATCCATAGATACCGGCATGGTATATAACAAACTCGAATAGTTCCGGCTATTTATACCTGTAGCCAACCTGTTATGTGCATTGGTATTGGAATACTGCACTTTGAAGTCTGTAGACAATTTCTCTGACTGACCATATTTACTGGTCACTCTCGTTGTCAGGTTCAGGCGGGTATATTTAGTACCAGGCACCATACTCTTATCATTCATGTAATTCAGGGAAGTGTACACGGATGTTTTCTCCACCTGTTGCTGGAAAGATATATTCTGGTTGTGATTTATACCTGTATTAAAGAACCGGTCGATATTGTCATACGCACGTACCGGCTCCGTTTTATTATCCCAGTTGGCTAAACTCTGTCCGGTAATTTTTGGTCCCCAGCTATCGCCGCCCTGAGGCGCGAAAATATTATCCAGCCCCTGGGCAAAACTCTTTTGCATTTCCGGTTTCATGAAGATACTCTCAAAACCGAGACTGGAAGAAACTGTGAGTCCCAGTCCGTTCGACTTCTTACCGGTTTTAGTAGTGATCAGGATTACACCGTCACCTGCACGACTACCATACAGTGCTGCGGCGGCCGGCCCTTTCAATACCGACATGCTGGCGATATCGTTCGCATTCAGATCGGATAAACCATTACCCATATCCATTCCCGGATTCCACCCGTCATTGTTGGTGGCTCCAACGAAGTTATCAATTGGAATACCATCCACTACAATCAGCGGCTGATTTTTACCAGTCAGGGAGGTATTACCACGGAGGTTAATTTTAGAAGATCCTCCAGGACCTGTGCTGGAACGCATTACCTGCAAACCTGCTACCACACCGGTTAAGGCGTTGGTAATATTGGTTTCATGCGCATCTACCAGCGTACTGCTTTTTACTTCCTGCATAGAATACCCCAGCGATTTTTTCTGACGGGAGATACCCAATGCAGTCACTACTACTTCATTCAAACCTTTAGAAGCGTCTTCCAACACAAGGTTGAGTGTTGGTTTTGCGGCCACTTCGAGTGTGGTGTAACCAATACTTGATACCACCAATGTTGCGCCCGGATTTACCTGGAGTTTGAAAGCTCCTTTTTCATCGGTTGTAGCGCCATTCGTGGTACCTTTTTCAATGACTGTTGCATAGATTACGGGAGCGCCTGAAGCGTCTTTCAGGCTACCGGATACCCCAATTTTCTCTTGCGCGGATGCGCTTTGATAGCACATCGCCACTAAACATGTTAGCAGCAAAAAGCCTAGCCACCTTTTCATTACTGTGAATTTAGATGTGGATAAATAATGAAGACATTCGTCTCTTTACGGCATGGGAAGTCCACATGCAGTAAGTCGTTACTGCCTTATGTTTGATTGATAATAAAAATGTTCGTGGTATTACTCTACTTTGTTCAGTTGACCTTTATCGATATGTTCCATAACAAGTGCCGCAGCTCCTAGTCTCTCCGCTTCGTACCCTAAAGGCGATATCATTAGTTGAATATTCTCTGCAATTTTTGGTATACAATGTTCGTTTAACGCATGTTGTACAGGCGCCAGCCATAGTTTGCCGGCTAATGTTCCTCTCCCGCTTAAGATGATCAGGTTCGGATTTAACAAGTGAATGAGTATGGCGATGCCGCGTCCGATGTGATAACCTGCCTGTGATAACAATTCCACTGCATATTTATCTCCCTTCACTGCTGCATCCATAATTTTTCTAAACGTGTCGTCGCGGTTGTCCATCGACAAATCTTTCATAACGGTTGTTCTTCCTTCGTGGATGCCTGTTACGGCCTTTTCTGCAATCACTGACAACGACGTTTCTGTTTCCAGGCATCCCATTTTTCCACAGCTGCAGATCTTATTATTAGTGAAGAGCGGAATGTGGGAAAACTCCCCTGCAAATCCGTTTTCACCTCTGAACAGATCTCCGTTCAACACCATGCCCAGGCCAATGCCCCAGCCAATGTTGATCACCAACGCATTCTGCCGGTTGCGGGCTGCGCCCAGCTTCCATTCGGCCAATGCAATGAGACTCGAATCATTATCAATGATCACGGGTACACCGGTAAGTGCTTCCAGGTATTCATTGATACTGCCGTAATGCCTGTCAAAGAAAGAATAGTTGATTCCTTTTGTTACATCCACAAAACCGGGCATTCCGATACCAATGCCTGCAAACTTTTCCTTTGGAATACCGGAACCTTCAATAAACGCTTTCAGTTCTTGTCCGAGTTCTGCAATGGCCTCCGGATGCGCCGATAAATCCAGTGATACCAGGTGCTCTTTTCCCACCAGGTTGTTCTGCATATCCAGTATACTGATACTGGTCACAAACTGGTCCATCGCTACCGATAAAATATACATGTAGTCCGGTTTCACAGAATACATCTGTGGCCGGCGACCACCGGTAGATATCGCATAGCCGCATTCCAGCACTAACCCGTTCTTCACCAGTTCGTTCAATGCTTTGGTAGTATGTGGAAGACTCTTGCCAGTGAGCAGCGTTAAATCAGCACAGGACAACTCCTTATTAAAGTACAGGTGTTTTAATAACGTCTTTTTGAATATTTCCTGGCGATCGGCCACCATTTCGATTGATAGTTTGCTACAAGTTAAATCTACATCAATTTGCTACAAGTGAATCTACAGTACAAGTGAATTACAGATTCAAGATAGGACAACTTCTTTAAATTTTACAAGAACTTTTATGAAAATTTTAATTAGTTCGACATAATTATCCAAAAAATGCAAGAACTCATTATGAAATTGTTAATTCTGTATCAGAAAAAAGCAAAATGCGGGAAGTGAAATGAAAACGATGGGTACGACTTGATAAGATGGGGTATGTCAAAAAAGAGGGTGGCAGCATCGAATACACCTATTAATTAAAGGGCATTACGATTTTGAAAAAGTCAGATAGCGTTTTCATGCACCACCTGCCGGCG
>Ga0116227_10015734_pt1 | contig 11123 bp, 10 predicted proteins | sample S1TSphgellanicum_FD_89693 | JGI IMG/M metagenome (GOLD analysis project Ga0116227, IMG submission 89693) | Host-associated microbial communities from peat moss isolated from Minnesota, USA - S1T2_Fb - Sphagnum magellanicum MG | ecosystem: Host-associated > Plants > Peat moss > Unclassified... | reverse complement strand
GGCCAGGGGGATTCGATGTCGATTTCCAAAGTGAGCATCGAAGGGGCCTTAAGGAGGAAAGTTAGGAAATGCGAGGGGGTTACCCCCTCGCGCTCCCGTTAATGTCGACCTTGTGTCCCACTCATGAATGGGCGCACCGGTTCTTAGCGCCGCAGGGCGTAAAGTTTGATGACATGGCGCTATCGGTTTTAATGCCTGCGGCGCCTGGGGTTTGGCTTTGCGCGACGGTGGGGTGCCGCTGCTCTTGCGTCGGAAGACGTTATGGGAGCGCGAGGGTGTAACACCCTCGCACTTTCCCTTTCATCCCTTAAGCCTGAGGCCCTTCATAAGCCTCGACAATCCGCCCCACGATCGGGTGACGCACCACGTCTGCGGCATTGAACCGCACCGTGGCCATCCCCTCAACTCCGCTCAGGCGCGAGACCGCATCGGCCAGACCGGACATGGCCGTGCCGCCGGGGATATCGACCTGATTGGGGTCTCCGCACACCACCATGCGGCTGTTCTGGCCGAAGCGGGTGAGGAACATCTTCATCTGGGCAGGCGTGGTGTTCTGTGCCTCGTCGAGGATGATGAAGGCATCGGCCAAGGTTCGACCACGCATGAAGGCGATGGGCGCGACCTCGATCTCGCCGCTCGCCAGACGGCGCTCGACCTGCTCGGGTGGCATGCAGTCATAGAGCGCGTCGTACAAAGGCCGCAGGTAAGGGTCGACCTTGTCCTTCATGTCGCCGGGCAGGAAGCCCAGCTTCTCGCCCGCTTCCACCGCCGGTCGCGAGAGGATCAGCCGCTGCACCGCGCCGCTGATCAGCATGCTGACGGCCTGCGCCACCGCGACATAGGTCTTGCCGGTGCCTGCCGGGCCCAGCGCGAAGATGATGTCGCGGCTGGCCAGAGCGCGCATGTATTCGATCTGCGTCGGGCTGCGCGGGACGATGGTCTTCAACCGCGTACGGATCATGATCGGCGGATGGTGAGCATCGCCGGTGATGATGCCCTCCAGCGTGGGTTCGGTGGACATGGCGATCAGCGACTCCACGGCTCCGGCGTCGATCTCATGCCCGGCCAGCAGGCGCTTGTGCAGGCCGGTGAGAACCTCGCGAGCGCGGGCGACCGCGTCCTCTGTGCCCTCGATCTGCACCTTGGTGCCGCGGGCCGCGATATAGACGCCAAGCCGGTTCTCGATCAGCACCAGATTGGAATCGAACTGCCCGAAGAGCACGCCAAGAATGGTGGCTTCCTCAAACTCCATCTCCGATCGCGCGCGGCGGGTGGGGCGAGAGGTCTCAGGGCGGAGTTGCGCCACATCTGCCGATGCTTCGTAGGCGCGGATATGCTTGCGGACCATGCGCTCCTTGTCTGCACCCGGAGTCGTTGCATGAGCCGGATGCACCTACAAGATATGGTGCCTTGGGCTGGGTGCAAGCGGGGGGTGGTGTTGCGATGGTGGAAAAGTTTTTCCCGCGATTCGGGGGGAGAAGAAAGTAAAGTGACATGCGAGGGTGTTACACCCTCGCGCTCCCATGAGCGTCTGCGTTGCGCTTTGGCTAGGCGGTAGGAGCGTGTCCAGAGTGCAGCAGGTGAGAATTCGATGGTGCGGCCTGGCTTTATGGGATTGTATGGCTGCGGCACTTTGGTTTTGGGGGATTGGGCATGCGAAGCATGATGATTGCCATGCTGATGCTTGTCAGTTTGCTGAGTGGCGTTTCGCCTGCCTCTTCATCTGCGGCATATCCGAAGAAATTGCCTCATAATGCTTCGAGAGCAAATCTTCCCCCGTGCATTGGTATGATGCTGATCGATGAAACGATTGTGATTGGTGATGGGGAAGCAAAAAAGTATCTTCAAATGACGAGAGGCGGCTGGTGCGGCATATCATTGAAGGACACCGAACTGTCCTTGAATGCTGAAGGTCAAGAAGGTCATTGGGCTATTTCGGCTAAAACGTGCCCCGAATTTCTAGCGCAGATAGAAAAATTGTCCGAAGAGCACGACAGGCATCCCGAAGCGGCTACCGGAGCTGCCATGGGGCAGTCGGCAGGGCGTGCTGGCCCCTTTGTTTTTACGTATGCGAATGACTTCTTTGATCTGAAAAGCTCGCCGGGGCGGGCGTATGCAGAGTATTGGCTTAGGGAGACCTTGGTGGCTGTGCGTCCGTGCTGGCGCAACAGTGTCAACAAGAGCCCCGACGCAGTGAACGCTTTGTACACGGGGCTCGCACTGCCGTTGCCCTAGCCTCAGCGCATAGGCAGCGCCACAATCACCCTATCGCCGGAAGACGTCATGGGAGCGCGAGGGGGTAACCCCCTCGCATCTGTCTTCTTTAAATCAACAACCCAGCCAAAGAATTCGGCCCAGCCTGCACCAGCTCCACCTTCACCAGATCGCCAATCGCAACATCGCCCTCGAAATGCACCGACTGCAGCCAGGGCGACTTGCCCAGCCACTGGCCCGGCTGACGCCCGCGCTTCTCGACCAGAACATCCGTCACCTTGCCGACCGAGGCCGCGTTGAAGGCGACCTGCTTCTCGATCATCAGGGCTTGCAGGCGCTTCAGGCGCTCATCCATCACCTCGGCGCTGATCTGCTCGTCCATGGTCGCGGCAGGGGTGCCGGGGCGCGGCGAGTATTTGAAGCTGAAAGCCGCCGCATAGCCGACCTGATCGATCAGGCGCAGCGTATCGGCGAAATCCTGCTCACTCTCGCCGGGGAAGCCGACGATGAAATCGCCCGAAATGGCGATATCGGGCCGCACCGCGCGCACGCGCTCCAGCACGGCGAGGTAGCTTTCCACCGAATGGCTGCGGTTCATCAGGCGCAGAATGCGGTCGCTGCCCGACTGCACGGGCAGGTGCAGATAGGGCATCAGCTTGCCGACATCGCCATGCGCGTCGATCAGCCCCTGTGCCATGTCGTTAGGATGGCTGGTGGTGTAGCGGATGCGCGCCAGATCGGGGATGGCATCCAGCTCGCGGATCAGCCCTTCCAGCCCCACGGTCTGGCCCTTGGCGTTCTCGCCGGTCCAGGCGTTGACGTTCTGGCCCAGCAGCGTGATCTCACGCGCGCCGGCATCGACGAGGCGTTTGGCCTCCTCGATCAGATCGCCATAGGGACGGCTGATTTCTGCGCCGCGCGTATAGGGCACCACGCAATAGGTGCAGAACTTGTCGCAGCCTTCCTGCACCGTCAGAAACGCGCTGGTGCCCGAGCGGCGACGCTTGGGCAGGGCGTCGAATTTGGTCTCGGTGGGCATGTCGGTGTCGGTGACGCGCTCGCCGTTCCTGGCGCGCTCCAGCATGTCGGGCAGGCGGTGATAGGCCTGCGGGCCCACGACCATCTTGACGCTGGGCGCGCGCTTCATGATCTCCTCACCCTCGGCCTGCGCGACGCAGCCCGCCACGGCAATCAGCGGCGTCGAGCCATCCTCACGCTTCAGGCGGCCAATGTCGGAATAGACCTTCTCGGCCGCCTTCTCGCGGATGTGGCAGGTGTTGAGCACCACCAGATCGGCATCGTCGCCCTCGGCGGCGGCGGTCAGGCCCTGCTCGGTCAGCAATTCGCCCATGCGGTCGCCGTCATAGACGTTCATCTGGCAGCCGAAGCTCTTGACGCGATAGGTTTTGGGGGCGGTGGTGGTGGTCATGATCGCGCGCCCTTACGCGAAATGGGGGGGGATTTGAAGGGGGGAGGGAGGTTAAGGGATAAAGCAGGGGGCGTTACGCCCCCTGCACCCCCGTTACGTCTTCCGACGCAGGGGCAGTGGCGCCCGATCCTTAGTGCGGGGACTATCCACCTGCGCGGCATAAGGCGCCGCAGGCTTGAACCCAGATAGCGCTGTCCAAGGAATACTCCCTGCGGCGCTGCAAGCTGGGCGCAAGGCCGAACCCGATGCGCAATGCAGACAATAATGGGAGCGCGAGGGTGTAACACCCTCGCATTCTACTTTATCTTCCAAAAGAAAAAGGCGGAGCCTCAACCCCGCCTTTTCTTATTTTTTGCTGCTGTCCAGCTTCACGCCGTAAAGCTCAAGCCGGTGGTCGACCAGACGGTAACCCAAACGCTCCGAAATCAAGCGCTGCAAAGTTTCCAGTTCAGGGTCGACGAATTCGATGACCTGCCCCGATTCCACATCGATCAGGTGATCGTGGTGAGCTTCAGGCGCAGCTTCATAGCGCGCGCGGCCGTCGCCGAAATCGTGGCGGTCGAGGATGCCGGCTTCCTCGAACAGGCGCACGGTGCGGTAGACCGTGGCGATCGAGATGCCGGGATCGATGGCCGAGGCGCGTTCGTGCAGCTTGTCCACATCGGGGTGGTCGCTGCTTTCGGACAGCACCTTGGCGATCACGCGCCGCTGTTCGGTGATGCGCAAACCGCGTTGTTGGCACAGGGCTTCAATGTCGATCGGTTGGTGCACGGTGTATCCGGATATAATTGACCCCGCCGGATATGAACCCGGCGGGGCGAATCTGCAAGCATGCGAAAAGTGATTTTCCCCATGACAGAAATGCAAGCTCTTAATGAAAATGCATTTCAGTCACGGTGACGAAGATCACGCAGCAGCCGATGCCTTGGTCTTGCGGGGGCGCTTGGCGCCGGGCTTGCGGCCCAGACCGATCTGCTTGGCCAGTTCGCGGCGCTTTTCGGCATAGTTGGGGGCGACCATCGGATAGTCGGCGGGCAGGTTCCAGCGCGCGCGATACTGTTCCGGCGTCAGATTGTAATGGGTGGCGAGGTGACGCTTGAGCATCTTGAGCTTCTTGCCGTCTTCCAGGCAGACGATGTGATCGGGCTTCACCGAAGCGCGGATCGACACGGCCGGCTCGGGCGGCGTTTCAGCGGCGGGAGCTTCCTGACCCAGCGAGGCCAGCGCACCGTAAACATTGGTGATCAACGCGGGGAGTTCCTCGACCGCAACGTTGTTGTTGCTGACATGGGCCGAGACGATGTCGGAGGCCAGCGTGATCAGCGTTTCCTTGATGTCGTTGATATTATCCATTTTTTCGACCCTTTAATTTTTTTCGACCCGATTGTTCTTGGCGTCTTCGCGGTGTTTTTGTGAGACAACTTCCCGCTCGACCCAAACAGTTATACTCTTTTGGCGGATTTCTTCAAGTCTCAATATAGGAACTGAAATGTCCGACTTTTGGGCAATAAAAGCCAGCCGAATACAATTTTGGTGTTAATTCATGTCAATCGCGAAGGTGATGGCGTCGATGGCTTGGCCGCCGCGCATGCGATAATAGTTGGGCCGACGACCGATCGGCGCAAAGCCGGATTGCCGATACAGTGATTCGGCGGGATTGTTGTCGCGCATTTCCAGAAAGATACGCTTCACCCCGCGCGAGGGAGCACTGTCGATCAATTGTCGCAGCAACATTTTGCCCAATCCGCGCCCGCGCCATTCGGGCGCTACCGCGAAGAGCAGCAGTTCTTCTTCATCGAGAATGGTGCGGGACAGGGTAAAGCCTGCCGCCGGGGCATCGCCGGGAAGCTCTCCGTCCGCGCCGATCAGGCGATAAGAGCAATGGCCGAGCACCAGCGTGTTGTCGAGCTGAGGGCGGGTCCATGCCTCGCCATAGGCCGGATCGAATGCGGTCTGCATCACGGCCATGATCCGGTCGATGTCGTCGCTGGGCGTCAGCTGGACCATGGCGGGCGTCAGGCTGCGTCGGGCAGCAGGCCGCCGGGCAGGCGCGCATCGGGCGCCCGTCCGTAAAGCGGGGAGAGGTCGGTGGTGATGGCGGTGTCGCCCAGCTGCATCAGGGCTCTGGCATCAGGCCAGATCGCCAGCGCCTCGCCCGATCCGCGCCGGTCGACCAGCGCCTGAGCCTGACTGCCGACCACGCGGGCAATCGCCTGCTCGGCAGCGGCCTGAGGGGTGAGAGAGGCCAGCGGTGCCAAAGCTGCGCCATCCGCGCCGAAGCCTTGCACGAACCATTCGCCATGGCCGCCGGTGGTGGCGGCCAGCACGTCATGCGCCTCGCCGTCGCGCGCCATGGCGGCGATCAGGGCAAGGGTGGGATAGCCGTAAGCGCGAACGCCCCAGGCCAGTGCCAGCGCTCGCGCCGCCGCCAGAGCAATCCGCACGCCGGTAAAGCTGCCCGGGCCAAGGCCGGTGACGATGGCATCGGCCTGGCCGCGCTCGGGCAGGGCGGCGATCATCGGCACCAGCGCTTCGGCATGGCCGCGTCCCAACTGGCGGAACTCGCCCGCGATCAGCGCGCCATCCTGAAACAGCGCAACAGAGCAGGCTTCGGTCGCGCATTCAATCGCCAGAATGCGACCCTTACGCAAGAAGAAGGCAGTATCAGGCTGCACGAACCTCGCTTACCTCCGGCACGTAATATTTGATCAGGCTCTCGATGCCGTTCTTCAGCGTCGCGCTGGAGGAGGGGCAGCCCGCGCAGGCGCCCTGCATCTTCAGAAATACCACGCCCTCGCGATAGCCGCGATAGAGCACATCGCCGCCATCATTGGCGACAGCAGGGCGGATGCGGGTTTCCAGCAGATCCTTGATCTGGTCGATGATGTCGGCGTCTTCCGGGCTGTCACCCAGATCCTCGTCATCCTCGCCGGGCACCTTGAAATCGGCGCTGGCGGCGGCGAACAGCGGCGCGCCCGAAATGAAGTGATCGAGAAGGATCGCGACAACTTGCGGCTTCAGGGCCGACCAGTCGACACCTTCGCCAGCGGTCACCGCGATAAAGTCGCGCCCGAAGAACACGTTCACCACATCGCCCAGCGCGAACAGCGCCTCGGCCAGCGGAGAAGCGGCTGCTTCCTCGTCATTGGTGAATTCGCGCGAACCGGCGGGCATCACCTGCTGACCGGGAAGAAACTTCAGGCTCGCGGGGTTGGGGGTGGTTTCGGTTTCAATAAACATGGGGCGCCTTTCCTGCTGCTGCGCATGTAGGGCGCGAGGCATCAGGGTCAAGAGGTGTTGACGGCATCGGTTCCACCATATTCGGACAATGCTTGTCCTATGCTGGGTCTATTCTGGCTGCAGCATGAACGGGGATGTGCATTTCGTCCTGCAAGTGGCCTCAGTCCATCCGAATTTCTCTGTGCGAACAGCCATCGCTATTCACTGGCCCTTAAGCTTTGGCGACCCTATACCTTGCTTTATGAACCGTGCTTCCCGCGTCGCCCGCCGTCCGCTTTTTCTCCTGTTCCCGCTGGCTGTTCTGGTCGCCCTGCCGCAGGGCGCGCCCGCAAAGCCGGTGCGACACGCCGCGAAGCCTGCTGCGGCGGCCCCCGCGCCGGAGGCGCCGCCTGCCTCGGCCCTGCCGCCGCTGCCGCCTCAGGATGATCCGTGGCTCTATGCGGGCAGCGATGTTCCCCATGACAAGGAATGGGCTTTCGGCACGCTGGAGAATGGTTTGCGCTGGGCCGTGCGCGCCAATTCGGTGCCGCCGGGTCAGGTGTCCATTCGTATTCGCATGGATGTCGGCAGCCTTTACGAAAAGCCCGAGGAAGCCGGTTACGCTCACCTGATCGAGCATCTGGTCTTCCGCCAGTCGAAATACCTCGGCCAGAATGAAGCGATCCCGACATGGCAGCGTCTGGGCGCCACATTGGGCAGCGACACCAACGCCGAAACCAGCAGCACCGCGACGGTGTTCAAGATCGACCTGCCCAATGCCACGCCCCAGACCATGGATGAAAGCTTCAAGCTGCTCTCGGGCATGATGGCCGAGCCCAATCTGTCGGAAAGCGACATCCGCACCGAAGTGCCCATCGTGCTGGCCGAAAAGCGCGAGCGCGGCGGCACGCAGGAGCATGTCTCCAACGCCCTGCGCGAGATGATCGCCTATGGCCAGCCCTTGGCCGACCACGCCACCATCGGCAGCGCCGCGACGCTTGAGGCCGCGCATCAGGACAGCGTGCGCGCCTTCCATGCCCGCTGGTATCGCCCGGAGAATGCCGCGATCATCGTCTCTGGCGATGCCGATCCGCGCCTGATGGCCGCGCTGATCCAGAAGTGGTTCGGTGATTGGCATCCCGAGGGCAAACACACGCCCGCCCCCGATTTCGGCGAACCTGCCGCGCCCATTGGCGGCGATCCGGCCAACCCTGTCACCTATGCCCGCGTGCTGGTCGAGCCCACGGCGCCCCGCGCGCTGCAGATGGCGGTGCTGCGCCCGTGGCATGAAAAGCAGGACACCATCACCTACAATGAAGGGCTGATGATCGATCAGGTGGCGCAGGCCATCATCAACCGCCGCCTTGAGGCGCGGGCGCGCGCCGGGGCGAGCTATCTCACCGCCTCGGTCAATCAGCAGAACCAGAGCCGCAGCGTCGATGGCACCTTCACCTCGATCCAGCCGATCGATGGCGACTGGCAGGCCGCCCTGCGCGATGTGCGCGCGGTGATCGCCGACGCGCTGGCCACGCCGCCTTCCCCTGAGGAAATCGCCCGCGAGGTGGCCGAGATCAACGTCGCCTTCGAAAGTTCGGTGCAGCAGCGCGCCTTGCAGCCCGGTGGGCGCCTTGCCGATGACCTCATCAACGCGCTCGACATTCACGAGACGGTGGCCAGCCCCGAGGTGGTGCTGGATATCTTCAAGCAATCGATCCCGCTCTTCACCCCCGAGGCCGTGCTGGAGCATGGCCGCAAGCTGTTCCAGGGCCGCGCTATCCGCGCGCTTTACGTCACGCCTGACGCCAAGGACGGCACCAGCGACGATCTGAAGCTGGCCCTGATGCAGAAGGTGGCGCCTGATTCCCATGCACGGCTGGCCGAAAAGGCGGTCTCCTTCAAGGATCTGCCCCCCATCGGCGCGCCCCAGCAGGAGGTCGCCGACAGCCAGACCGTGCTGCGCGGCATCGAGCAGGTGGACTTCGCCAATGGCGTGAAGGTGCAACTCTGGCCGACGCAGGACGATCCGGGCCGCGTGACGGTGAAGGTGCGCTTTGGTGCCGGTGCCCGCGCCTTCGATGCCAAGAACGATGTCTATGCCACGCTGGGCGGCATGGCGCTGGTCGGTTCGGGCGAGGGCAATCTGGGGCAGGAGGAGCTGGACCGCATCTCCACTGGCCGCAAGATGGGCTTCGACCTCAAATCGGATGACAGCTTCTTCCTCTTCTCCGCCGACACGCGTTCGGAGGATCTGGGCGACCAACTCTATCTCTTTGCCGACAAGCTGGCCGATCCGCGCTGGGATCATGCCCCCTTCAAGCGCGCTCAGGCCGCCGCCAAGGTGCAATATGGCACCTATGCCGCCAGCCCGCAGGGCGTGCTGGAGCGTGACCTCAAGGCGCTGCAGCGCGGTGGCGACCCGCGTTTTGCCGCCCCCACGCCCGAACAGATCACCGCCGCCACGCCCGAGGGCTTCCGCGCCGTGTGGGAGCCGATCCTGAAGCAGGGCCCGGTCGAGGTGCAGATCTTCGGCGATTTCAACCGCGACAAGGCGCTGGATTCGCTGCGCCACACCTTCGGCGCCCTTTCGACGCGCGGCGACCTGCCCGCAGGCACGCTGCCGCCGACGGTTCAGCCGCCGCTTTCGCCGCCCGGGCCGATCGTGCTGCGTCACAGCGGCGATCCGGGGCAGGCCGCTGCCGTGGTCAGTTGGCCGACCAGCGGCGGCACCACGCTGCTGCGCGAATCGCGTCAGCTCGATGTGCTGGGGCAGCTTTTCGCCCTGCGCATGATGCAGGCGATGCGTGAAAAGGCCGGGGCCAGCTATGCGCCCCAGGTCAGCAGCGACTGGCCGCTGGACCTGACCAATGGCGGCACCATCACCGCCACGGCCATCGTTCAGCCCGATGTGGTGCCCACCTTCTTCGCCACCGCGCGCGAGATTGCCGCCGATCTGGTCGCCAAGCCCGTCACGCCTGACGAGCTGGAGCGCGTGGTCGAACCGCTGCGCCAGCAGATCCAGCGCGCCGGTTCCAGCACCGCCTTCTTCATGCAGCAGACCGAGGGCGCCACGCAGGACCCCGAGCGCTACAAGGCGATCCGCACGCTGCTGGTGGATTACACCGGCGTCAGCCCCGAGGCGATCCAGCAACTGGCCGCCAAATATCTGACGCCCGAAGCGCCGCTGCGCGTGGCGGTGATCGGCGACAAGGCCGAGCTGCCCGCCGGTCTGAACGCCGCCGCTGCCAAGAAAAAGCGTTAAGAAGACCGTTTGGAAAATGCGCGAAAGCGCATTTTCAGCGCGGCACCAGCCCTCTCCCCCGCCCGGCCACCCATCGGTAGTATCCTGTGGGTGGCCGGGCGGGGGAGAGGGCTGGTGCCGCAAATTCGGCTTCGCCGAATTTCCAAACAGCCTCTAAGCTCGACTTTGTACGATTTTTGCTCAGGTCCATGTCCAGAAGATGCCGTTGTTGGCGACATGGTTGAGGGCTTGATCGAGGGGCAGGACGCATCCGCCCATGTCATCTATATCTTCCCATTTTCGTCGATGTGACCAATAGGCGATCCTGACCTCGTCACGGGTGCCAGTTGGCTTGAGACGCGCGATCGGCGCCTCGGTTTCGATCAGATAGAGATGGTAAGCGCCCTTGTCCTCATACCAGCCCACGCCGCCGCCATTGGCCAGGTCGAAGGCTTCAATGGTCTTCGCTATCTCGTTCTTTTCCATGGCACGATCCTAGCGGCGCGCGGTTCACGGCGCATCTGATTCACTTCGCCGCACGACCGGGTTGATTATCTTGCAAGCTGTGTCGATCAGGATTCGAAGCATTGGATGCAGCAGCATCCTAAAGCCATTGTCGGCGATCCCGTTCCCCAGATATTGCGGCAGTGGTTGCAAGCTTGGCGTACCTGCTTCACGGCACCAAGCTGGGAGCATGTCCTCGTTCTGATCATGGGTGCCCTGCTGGCACCGGGCAAACGGACCGTCAGTTCGTGCTTGCGCATGACCGGCCGGGCCGAGGCGACCAACTTCGCGACCTATCACCAGATCCTCAATCGCGCCCGTTGGAGTCCGCGTGCCGTTGCCCGGCGCTTGCTCGCCATGCTCGTTGAACGGCTCGTGCCCGACGGTCCTGTCGTCATTGGCATGGATGACACCATCGAGCGCCGGTGGGGACGCCGGATCAACGCGCGAGGAATATACCGCGACCCAATCCGCTCCAGCCACGGCCATTTCGTCAAGGCCAGTGGGCTGCGCTGGCTC
>Ga0116227_10015733_pt1 | contig 11123 bp, 13 predicted proteins | sample S1TSphgellanicum_FD_89693 | JGI IMG/M metagenome (GOLD analysis project Ga0116227, IMG submission 89693) | Host-associated microbial communities from peat moss isolated from Minnesota, USA - S1T2_Fb - Sphagnum magellanicum MG | ecosystem: Host-associated > Plants > Peat moss > Unclassified... | reverse complement strand
TTTTTTTTTTTCCAGTTTTGTTTCCTGTGAGTTGATGTTGTTGTTGATTGAGGAGTTTTGATAAGTGTTGCTGCTGCTGTTGTTGTTGTTGTTGTTTTGGTTTTGTTGTGGTGGTGGTGAAAAACAAACCTGGCTGTGATGACATCCCGGGAGTTACACTATTACATGGCCAGTGAAGAGGAAGAGGAGGAAGGAAGTGGTAGTGGGGAGGAACATGAGGAGCAAGAAGAAGAAGAAGAAGAAGAAGGTGGAAATTCCCCTCCAGTGAGCTCCACTTCCCACTGGCCACAGAGTTACAAGTAAAGGAACCCCCCACGCCCCACCACCATTGCTCCCTCCCTCCCTCGTGTTTGCGAAATTCTGTCTACAGAAATTCCAGTTTCCACAATTGGGTAGTAGAGCTTTGGGATGTGGAGGAAAAAAAAAAACCCAAAAAAGAAAAAAGAAAAAGAAAAAGTGGGTTTTGTCCTCCGCTAGATCTTCTTCCTCCTTGCATGATCAAATTTTCTCACAAACCCTAATTTCTCTTTGAATGATAAGAAAATAGCATTTTTTGTTTGGTCTGAAAGAGAATTAGATGTGTTGCAGCACATTTTTCTTTATCAAAAGATTCAGCTCCTCAACAAGAAATATTTATTCCCTGTTATTCTGGATTCAGCCTTCTGGAGAAACACTCTTCTTCATTGAAATGGAGAATCGCTGGTTCTATGGTTGTGGGGGGTTTTGGATCACTGTAATGGGACCTCCATTCATGGTGGCATGTGATCTAGCCACACCCAGAATTTGTAACATAATTTAGTTAGTCGCCCAAAGGTTTTTTACAAAGAAACTCTCATAGTGGAAGGACTTTGTTGCCTATAATTTGATGCTTCTTTTGCAAGGTAGTAAGTTTTGTTTTTCAAAGTTATGGATTTTTTTTTTCTGTTGAATTATTTTTGCTTTAGAGTGCCGTGCAAATGTAGCTCTTTTTGATGTGGCAGAAACCCAACAAAGTTTTTTTAATCAGCAATTGGTATGTCATTGGAATGGCATAGGGTTGAAGGGTTGTTGTGTGTGTGTTTTTACATCTTGTGGGGGTCATGAATGCAGGCAATCAATGGACATGTATGCATCACCTGCAATCAGTATATTCAGCCCAAGTCTGAACCGGATCAGTAGCTCCTACTTATCTTCTTCATACCAAAGAACAAGGCATTCACCCCATATTACACAACCGCTTTTAGCAGACACAACAGAGTCACAACAGCAACAGATCCCATTCCTTCCGGGGAGATTGGAAAAGGGAGAGCGTCATCCTGAAGGTTATTATGCAACAAGAGCTGATGAGCATGCAAAAAAGAAAACGGATGCTGATTACACTACCAAAGTCGAAGCTCATGAGGGAAGCAGTGTCTTGCAAGCACTGTTGAATGGTAGGTAAAAAACTGTGTACATGAACTTTGAATTTTTTTTAAAAACCCTAAACCCTGAACATTTTTTCACTTCATGGGTCTTGAGGAAAACCAAGAAAGATGCTGTGAATCAAATTGGGTGATGAGTTTTTTTTTTTTCCCCCTGATCTGCTGTGTTGTTGGGGCAGGTATGAATGTTCTGGCAGGTGTTGGGGTGTTGACAACACCTTATGCAGTGAAGGAAGGTGGCTGGTTAGGTCTGCTATTGCTGTTTGTATTGTCAGCCATTTGTTGTTACACGGGGATTCTGCTTCGTCATTGCCTAGAGAGTGCACCTGGCATCTCAACATACCCAGATATAGGGCAAGCAGCCTTTGGCAATACAGGCCGTCTTATCATTGCTGTAAGTACACACTGTATGAATGTATAAAATTCTAGCAGCCATCCCAATGGTTTCTTCTGTAATCAGCAGTTTTGGTTTGTGAAGCTTGGTGCTTCTTCTTGCAAAGAATAGTCCAGTGAAAAAGAGTCCAAGTTGTGAACATCACATTTGGAACTACAGTTTCTGGGTGCCTTTGTTCTTCTCCTGATCTGCCCATTTTTCATTCGTGTGTGCAGATCATCCTCTATACGGAGCTTTATGTAAGTGATTTCTTTTGATATGACCATTCATTCTGGTAGCTTCTGGTTTGTTGTTGTAAACCTCACTCTCTGTATTCTTAACAACCAGATCACACTTATATATCAATGCAGCTTATCAATGTGTTGAGGATGTGAAAATGGGGTGGCAAGTGGTCGGCAGTTGTCTTTTTTTCTGGCTTGCTGAGCATTCCATTCAGGCAATAATAATAATACATTTGGAAGTGTGTGACATATGTGATCTCCACCACAGGCTTGTTGTGTGGAGTTTTTGATTCTTGAAGGTGACAATCTGTCACTACTTTTCCCCTGGGTCCATCTCAATATGGCAGGCTTCAATATCAGCTCCACTACTGTGTTTGCTGTTCTCACTGCCATTTTTGTGCTGCCCACAGTTTGGCTGCGTGATCTCAGCCTCTTGTCCTATGTCTCAGGTTCTCTCACAACTTCCCAATTCTTTTTTTGCCAGAAAGAAAAACTGTAGCAATGTGATCATTTTGAAATTTTTAATGCTCATTTTTTTTTTATGCTTGTGACTGCAGCGGGAGGTGTGATTGCTTCTCTTGTGGTGGTCATCAGTGTCTTCTGGGTAGGAGCGGTGGATGGTGTGGGATTTCATCAGCATGGGTACCTGCTGAATTGGTCCGGCATCCCTGTTTCAATTGGTCTATATGGATTTTGCTACTCAGGTCATGCAGTTTTCCCCAACATATATACGTCTCTGAAAAACCGAGCTGATTTTGACAAAGTACTGGGTGTAAGGTGTGTAACACAAAGTTTCTGACATGATACTCTCTGGTCCTACTCTTTTACCACATTCTCTTCTCTGTGTGTTTCTGCAACCTGCAAAAGATAGAACATGGAAAAATCAGGGATCTTTTTTTGGGTGGGCTTCTTCCTGCTGCAGCTTCTTGTTGTGCACATTGCTCTATGGTGGCATGGCAGTTATGGGCTTCACCATGTTCGGAGATGCTACTGCATCACAAATCACCCTCAATCTGCCTGGGCAGTTCTTGGCATCAAAGATTGCTGTTTGGACTACAGTAGGTCATCACTGTTCTGTTCACTCTCTTTTTCAGTCTCTTCTTTTTTGTCATTTCCTTTTCCATAGTCTGCAGTTCTGGTTATTTATTCTTCTGCATTGTAAGATATGTATTGTGGGGCATTTGGGTCCTTCGCAGGTGGTCAATCCTTTCACCAAATATGCACTGACAATAACTCCAGTGGCACATAGCTTAGAGGAACTGCTGCCCCAGAGGCCTGATTCACGGGAGTACCGTTCATGGTCACTTGTTATACGAACAACCCTCGTTCTCTCAACAATTGCTGTTGCAGTTTTGGTGCCATTCTTTGGTAACCTTTCATCTCTCTCTCTCTCTCTCTCTCTCTGTGTCCTCTATTGTTGCATCTAATAGTCTGCTACTTTCCAGCAGCTTCCCTGTCTCTCTTCATCTTTGGGTCCAAAGCTAATGGCCACATGGTGATGAGATCCAAACTACTACAAGAGTTTCTGGGCAAACTTATATCTGATTTGGTGTTAATGCACTGTTATCTGGTTCTGCTGTGCAGGCTTTGTGATGGCATTTATTGGTGCCTTCCTTAGCATGACTGTGGTAAGCTTTGGGAGCACTTGAGTTTTCTTGGGTTTTAGATACATGTAGTGATGGTATACATGATGATTAGAATCAGCATGTGCAATCACTGTGAATCTGTGTATCTCACCAAATATCTTTAAATGCTCATCAAGGTTCTACACTGATTGATGCATCAAACAACAGATTTTTTTTTTTCCCAGTGAAGCCACTCTACATTCTGATGTGTACCTGTTACTGTAAATCTCAATGCCGCTGCTGCATACTCAATAAGGTTTTCACTTATGTTTTCTGATTGCTTGTGGCAGTCTGTGATTTTGCCATGCGCATGCTACCTGACTATCCTCGGCAAGAAAGCCACCCGTTTCCAGGTGCAGTTCACAAATCTCAATTTTCACCTTATGTTTTGGGGTCTGCTGATTGCTTGATGGAGATGGGTGCATTCACAGTCTCAAATTTTCACTTGTGCATTGAGGTTTGCTGCTAATTACCCTGCAGCAAATTTCCATCAGCAGGTAGATGGTGTTTGCTCAGAAAGTAGCAATCCAGAAGGCATTGCTGTTTATTTTCATTATTTTTTCCTTAAATGCTCGTCATGATAAATTGTTTGAATGTCACTTCTATTGCAACTTTGCATCTCTAAAGGGTTTAGGTTTTATGTCACGTTTGATTTGCATTGCAAGTTTTTGTCTCTGAAGATACTTACATTCGTTTTATGTGGCATTTTTTCTCAGGTTATACTTTGTTCAACAATTATTGCAATAGGTGTCATATGCTTGATTGGGGGTACATACTCATCTGTTGCAGGCATTATAGACAGCTTGAACAATGGATGACTCGGGTCCATCAGTCCTTGAGTAAATTGCAAATTCATCTCCATAGACTTCAGGTGTGTCCAGTAGTAATCTCTGTGCATCTCAATAGGTGTATACAATGTAAATTATACCCATAAATTGTGATTTGTACCAAATTTGATATATTGGAATGAATGGGTCTTGTCTTCCCAAATCAATGTCTTTTGGTTCCTCCTCCACTGCATCAACTGTGAAAAGTTGATTGATACCCATCATGCTTGAAGTTGCTGCAATTGTTTTACTGAATGACTAGATCATGCTTGAAGTCACTGAAATTGTTACGCTGGACACCCAGATCGTGCTTGAAGTGGCTGAAATTGTTATGATGGGGTGGATGCCCAGATCATGCTTGAAGTCACCAAAATTGTTAGGATGTCCTACAAACTTTTGACACAATGTTGACCATGCGAGCTGTAACACTACCTGGCTGGTATGTTCTTTCTTTTATCTGCTCTTTACCCCTCCTTGCCAACCTATGGCTGAGTGAAGACTCAAGATGTGCGACAGGTAGAAGATGGGTATATATCCATGCTTCATGCATTGTGCTTGAATGTGGATTTGGCAACCAGTATTATTCAATGCAAGGTATTGAAAAGAAGTGGCTTTAGGAACACAATAAGCATTTACTATTTTTCAACCTACATATTTTCCAATGTAGGTAATATAGACTTTGTTTGATAGGGTGCTTCACTACCCGCATTCAATTCTCCTTGGATAGAGAAATAAGTTATTAGAATGTTTGGAATTTGGAAGAGCAATAATCTAAATCTCCTTCTACTAATACTCTAAAAATGAAGGATGGACGATAGGTCAATAATAAAAACTTTTCTACTGGGTTCTATTGTTTTTAAACCTATTTACAAAAAACTTGCAATTGAGTCATTAGTAGGTAAGAAGTGAAAACAAACCTTATCTATTTATAAACCAATGTTGGTTACTTATGTGAAAAATTTCAGATATTAACAGGCATAATGCTTGGATACATATGAAATCATACCTGGAAGTTGATCGGTTTTTGATATTTGTTTTTATGCATAATGGGTGAATGGGTGTTGTCATAATATGCATATTTGTATCTATAATTTTTTGTAATTAGCTAATATCCATATCCATTCACAAAGGTTTCGGCTATTTTGGATATGATTTTATGTATCATTATTTATATTTTGGAGTTAGGGTTGACATGCTTAGGGGATGCCAAATACAACTTCTCATTTTGAAGAGTGGGGGAGTGAGCTTTGCAACTTCACCAATTTATTATTGTCAAGTTTTTTGCTTTCAATGCCTTCACATTGTTGGTTTTTCATTTTGCATTCATTTTCTTCACGTGCATGTGATTTTGACATGTGTTATTCATTTGTTTTTGACTTTCAACTATTGGTTTCTTGTATGTGCTCTACAACTTTTAGCTCCATTATGTAAGTGTTTTCAACTCCTTGTTTCACTTTGACACAAGTGGGGGAGCATGCTTTGCAACTTAACTAGTTTATCATTGTCAAGCTTTTACCATAGGGAGCTTGACAAGTGTTTCACTTTTCCACTTATTGTCAAGCATTTCATTTCCAACATTTTTGTATGTGCTCACCACATAGTATGTTGGTTATGCTACTATTGTTTGAAAGTTCTTGCATTGACTATTGACTTATTATATTTGTGATCTTTTGTGATCATCATCTATGAACCTCTATAACTTTTGGTTCCATTGTGTGAGCATTTTTAGCTTCTGTGCTTGAAATCCATCAACATCTTTTAATGTGTTTAGTAGCCATGAAATGCTTGTTTTTTCAACTCTGTTACTTGACAAGTTTCAACTCCTTTGCAATATTTTTCAATTGTCGACTTGGTTGTATGTGTTCATTTGGCATGAAGATCTAATGTTTTTTGTTTCCTTTGCTCAATATTTATTACCTGTTTTGTGTTGATCAAACATGAAGCTTTGAAGTTTTGGTGTGTCAATTTCATGAGGATGAGGAACTTGTGTGCATCAAGAGCCTTTTCAATTCGATTCAACTATTCAAGATCACAAAAAAGTGAGTTTTTTTTGTAATGCCCATATTACCGTTATGTTCATGAAATGTGACATTTTAGGGTTTGGTGTTCAAGTGTGTGCATAATGTGAGTGGTGGTGTGTTTTTCTTATGCATTTTACTGTTTAATATTCAAGAGTGTGCATAATGTGGGTGGCGATGTGTTGTTGTACACAAGGGATATTATAAACTTTGTAATGGCTGAAGATCAAATTGTTGTTCTTGAAAGTGTGGGTCAAATCAATGAGATTATCCTTGATATGAACATTGTCCCTTTTCACAATTTGTCAAATTTGGAAAATGTCCACTAGCAATGTTACAATGATGTATCAATGTTTGATGACCTGCATCTTCAAGCTATGGAGCTTCAAACTTTACTATATTTGGAATCACACAACGTTAGGACTTCTATTTGTTGGAGCTTTTTTGTTATAAATGACAACCTACATGTTGATTTTGTGAACTTTCAAATGTTACATTATATCATGTAAGTCTCAACAAGCTTTTGGTAACATATTAAACTGGAGCTCCATTGTTAGAAAGGGCTTCACCAAATATAATAAAACCAATGGAATTACTCTTATAAAAACACATGTTAGTAATGTTCATTCTTGTTTATTTGCTAAAGAACGTCTATACTAAGTGAAAAGGCAATGGTTAAACTTTCTAAAACAAATTATATTCAACAACATGGGAAGAAAAGGGTTAGGCCCATTAGTTTTATAATCATTGTTTTTTTGAGTCAACAAACCCATACAAAAATGGTGATGAAGCACAACAAAGGTTTCTCGAGGACCTTGTGTTTTATATTTGCAAAGGATATAGGTAGGCCTCTTTCAACATGTGAAAATGTTTGGTTTCACTAGTATTACATCAATGCCCTTGTGTTTCCTTCTTAATCTTCTCTTGTGAAAGAAATATTTCTTGCAATGGTCATAAAGACCATGGAATTGCATGTGTTACCATGTTTGGAATTTGTAACTATTATATTTACATTCGTTTTGATCTCTAAATGTCTAAAGGTAAGCTTGGACACCTAGACATGTTATTGTTAGATTGTTTGAATTGCATGAAACAAATAGAAATGTCATGGCTTTGCAACTCAAATATTTGTTGAAATTTTTTGGATTAATTCATCAAGTGATTGCTTTTGTGAACGACAAGGGCAACAACTTGGGAACCATGGATGCAACATTACTATTAATGATTGATTATGAATCATTCAAGTTTTTGCAAGTTTGTAAGGGTACTTGCTTCGGACATGTCATGATTAAAACATGTCAATATGTGACAAATGATGATAAGGTTTTTATGGGTTTAACTTTGGTGAATGTGGAAGATGTTCAAAATGGTTTAAAAAAAACAATATTTGAATGAAAAAATCAAGGAAAGGGATGCCAAAGCGGGAAAATGTTTAAATTGAAAATGAAATGCGACATCAAAAGTTGAAAGCTCCAATGAAAATAAGGTTTGCGAATAAAGTTATAATGTTGAAAAAACTTTGGAATTTAAACAAGAAACATTGTTATGTTATAGCAAGAAGAAAACATCGACATTGCAACCAATAATCCTTAAGGCCCAAGTGTGGGCCACTATGGAAATTGTCATTCCTTGTTTGAATCATGTGGTGATGGTGTGTGTGATGAACCAATCTAGAAGCCATTGGTTATTATCAAATGCCTTCTAGCTACTACAATTAATTTAATTGTGACTATGGAATTTGAAGTAAATCCCCTTGTTGATGGGAACGAAACATTTGACCTTTCTGATGTTGAGTTCCACATATTGAATAGAACCATGTGATAAGAGGTTTTGAAGGTAATTAAACCTTTTTTGGAGCTTTTGAAGACTTTTGATTTTAATCAAGTTCACAATATGTTAGTCTCGATGTTGGATCCCCATTTCAAATTTTAAAAAATTGTGAAAAGTTTTGTTAAGTGTGGAAATCCAATGCATTTCACTACTGAATACAATGTGAAAGAGGTCGCCCCTTTTTTTATGGGAATTTTGAATTGATTGAATCTTATTGTCAAAGAAATTGCAACACAATGTGAGGAACTTGATGTTCAAATTGAAAAAAAAAATAAGAACATGTTTGGTGTTGAAGTTTCCATGGGAGAGTTTGCATGGGCACTTTGTTATTGTAAAGCTCTCTTTATTTTAGAGGTTATGTATCTTATAATCTGTGTGTAAATCCTCTTACTTAGTGGTGAACCCATGAGGGCCAATCTTTGAATGTTGCTTTCTTGGCCAAACAACTTTTTTGGATCCCTAGGTCTTAAATTGAAACAAAAAGAATGTTTAACCTTGTTGGTGTTTTGACAATTTTGAAGTGCTATTGCTTACAACTAAAAAATCTTGATCAAATTATTACCCTAGTAAAAAGTTGGTTAGATTATTTGCATTTGAATTGCATAGCAAATACAAACTTAAAAAATTATATCAAATTTGAAGTTGCTTTAGTTGAAGGAAATTATGAATTGATTGAAGAATTTGAATACTTTAAAAAGTTGCAAGTTGATAATGATTAAGTAAGTCACCTTCACCAAGTTAGTTTTTTTCCTTTCCAACTAAAATTCTTTAGAAGTGATTCCAATTTTTTTTTGGTCCATGTTCTTGGGCTTCTAGGCATGTTTCAATTGTTGATCAAGTTGCAACAACTTGGGCTTCTAAACATTTTGTTTATGTTGTTGGTCAAGATGCAACAACTTTTATAAATATACTTGGATTTTTGGGCCTTTTGTTTTTGTTGTTAATCAAGTTGAAATAACTTTTTTATATATAAGTGGGCTTCTAAGCATTTTGTTCTATTATTGATAAGCTACATCAACTTTTTGGGTGGGTGGGTTTGAGGTGTTAGGGTGTTTTTGTGAATGTATCTTTTGTAGGTAGCTTGTGCTATAATGAACAAAGTTTTTTTTTATAGAATTGGGGTTCAATTTCTTCACAAGCAGCTTGATTTCAAAGTATGAAATTAATGTGTGAAGTTTATTATATGTAACTTGTATGTGTATCTAGAATTTATTTAGAATTTAAAATTTGACAAATGCATAACCAACAATGAACGAAAATTTTCTATGGATGCACAATCGTTTTTACAAGGGATTTCTGAAATATTTGGATACATATCTCTTGTTAATTTTTATAAAAAAAAAAGTTCCCTATGCATATTGTTTGGATTGATCAAAAATATCATAATTGGTCAACATTGGTATAAACCATCTATTTTCCTAACCATTTACCATATAGAACTTGTTTTCTAAAGAAAGCAACCTAAAATTTTTATAATGTATTTGCAAGGTGCATTAACTAGCTCAATTCTCCTCCACAAAAGCCAAGGCATTTCCAAAAATGAAATGCCCAATCTTGTGGGCATTTTGCTTTTTGAAGTGCCCCACCTCCTATGTCACCTTTTTTCTTGCAATATGCATAGAATATCATGGGAAAAATGTGAAAGTGGAAAAATTCTACCTAGGTGCTTTACACTACATAATGACCTAAAAACAAAGCATTCTTGAAATAAGCACTCTTCAACTCCACCCCAATGGGGCTTGCTTGTTTGGGTTCCTCGAGCATTACCCAACAATGTAATGACATTTTAGCGATTTTGTAGTATAGTTGAAGAGTGCCTACCCTTTGTGGCAAGTTCAAACCAATGTTGTCCAGTTCTAGTTCCCTAGCTAACCATGGTGATTAGTTCAGTTACTTTTTGTACTACCTTCCTAAACCATCTACTTGCCTAATAGTTACCTACCTATTTTCGTACCTATCTATCGATATTCGAGACCTATTTCTTTACAGAATTCGTTACCAAGATGAAACCAAATATTAACTCAGATGAATTTCATTCATCTACAACTGAGTAATATTGGGCATCCAGTGGATGATTAATGCGGGATCAAATGAAAAAGCTACAGAGTCAGAGTACAGAGTTCATAGTCTCTCCTTTTACAGCCAGAGCCCAAATAATAACTGGAGATGAATTAACCATGGTTTCAGTTGGGTAGCCAATTGGGTAGCAGTAAAAAACCACCAGTAAAAATGCACCTTTGTTTTCAACTGTCTCTTTTTCTTTTCTTTTTTTTTCCATCTTTTAGTGCCTTTTTGTTTTAATTTTTTAATTATTATTATACATGTACAATTTTTTTAAAAAAAAGTTTTGGCTGAAAGAAATAAAGCAATAAGTAAAAGAAGTGGGTCATGATTTTTCATTCAATTGTCTGATCTGGTGGCTGGATAGGACAATCATGTTTCTGCTGTGGTCCTTTTGCAACCAGAGTACATACCTACCTACCTACCCACCTACCTTTCATCATTAAAAATTATGAACAGAGATGATGTGAGACAAAAACCATCTTATTAATGAGGTTTGTACAGACTTACATGTCCCCGGCAGAGTTTTTTATTTTTATTATTTTTATTTTAATTTTTTCCATTTTGAGAAGTAGCCAAACTGGTAAGTAATCATTCACAAAAAGGTTTAGCCAACTTTAGCCATGAATTATGTCATTTTTCTTTAGTCAATTATGGATTAAAACCTCTGGCACAAAAAAAAAAAAAAAAAACTATGTTCATTCAAAAACTTTTCATACCCTTTTTCCTAAAAAAAAGTGGTACGGT
>Ga0116227_10015732_pt1 | contig 11123 bp, 11 predicted proteins | sample S1TSphgellanicum_FD_89693 | JGI IMG/M metagenome (GOLD analysis project Ga0116227, IMG submission 89693) | Host-associated microbial communities from peat moss isolated from Minnesota, USA - S1T2_Fb - Sphagnum magellanicum MG | ecosystem: Host-associated > Plants > Peat moss > Unclassified... | reverse complement strand
AAATGCCTTTTAAATAACTATTTTTGTACACGCTTTTATAGCGTTTGCTGCACGCCCCACGTCAGCTAATTGCCTGGTCAGTTTGGCCCGGAATCAGGTGGTCAACATCTCCATAACATACACATTGAGCGCATTACAGCCCTAAATAATAAGATAACTAAAGCCAGAGAACTTCTATTAAATGATGATATAGATGCAGCGGATTTCAAGGCTATTAAGTTGGAATCGGAAAGGGAAATTAACGTATTAGAAGCTAATATTAGCGAATTACGAAGCAATAACTTAAGCGTAACTGAAGTAGAAAGTGTGCTTGATTCTGCCCTGACAAAACTAACTTCAATTCATATTATGTATTGTGAATCAAATAATTACAATAAGAGAAAAATTATTGGTTCGATTTTTCCAGAAAAGTTCACATTTGAGAATTCGAAAGTTCGAACCGCTAAAAAAGGTGAGGTTTTTGAGTATATCTACTTGATTAACAAGGAATTAAAAGGCAATAAAAATGGGATAACAAACAGAAGTTCTGTGTTATCCCATAAGGTGATCCCGCTGGGATTCGAACCCAGGACCACTACATTAAAAGTGTAATGCTCTACCAGCTGAGCTACGGAATCATTATCGTATCCGATAAAGAGGTGCAAAGATAGAATATTTGCCGAAAACCTAAAAGCTTTTTACAATTATTTATAAAACTACCTGATTTGCTGCACGAAAAAATCAAATCAATAAATATATTAACCACAAATTAAGACAGGAAGATAAATAATTCTGTAATTTTAGGTTGCCTATAATTCATCTCCTTATTAATAAACCTTCTCCAATAAAAATCGCTGTAATTAGCTCTATAACGCTGATTCTCTCCCCTATTTTGGTTTACACCATCTTCCACCAAACCTCACTCGAACACACCATACAGCTCTTGTAGTTATTACATTTTTAATTGCACTATCGGTCTGGTTCTATTTTAAGAGATGATGAAAAAAATGCTCAAATTATTATTGATACTTTTGTTTGTAAGTATCAAAGGTTTCGGACAATCTAACGATTCCAAAGCAAAGTTTAAAGGTGGCGACATCGAACTAGACGCTTTTTTAAGCAAAAAATTCGATCAGATTCGTAAAGGTAAAAAGATGGACTTATGCCTTGTTTCTGTAACGTTTGCAAAATTTACTATTGATGAATACGGTCACGTTAAATCAATTAAATTTTATCAAGCGGCGAAAACTCCGCCTATATTCGAGGAAATATTAAAAGAAGTCGTGAACGCGACTGATGGTCAATGGTTACCAGAAACTTTTAACGGTAAAGCTGTTGAAAGCAGGCCCTTCATATTGCCATTTATTTACCAAATGGAAGCGGGTTGCAGTGTTAATGGTAAGTCTGTAAATTACGGCACAGACAATTCACTTTTGGAGCTACTTAAATTTGATCAAGATTCAACTATGAGGCAACTAGACTGTGTCTTGCTTAAACCATTAGTCGCTTTTTCCCAAAATTAGTAATATGGATTTAAGATCATCTTGAATCAATATTAATTACAGAGAGCTAAAAACATATTTAAACTGTAACAAGTGATTGTAAGTCACACCCTTGTTGGTTCGAGTTTAGTCCTGTTCCTACTGGCCAAAATAAAAAGCCTTAGTAGGAAATAATGAGGCTTTTTGTTTGCAGTAGCCGCAGATCACATCATAGCTTTACTGTTTATAATTTCCTGACATTAATCAGACACGAGAAAATTGCGGGCCGGTTCTCAACCCTGTAACTCTTCATCCATGATGGTAAAGTTTATAATTTCACTAATTTTATTATCCACCACGTTAATACCTTCTTTAACTGTTTGCAGTAATGGATGGGGTTGAATATAATTATCCATTTCAAGTAAATCAATCAAACCCTTTATGGTTGCTACAGGCCTGCGAAATTCGTGCGATTGAATGTAAGCAATATGGTTTAATTTAGATTGTTGCTCCATGGCGATTTGCTGTTGCCTCGCCTGTCTGGTAATATCCCTCGAATTAAAAGAAATACCGATAATGTCTCCCTTATCATTTCTGGCCGGATCATAAGTTAGCAGGCACCACACCGAGTGACTTCCAATATTAAGCAACCGTTCGCGGGTGATGTTTTCTCCGGTTAAAGCCCGCGTGCAATTTTTAATGAAATCGGCCATATATACCTCATTAACAAACTCTTTAACATACATGCCTACCCGCATATCCAAACCATATGCCATCTTAATAAAATCTCTGGTTGCTTTGTTATAGGCAATTACATTAAAATCTTTATCCAGCAATACATGGCTGCTTGCTGTACTTTCAAAAAATGACCTCATTTTTAATTCCAGCTTTTTAGCTTCCAGGTATTGTAGTTTCAGATAGTGAAGATTACTCTCTAACTCCAGTAGTTGAATAATTTGCTCTGCCAGATTTTGCAGCAACTCTTTCTGAACTTCTGTAAGAATCCCGGGCTTTTGATCAATAACGCACAAACTGCCCAATCTGTGACCGTCATGTGTAGTTATCGGCGCACCTGCATAGAACCGAATTCCTGCTTCCCTATTTACTGCTGGGTAATCCTTAAGCCGGTCATCCAGCTTTGCATCAGAAACAACCATTACCGTATCGCTTTCCAATACATAATGACAAAAGGATTCATTTCTGCCCGAGTTGGGTGCGAATCCATCATTCAATAAAATGTATTCTGTATCCTGACCGATTAACGTGATCAACGCTATGGAAGTGCCGCATATACTTGCGGCTAATTGTACAATTTCTCTGAATTCTTCCTGCTTATCGATTTTGATCAAAAGAAAGCGATTCACAGCCTCCAGCCTTTTTAACTCTTGGTAAGGCATATGCTATTTGGTAAAACCATTTGGAAAAGCCGCATCGGCATTAGTTTCGTAATCTTTTGAAAGGACTAACTTGCTTTTATCCGCCAATTCAAGCATCACTATTTCCAGTAAATTAAATTCTGGTACCAGGTCTAAAGATCCCTGTTGCTTTAAACCGGCCATCGCTTTAAAAATTACGGCCAAGGGGTCACTTAGTTCGGCCGATAAAATACGATTGATCTGCCGGAACGACTCTTCCTGTTCAGATACTTTTTTATCATGCCTTACCGATTGTGTAATATCAATTGCACTATACGAAACCCCAATTATAACACCTTCATTATTATAGGCAGGCTCGTAAGTAAGTTGCCATGGGATACTGCCCAACGGTGAGGCTACAACGCTCTCCAAACTTAAAACTTCTCCATGTAATGCCTTTTGACAGTTTAAAATAAATTCATCTAAAAACGAGGATTCAACATAGTCTCTCACCATCATTCCTTCTGCTATTTCAACCTGATAAGTGTTTTTAAGCAGATCAGCTATAGCTTTATTGAAAAAGATTACACGCAGCTCTGTGTCCAAAAGTAGGTGGCATGAACTGGTGCTTTCAAAAAAAGACCTCAGTTTTGTTTCTTCGGCCCGCGAGAATTCATATTGCTCTTTTAATAAGTGCAGGCTTGCTTCAAATTCAAATATCCTCACAACTTGTTTGGCTAGCCTGAACAGCATTTTTTCTTGCATCGCGGTCAGGATTTTAGGCTTAAAATCATAACCCATAGTGTGCCGATATTCAGATCATCGTGCGTAGTTAATGGAGCCCCGGCATAAAACCGGATATTAGGATTATTAAGCACATAGGGGTTATTACTTACCCGTGCATCAATTGTGGCATCGGGTATAACCAGGAGGTCGCTTTGCGTAACCGTATACTGGCAAAAGGTATCCTGAAAAGGCGCCGTATCCATTTTAGTACCCACCTTAAACCGCACATGCTGTGCTTCTTGGTCTGGATCAGTTATTATCTTCGATTATGAGCATTGATACCGTGATTCAGAATCAAAAAACTTATAACAGGCATCCCGGACATGCTATATCTGCAACCCTGAGCTATACAGAACTGCTAACAAAATCGAGTTCATTTACTTTTGGCTATCAATATTCCTGGTCGCCCAGTCAAAACGAAAGAAGAACTTATCAATATAATCCATCAATACAAAATTATTCGCAGGATGACAGCCTTTCCTCCGCGGGAAATAGATATTACTATCAGTTCTAAAAATATTCCATTCAATATAATTATCAATCTAATACAATTCAGGTAATGTTTGGTGCCAATACCCAATATAATGGTGTTAAGACCATCATTCATAACCTAACAGCTCAAGATTATAACTATACTAATATAAATCCTTTAATTAGGGTAGGTTATAGCTTTAAAAATAGCACTAGTTTAAATTTGATTATCAAGGTACATTAAGCCAACCGCCATCAAATCTCCTACAACCTATTATTGACAATAGCGATCCATTAAATATTCAGCTGGGAAATCCAGGCTTAAAGCAGTCTTTCAATAATTCTTTTAATTTAAGTATAAATCATATAAGCCAGAAGACTGGATCGAGCACTTATAGTACGATCAACTATACGCTAAACCGTAACCAAATTACAGAAGCTCTATCTGTATTGGAAGACGGAACAAAAGTTACTAAACCTATTAATGTTAATGGGAACTACAATATTGCTATGGGAATTGGCAGAAGTTTCAATTTTAAACCTATTTCTTCTACACTCAATTTGTCGACAGGTTTCTCTTTTCAACAGAGTTCCAATGAAATTAACCAAGACAAAAATGTTAATTCTTATCTATTCTACCGATTAAACTTGACTTGGAATTCGACTTTGTTTAAGTCAGTCTATATTTCATTAATTGAAAAGCCTAGCACAATAGTTAATCGCAATTCCATGTCTAACGACGAAATTACTTCCTTTAATAACGTAATTAATTTTGATGCCTCCTGATATAATGATCAATGGAGTTTTAATACCTTTTTTACACATCTATATAACAAAGGGCAAAATAATACGGCAGCTAGTCAAGTTGCTTTGCTTAACTGCAGCCTGGAAAGGAAACTGGCCAGTAAGACCCCTCTTTCGGTTATATTTAGCATATATAATCTCTCGATCAAAATTCAAATTATACGAAGACAATTGTGGGCAATGTAATTCAGGAATCTTTTACAAATACTTCTTCGAGATATATAATGCTTGGTGTAAAATTTGCGCCGGCAAGCCTATAGCATATTTATTTAAGATGCTTAGTCTAAATTTTTTCAATAAAAAAGCAGCAATAAGGGCTGCTCTTTTATTGAAATCGTATTAATTTATAAGGGTAGACGGTAACTCAATTTGAGCGACAGGTTATCTTGAATAAGACGGCTGCTGTAATTTTCATATTTCACGCCGAAATCAAATCCGCTTTTAAAACGGATACCTATAGACGGGCTATAAACAAAAGAATTAGTTCCGTTTGAAGCAAAGCCAACGCCGGCTTCTCCTCCAATGTAAAACTTATTTAATAAATAATAACGTAAGCCGAGCTTAACCGGCACTACATATTTTTTGATGGTATCCTGGTTGAAAACGTATGTCCCATTAGGACTAACGGTAACATAGGTTCCAGAATGGGTTTTAGAAAAATAAGTGTAGCCAGCTGAAAACGTAGCCTCCAGGTTTTTAGTAAGGTGTCTATTTAATGAGGCGTCGCCCCCGATAATGAAGTCGCCAAGGCCGACTGTTACCCCAGGATTTACACTAATACCCAATTCCCAGTCATTCGTTTTGCCATCCTTTTGTTGGGTATTCAGGTATGAAGAGTTAAAATAATTGCTTCCGTATCCCTTTGCAAATAGATTGTTGCCGCCACTTGCGACTTGCTGATATTGTGCGAATGTACAGACAGTTGTTAGTAGTAAAATTACTGTAGTTAATAAGGTGATTTGTGCTTTTGCTAACATAGTTTTTTGCTTTGATTTAGCGTAAGACAGCTCATCAGGCAGCTTCCCCCATCGCCTGGTTAATTATTTATTTAGCCTGAACCGATAACCTAAACGGAAAGCAAATTGCTTGATATACCCGAAATTTACATAGTCTTCAAATCTGATACCGGCTTCGATTCCGTTAGTAAAACTATAACCAGCTGAGGGAGCATACAGAAAGGAGTTTTTAGCGCCGTAATCAGTACGCTGAGTATTAGGGCTGATTATCGAAAGCGTTTGATTCAGGCCGATTGCTTCACCTAGCTCACCACCAAAATACAGGTTCTTGCCGGCGTATATTCTGATACCTGCTTTGATGGGAATGGCCTGGTATGCATTAAAGGAAATTGCGGACTGCGGTTGATCAACTACTGAATTATTGGAATAACCTATTGAAAACGTACCTGTCAAATGTCCGCTCAGGTCTTTTTGTGTAAAAAGCTCGCCTCCGGTAACTAACCCATATGGTCTGTCCCAGCCCGCTCCAGCAATTAAAGCCGCTCCCAGAAACCAAGATTGGGATCGGTCGACAGTTTTTAAACGCTGATTAAATACAGAATTAAAAGCGAGCCCTGCTTCCCAACCTAGCCAGTTTTTAGTATGATGGTCTGTCTGTGTATGCTCAGGATAATCGGGCAAATTAACAACATTTTGGTAACCTTCAATCCGGTAAGAACCACTTTGTGCAAAATGATTTAAAGTAGGGCCCGCAAAAATGCTTAGATGGTTACCCACTCGCAAATTAAGTTCCAGTTTGGCTTGTGACCATTGTGCATTCCACAAGCCTGTATTGGCAAACTGGAAATCGGTTTCAGTCGACAGATAAACGGCTTTACTGAATAAAAAATCGTGACCAATTCCCAGACCAAATGAATACATTTTACGGTCAGCAGATATATTTGAGCCAAAGAGTAAATTGCTGTAGAAACTATGCGTACCTGTTTTAATAGATAGATTGGTATTCTCGAAGTTATTGGCGGACCAGGAAATTTTATAGAAGCCGTTACGAATGATATTGAACAAACCGATACTGGCGCCGGCTGAGGTATCCGCAATATTGACCAAGCCAAGCTGGACGCCTTTCAAATTTTGAGCTGAATTGTGCAAAGCTGCGAATTGCAAACCGTATACAGTACCTTCCGCATGATTTACAAAGCCGGCCATTTGTACTCCTTTTACCGTATCGAGAGCCGTATTATCTACGCCTGCTATTTGAATACCACTTACCTTACCGCCTACCAGGTTGAAAATACCCGCCAATTGTAAATAACGTGTGTCTATTTTATTAATATTAAACAGTCCACCAATTTCCAGCCCATTAACACCTGCCGTATAGCCACCGACCAGATTTAATGAGAACTTGTTAACCACCTGTGCGCTGAACATGCGGTGTGAGCTTAATCCTGGCGTCAATGAGATTTGAAAGGGCCGCTTTGCAAAGAAATCGGGAATGTTCATTGATTGGATCTTTTGCCGGGTTGAGATAAAAAGCTTCCCAATCCCGGTTCCCTCTACTCGATTACCATAGGAATTACTTCTGCCAAATGAAGATCGGTCGTTTCCAATATCGACAAGCACTGTTTGAAGAAATCGAACGGTCGTATCTTTATAAAAAAGTTTACTGGCCGTAATCGCGATTGACCCGCTACCTGGAGACCTAAGTTTGAGTTTAAAATAACCATTGCTATCGGTAAGGGTAGATAACAATTGTTCTTTCTCATATACACTGACATTTATCAGGCGGGTTCCGGCTGTTTGGTCCATCACATATCCGCTAACCCAATAGTTGTTATTTTCATTATTGATATCAGTATTAATAAGTGATAAGTGAGGTGTAGCGGGAGTGATGATCAAGTAATTCCCGCGTTCCTCAAACTGGTATTTGTTTTGAAATATTCTGTTAAGCAACGTTTCTATTTTTTCATTATTTGCGGTAATACTCACGACACTGTCTTTTGCAATCAGCTTGCCGTTGTATGAGAAATAGAACCCGCCACGATGCGCAATAGTGTCAAGTATTTTACCTAATTGCTCGTGATTAAAACTAATAGACAGCTTTTTGTAAAGCAGGCTTTGAGCATCTGCTTGCTCAAAAAGGCAGAACATTACGATAAGCGCGATAAAAGTATTTGGTACTCTGGTCTTAGATTTAGGCATTAAGGACGCTGTTATTTAAGAATGATCTGTTTTCCCTTAGTTTCTATCGTGATTTTAAATGTACGACTGATCACCTGTAAAATATCTTTCAAAGATTCGTTTTTAAAAGTAGTATTGAGTAGTTGATTGTTGAGTTCTTTTCGCCCGATAACAATTTGGCTATCGTAAGCCTCATTCAATACCTGAACCACGCGCCAAAGCGGTGTATTATCTGCGATAAATTCGTTATTCCTATAATACGTATATAATTGATCGGTATTAGGTTCTTTTAGCATTATCGGATTTTCCGTCACAGAAACCCTTTCTCCCGGTTTGAGTATAACAGTACTGTTGTTCCTATTCACCTGTACAATACCGGTTTCAACAATTACTTCAACTTTACCGTTTCTGCTCTTTACGTTGAAGGAAGTACCAATCACTTTTATCGTTGTGCCGGCACTATTGATAATAAATGGTTTTGCTTTATCGGGGGTGATTTTGAAAAAAGCCTCACCTTCTTTTAAGAAGACTTGTCGTTGGCTTCCGGTAAAACTCCGGGGATATTTTAGTTCACTATGTTTATTTAAAGTAATGATTGATCCGTCTGAAAGTGTATCTGTCTTTACGACTCCAACAGTGGCGAATTCCAATTGCTTATTGGTCACATGATTTAAATAAAACCAGGCACCGCCGCATATTAATAGGAAGGAAGCCGCAATTTTTAACATTGGTAAACTGCGGGGCATCTTCACAACGTCTTTCCGGTTCGCGATCTTTTGTTTTAGTAGCTGAAGCGAAGCCTGCGCATCTATCGGTTCGCTAAATTGCATCGTTTTACTGGTTTCCCAAATCTTGCGAAACTGCTCCAGGCGTCGCCGGTTGGAAATATCCTGTTCCAGCCATTTCTCTACTTTGATAACTTGATCAGCTGTAGCTTCATCAAGCAGAAAAGTGATCAATAAATCATCGTTCATTTCCATATAGTCTGCATTTACTTTCATGTCAGGAGATTAACTAAAATCCAAATTAAAAATGGCAGATAATCTGCCAGCTGGATACGCAGACGTTTAAGCGCTTTGCCCATATGATTTTCTACAGTCTTAACTGCAATTCCCAATTCTTTGGCTATTTCCGTATATTTCAATTCTTCAAAACGGCTCATCTGAAAGACTGTACGGCATTGTTCCGGCAACTCATTGATCGCTTGGTGAAGTCGTGTTTCCAGTTCACGGTATTGCAATTGGTTTACCGGGGTTTCCGTTGGCTGATTCATGTTATTCATTGAATAAGTCTGGTGGCTTTGTTTAACTTTTTGATGCTTCAAATAATTGAGGTATTCATTATTAACAGCTCTATAAAGGTAAGCCTTAACCGATGATTGGATGATAATAGAGGCCTTGCGCTCCAGGATTTTCAAAAAAACCTGGTGGACCATTTCCTCTGCCTGGATCCTGTCTGCTAAAAATGTATAGGCATAGCGGTAAAGTGCCGGATAATGCTCTATATAAATCTGGTCAAAGGTGGTTTCGTCTGACTTTAAGTCTAAAAATGAGTTTTTCTTATGCAAGAAAATGTTTTCGCTAAAATACTATTTATAATTTTCAAATAAAGACACCTTACGCATAGGTTACCCCCAAGTACTTTTAAAAAATTGATGAATTTATTTATTACGGGGTGTTTAGTCGGACAATGTTCTAATAACGATTGATGAGCAGATTAAAAGCTATCTTCAAATTTACAGTTTCACTACAAGCCATAGGATCTGGACATAGTTCTAACCATTTGGTGGAACAATTGAAGCTTATAGGTAATTTACAGGTTGCATGAAAAGGGGTCGATGCCAAGCCCTTATCATTATAGCCAGCCCCAACAAGACTGAAGTCGAATCACTTAGTTAGGTGTAGAGCTACAGGCAATTGAACAGCCATTGGATATGGAAGTACCTGAGAATAAAATGATGCTGGAAATCTATTTGACGGCACCAGAGATAGAGAATGATTTTACAGTATGCGCAGGGCGCGTAAGGAAGGTCGTCACATGGCGACAGCACCTATCGGTTATAAAAACAAAACCTTAGAAGGTGGCAGAAAAACGATTGTTATACATGAACCTGTAGCAGCTATCCTGCGATGGTCATTTGAGGAACTAAGCAAAGGCCAAAATACCATAATCGAAATACGGCGTCAGGCAAAAGCCAAGGGAATAGTATGCAGTAAAAACAACTTTTGGCATGCTTTACGTAATCCTGTTTATATCAGGAAGATTGTTGTACCTAAGTTTAAACAAGAGGATAGCTATATGGTAGATGGTATACATGAGCCCCTGGTAAAAGCAAGCGTATTTTACGAAGTGCAGGGAGTTTTGGATGGCCGTAAAAGAAAGACCAAAATAAAGATCGTAACACTGGATATGTTGGCTTTAAAAGGATTTGTGACTTGCCCTAAATGCGGTAAGGTTTTAACTGGAAGTGCTTCTAAAGGCAGAAACTCATATTATCATCACTATCATTGCCATGCCACATTTGGTTACCGCACTCGTGCGGAAGATGCGAACCATATATTTGAAGAACATCTCAAAAACTATGTATTAAACGATGAATCGGCGGTACTTTTTAAAGCTGTTATAATGGAGGCATTAAAGACGAGAATGTTATCATCACAGGTAGTAGAAAGCAATTCATTGAACGCATTACAGCCCTAAATAATAAGATAACTAAAGCCAGGGAACTTCTATTAAATGATGATATTGATGCAGCGGATTTCAAGGCTATTAAGCTAGAATCGGAACGGGAAATTAATGTATTTGAAGCTAATATTAGCGAATTACGAAGCAATAACTTTAGCGTAAGTGAAGTAGAACGTATGCTTGATTCTGCCTTGACAAAACTATCTTCAATCCATATTATGTATTGTTAATCAAACAGTTACAATAAGAGAAAAATTATTGGTTCGATTTTTCCAGAAAAGTTCACATTTGAGAATTCGAAAGTTCGAACCGGATCAGTCTGAAAAGTTGTGGGCTTGATTTATTTAGGCATAGATATTTTGCAGTCTGAACAGAAAGAAAGTTGTATCCCTAACGCCTCTTGAGGTAGCACGGAAAGCTTTTATTTT
>Ga0116227_10015730_pt1 | contig 11124 bp, 8 predicted proteins | sample S1TSphgellanicum_FD_89693 | JGI IMG/M metagenome (GOLD analysis project Ga0116227, IMG submission 89693) | Host-associated microbial communities from peat moss isolated from Minnesota, USA - S1T2_Fb - Sphagnum magellanicum MG | ecosystem: Host-associated > Plants > Peat moss > Unclassified... | reverse complement strand
TGGATTTGGTTTCTCAATATTGGTGATGTATTTTTGTATAAATGGATTTGAAGACAAATTTTGGTGCAAAAGATCTTTGAGGGCCAAATTAACATCTTTTGATGTACTAGTTGGTTGAAACTTAGAATTCTAATAGAATAAAGGATTGTCAAATAACCCAGATGGTTGTATTTGGCCATGCATGAATCCATAATTTCGTTGTTCAGTTTTTATTGACATATCAATAAGTGAAGAAGTTGAAGATTCAATAGATTGTTAACAAGGATTTGTTTCATATAATCCATGTTTTGAAATACAACATATTTGATCTGTTCTGGTTGTTCATAGAAATTAAAACATGCACTACATACATACACATGCAAACCATCACTAATGGTTGTGTATGTAGACATAATCATGTTTGAACAACCATATAGTGTTGCACCAAGAACAATTCCAAATGTATTCGAAATAACACTAGAATGTGTTCCTTAAAGGTGTAATTTTGTGAATCCACAACATCTCATATCCTTGATGAATGAAAATGTACATTTATTCCAATTTGAATGCAATGCTCCAATTTCAATCCATGACCTATCAAAAGGTTTGAAAACCTTTTGTCATTTACTTATATAGTTTTATCGTTGACATTTTTGTTTCTCTTTTAATTTTATTTTTGATTTATGAAAATGATTTGGATCACATTATATATGATGATACCACCAACTGCACAATCCAAATAAATAACATGTTAAATTATAGACCTAAAACTACTTAAAGCAAATAATAAAACAATGGGAAAATAAAAGTATTTTACAATTGTGCATACTTATATTTCATGGATAATCATAATCCATAATCACTAAAATATCCAAATTCCATACAAGTGGTTTTTTAATGATATGTATAGTTATAAGCTATATTATTACTTGGAAAGTATTTGAATTAATCCATATTAAATAGGATTAATCATTTTTGTTGAATTGAAAGTTATTTGCTAAAAAAATTCATTTAATAATTTTTTATAAAATATTACATATATCATTCATTATAAATCATTTGATTTTTTTACTAGTATCAATTGCCACACATGCCTCAATTACAATTATAATTATTATCCATAACACCTTTTTCCAAAAAATTTAAATTTCATCAAAGCCAAAATATATAATTATAATTTTGCATGTAATCAGTCAATATGATTCCTTTCATCTTTTTTTGGTGTGATATATAATCCTTTGAAGATTATAGAGTGTTTTTTTGAAATGAATTCCAAATTCTTTACTTCACATTTGAAATTATTTGAAATTTATTTTTAAAATCTCATTCAATTTTTTTATATTTTTATTGAAATATGCATATATCATGATTACTAAACCAAAATACAACATTAACATTATCTTATTAATTATCAATTCTTATTTCACATGTGAAATTATTTGAAAATTACACTCAAATATTCTATTTTACTATTGATGTTTATGTTTCACTTACATATTCAATTTTGTAAGATTATTTTGATTTTATAAAAAGATTCAATGTTGTAAGATTTTAAGAACCTTATTTTCAAATGTCAATTGTAATTTTACTATTTTCAACCTTTATTTTTTTGGGTATATTAAAATAAATTAGTTAATATCAATTACCACATGACATGCTTTAATCTATTACAACTATAATGATTTTCCATAACACATTTTGCCAAATACTTTCAAACTTCATCAAAGACTAAATATATATTTTGCATGTATTCATTCAATATAGTTATTTTCATGTTTTTGTGGTATGATATTTAATGTTTTGAAAATCATAGATTGTTTTTTGGTCATTAATTATGAATTTTTTTATTTCACATTTGAAAATGTTTAAATTCATGTTTGTAATAAAACAATCATTCCATTGTTTTATAGTGTTATTGAGATTATGCATATTTCAAGAATATTAAACCAACAAAGCACATTACATCGTTCTATCAACTATCAGTTAGTTTTTTTAAATATGCAAAATTATTTGAAAATTACATAAACTTTTATTACGGTCATTAATTTTCATCATTTTTGAAAAAAATTATTTCAATTATCATCTTTTATAAATTTCATATGTAAGGTCTAAAAATATTCACATTGAGTGGAAAGGAGATTGGTGATATAGATCATATATTAATTTCAATGTTACATTATAGAATTTTCAAACTCGCACATTTAATTTGAAGATATATATACATAAACCTGATGGTGTTTTATCAATTAATTTTATGTTCAAAGTTTAAACACATGTGCAACAATTTGAGAATATATGTAAACCCTAAATAATAACTTGTGTTATATTGAAAATGAAAATGCCATAAATTGTACAATACAAATTCCAAGTACATATGTGAAATTTTTGCTTGCATATTCAATTTTGTAAGATTATTTTGATTTTATAAAAAAATCAATGTTGTGAAAATTTTAAGAACTTTATTTTCAAATGCCAATTGTAATTTTACTATTTTCAACCCTTTTTTTGCGGTATATTTAAATATATTAGTTACTATCAATTATCACATGACATTCTTTGATATATTACAATTATAATGCTTTCCATAACACCTTTTGCTATATAATTTCAAACTTCATCAAAGCCTAAATATATATTTTGCATGTATTCATTAAATATAATCACTTTCTGTTTTTGTGCTATGATATTTAATGTCTTGAAAATCATAGATTTTTTTTGTTCATTAGTTACAAATTATTTCCTTCACATTTGAAAATGTTTAAAATTCATGTCCATAGTAAAACAATCATTCCATTGTTTTATATTGTTATTGAAATTATGCACATCTCAAGATTATTAAACCAACATAAAAAATTAGCATCATTCTATCAATTATTAGTTAACTTTTTTAAATGTGTGAAATTATTTGAAAATTGCATAGCCTTAATTGTGGTCATTAATTTTCATCACTTTTCAAAAAGATAAATTCAATTATCATCTTTTATAAACTTCATTTACAAGGTTAAAAAATATTAAAATTCATTTTGAGTTTATTACATTGAAATTATATCATGTTACCAAAGGAGTGATGTTCCAAAACTTTTCTACTTTCTTCTGTGACCTGTAGCCAACTTTGGTTAAGTCCTCGTGTGGACGATCACCCATCCACCTACCCCAAAAAATTCAAACAACCTCAGTCAAGAATATATGAATGTAAAAAGAATTTGATAATAAAGAAAGCAGCTTAAAGAGTATTGTTTTCAGTTGTCAATGACAATTTGGTTCCAGTTCAAGGCAAAATTTTCTCCCCAAGTCACACTGAGATGCAAAGACTCTTCCTTAGAGACAGTGTCCGCAAATGGTAAAACTTTATTACAAATTGGTTCTCAGATCAACCCAAAATTGACCTTCCTTTGCCCCACACATAATGCCACCATTTTTCCAAGACGACATCTTGTAAGAATAATTTTTTTAAAAGTTCCAATGGTTGCCACTATTTTCCTGGTGACCCTCCATAAGCTCATGCAATTTGGTGCCAAAGAAATGTAAATTTTTTGAAGGCTTTCATCAATGTAAATAGACTCCAAAAAAAAAAATGTCAACCTTGGAAATTTTTTAAACTCTGAATTTCTTTTCCCATTATTCAGGGGGATTTTATGTAGGGTAAGGCCTGAGGATGCGCAATATACCACAACAAGGGTAAAGGCCCACAGGAAGCCATACACTAAAACAAACAATTTCACCTGGTCTTGCTGAAGGGTGAAGGACATTGAAGGCTTTGATATTGAATAAAGGCTGGTATCGGTAAAGCATCAAAGTCAAAAAGCCTGCAACATTATGTTAGTGGGTCAGTTCAGTGTGGAAATTGTAACCCCATGTCAGTGTTACTAGGTACTCTTTTTAAAATGACATTCACATGCATTCCTTTCCAATGATAATATGGCAATTCCTCTTACCGATTCAATTTCATGCAAGAACTGAGAAACCTTGTGAGTTGAGGGAGAGACCTCACTCCATTTCATGCAAGAACTAAGAAAACCTTGTGGGTCATAGATGCACTAACACTATCTGCCTCATTGCCTTGAGTATGTACTTGCACACTGCTCTTCTGTTGGGTGAACCCTAAAAGTCAATGTTGTTCAGTTCTAGATCTTCAGTGTTTAGGTTGATAGAACTTTCAGTGTGGTTCTGCGGAATTTTATTTTTATTTAGTGTAATTTTTTTGTTCTTAAAGATCTTCCCAAATGTTAATCTTTTGTAATCAAGAGGTCGAAATATCCTTCGTATTCGATCTTAACTTGAACTCAAATCTAGAAAAATTGAAAATCTTTATTTTTAGAGATAAGATATTTGAAAACATTATCCCTCCTAAACCCTAGTGATATGTCACTCTCCAACTCTTTTTCTGGGTTTTTCTTTACTGTCTTTGTGTGAATGACAGAGAATTAGTGCTAGTTTATTCTCATAATTTATTCCTTTTACCATCTCAATGTGAATCCAACTTAGTATAAAGTATATGAAGCTACATTTCATGTGTGAAAATGACTTTTTAAAACTAAACTTTGTTTGCAAATTGAAGTACCATTTATGAATAGCTACATTCGTTACACACACATGCCTTCAAACATGTTTGCTTAAAATGAAGTGAGGCAAGAGGTCTATTATTACTTATTCATAGTTGGAGATGCACCCAAAAAATGAAAAGATGTAAAAATCCAAGATGTAGAATTGTCATAAAATATGTAAAGTTTGATGGATGTTGGATGGATAATTTATACTAATAGTTTTGTGACTATATTTATCATGAAATAATCAATTCATGCTTTTGGGCCCAAAAACAACCTCACATTGGTTTTAATTGGTGTCATTAACTACCTTTTTCATATTTTATTATCTAATTGTTGCTTTTTACATGAACCCCTTCATGATGGTTTCCAATCCATGTTTTATTATAGGCAGTGCTTTCAAACTATTATTGGATATATGATTGGAAACTAGTATGGTCTATGTTGTTGGCCCAATTTTTGAATTTTGAAAAGGAAAATGACACACCTCTTTTAACTTAAGTCTGAAATCCAACTTTCACTCAAAATGGAGTTTTATTTATTACTAAATTTTTAATGACAAAAACTATTCAAATTCAATGTCTCCCAAACCTTAGGTCTAAACATTACAAAACTACTTTGATTAAACTCAACTCATTGAGGTTTTCCCACAATACCAAAAGCCTGCCCCCAATTTCCTTAAAACTTTTAGTGTTGATTTTGTTAAAAAAAATTCAATTTTTTCTTCAACATGCAATAAATCTTGCATTGTACCTATACTCATTACAAAACCACCTCAATACGTTCCTACCATAAAGGAGTTTACATTGGTATTAAAAGCACAGTAGGGAGCATTATGTAGTTATGAGACCTCAATGTGACATCAAAATAGACATTTTCTTTAAAAGATAGATTTCTATAATAGCTTATGAATTACAAGTAATATTTAGGTGTTTGATGTTTTGATGTAGATTTTCAAGTCAATTTCACAACTATTTGATCCAAGGTTGAACTTTATATTTTATACAATTTTAATGTCCTTCATTTAAATAATTGCTAGCAATTGTTAACTATTTCTACAAACTGAAAATGTATTTATATGTTTAGGTCATCTTATGGTTTTACATGTTGATTGTAGATTTTGCTCCAATGATAACTTTCCCATTACATTTGTTTCATCTAAATGTGTTCATGGTCACCTTGCAGTTGCATAAGTCAAATAACCAAATTATACAAAGTTGCGTAAATTGTGAGGCCATTTGTGAATCATGTGGAATCATACTATGTTTTTTTAAAATTCCCTGCAAATGAAATGTTCTTAACATTCCAACAAAACTTACAATTTTTTTCCAACTATGAATGCCTATACATGTAACAAAAAACAATGCTCCATTTTATTCACTTTTCATTAGGCTAGATTGTGATCACAATATAATGTGTATTTACAACAACCTAATGGAAAAAAACCCTTCTTATGATGTTGTCCAATGCTTTTGAATAAACTTGATCTTTTTATTTCTAGGTGGTTGTATGTTATGTGTCATTAAATTGATAAGTGATCATAACAAATCAAATAACATTTATATAAATATATCATTTATGAGATTAATGTAATCAAACATATAGTTAAACCTTGTTATTTTCCAGAAGTCAAAATGTCACATGAAAGGTAGGAACACATTTGAATATACCCATTTTAAACCAAAATCGTCATAATGTTTAAAATATTTGTAATTATTATAATTTTTTGGCAAAATATAGTTTTAAGGAAACATTTTAAGGTTTCCATCCCCATCGAATGGTCAAAATGTAGACAAACAATCAAGATACATAAAGTGATTTATGACCAATTCAATTTGCAACCACTTTGATGTGATCAAATGATCAAAATTTCAGATGGTTACATATATGCAATGTATACATCATATATCATATATAATTTGGAGTTGTTTTTTTATGCCAAAACGCATGATCCATGCCACATTCATAAAAAATATTTAGGTGGAGAAAGTGCAATGCCCAATTCATATATGTGATCTTCTTTCATTTCAAGGTAGGTTAATATAATAATAATAAATCATAATGCATTTATGGCTTACAAATAGAGAAAAACATGTCTAATGTGTGACATACATTAAATTGTTTTTGAGAAACTTGTCAATATCAATAGAATTTGTTAAATTGTATCAATTTTATTATTCACCACCAAAATTTAATGCAAACATACCACCTACAACCCCACTTTTGCAGTACAATTTTAAATTTTCAAATTTTATGATGGGTATTATTTTGTGATAAATCTATTCATACATTTTTAAATCTCCATCATTTAATAGATATTTTGTAAAAATGATTAACCCGAGTTTCAAGCTAATCAAATCTCCTCAAAATTCACAAGTATATTTTCAATTGTGAAATTTCACTTCAACAAAAGTATGATCAAATGTTGCAAAACAATTCTTGTGATTACGTTTTTTGGGACCCTAATGTGCTTTCACCCCAAAGGATAATTCATGAAATCTACAAATCCCCATCATTGGTTTTCTTTTATTTCATTGGTTAAGGGAATAATTTCAATTCATGAATAATATATTTTTAAATGGGGAATAAATTGGTAATCAATTCAAGTATTGATTTCAGAATGTCAAAAGAATGCCAATATTGAAAATAAAATGACATTTATAATATTGTTAAGGTTGAACAACACTAAGAACCTCTAAAAACAGCTAGTGGTTATAATGTTGCTTTCTATTTGTAGGTGATAAATTCAATACATGGGTAAAAGTATGTGACAACTTTTAACAAACTACAAAATTTAATGCAAACAAGATTTTTTTTCACTGTTTCCTGGTTCCCAATGTGTTCACACTATGTTCCCTTTAAATTCCCAATGGGTTCCCATCAGGTTCCCACTATGTCCCCAAGTTCCCAATGTTTTCTCCATAGCACCTCACCTTTATCCCAGATGCTTTGGCAGATGTTCTTCTCCTTTTACTTATATAGCTGGACCAAAGGGGACGAACTCCATACTTCAAAATAGAACCTTCTATTTTGGCAAGCCTCTAAAGTTTCATTTTTTTTGAGTGGCTGGCCAATCAAATTGGCTCCATCGCCAAAAAAAAAATTGAACTTCAAGGCACCTCATCTAATTAATAGGAGAGGTTTGAGTCTTTCTATCACAATTTGGTTCCATACAAAGCAGAATGTTCAATTTAATTTACAACCAACACTTACATTAATTTCATGGTGTCTAAGGATTGCAAATTTCAAATTATATCAGGTTGATAAGAAGGGTGGAGGGCACGTCAAACGAGGAACTATGTTATTCTGAGGCATGAACATGGACTCATGCCGTATTTGCCAAGCCATCAAACAACATAATTCTCTCTAGACCTTCCTTTCCAAATTTCCCTACACATTATGCCACCATTTTTCCAAGACAATGCCTTGAAGAATAATTTTTCGAAAAGTTCCAATGCTTGCCATTATTTTTCTGGTGACCGTGCATAAGCTTATGCAATTTGGTGTCAAGGAAGTGTAAATTTTTTGAAGGCTTTCATCAATGTAAATAAACTCAAAATGTCAGCCTTGGAAATTTTTTTAACTCTTAACCTATTATTCACCAGGGTTCTGTGTAGGGTAAGAAGGCCTGAGGACAAGGCCGTGCACTAGGATGGTATCGGTAAGCATCAAAGTCAAAAAGCCTGAAATTTTGGTTGGTCAGTTCAGTGTGGAAATGGTAACCACTTGTCAGTCTTAATGTATTTGCAGGCCACCTTAGCAAAAGAGAGATAACCCTTGCAACATATAATAATATGTATAGTTTTATACTTGCTTGTATCTTACAAGCACCTCACAACTTCCATAATTCTATACATATTGTCAAACCTAAGAACACCGCACTGATTCATAGTTTCCTAATCAGAGTGCAATGAAAGGGGTGGGTTTTGAGTGGTCACTGCGAAACTTACTCCTGAGCTTTCATTTGAAAATTGATATATTCAATTTTTCCTTGAAACTTCACAGCATGACTAACAATGGCTCTATCCTTTCTAGGCAAGTTCAAACAAAATAAGGTGTGATGATGAAATCCTGTAACTTAGTTAGGTAAATTGAATGCAAACTGAATCTTCTTATATATTAAAGTTACAGTGGTGTCTGTCTGTCCATGCAATGACTGGAAGAATTTTTCAGGCACTGCTCGAATCTTTGTTTTTCTTTTTTTTGATGGGTTTTGTTTTCTGTGACAGTTATTATCCAATTGACAAAGGGGCCAGCAGGGGGGGAGGGCTAGCACGGGTGGCAGGGGTCAACATGGGCGGAGGGGACAAGCGGAAAAGGATCGGGCGAGGGGGCCAGCACGGGCCAAGGGGGGCACGGGCGAGGAAAGATCGAAGAAGGGGGACACGGACGGAGGGGGGGGAGGGGGCACGGGCGAAGAAGGACCAGGCGAGGGAAAGCTCAACGGGTGCATTATGCACCAAGTTCACACTAGTTTGATAAATAGTTAGACAGCCAACCTAATCTGTTTTTCTGTGATGAAATTTCGTCACTGGGTGACAGAGAAAAAGGGGCAGGAATATTTCATTTGTTGAAATGAATTTTTCAAAATTAATTAATTAATTATTTGATAGACACCTGTTGAAATGGCCCAAGGTACAACGGTAACAAAGTCTTCAATTGTATCACAATTTGGCACCAATTCAAGGCAAAATATTATCCCCAAATCCCACAAAGGTGGAAAGAAAGTCTCTTCCCTGGAGAGACAGATAACAAATCATCAAACTTTATTACAAATTGGTTCCCAGTTCAAGCCAAAATTTTATCCTCAAATCATACAGAGATAAACATAGACCACCAAAGGACAAACAAAGAAAACTATTACAAGTGCCAACCCTACTTGATTGTTATTGGTGTTCGACTTGATAGAATAAGTCTCCTATTCAAAAGAATGGAGGAAAAACTCAATGGCACAGTTTCTCCAGATACTTCTTTCCACTTGCCACTGTACTCCTTCCATCCAGGATCTTTATGCAAACTGAAAAATGCAATTCTACTTAACAACCTGACCCAATATTTCCATTTGTTTCTGGAAGGTTCTTACAAAACACAATGTTACTTGTAATTTACAATGCACACCTTACATAAGTGGTATGGTGTGTCTAGGACTGCAAATTTCAAATTATGTTAGGTAGCAAGTAGCAATTACCAAGTAGCAATTACTTATCATGACTGTTATAAATATTTTTAAATCCCTTTCCTTTCTTTCAAGTAAAAATAGAAATATTTCGAATGAAAAATGGAGAAACTCCATGGTAGGCTTTATCACGATTGTTATAAATATTTTAAAATCCTTTATATATATTAAAGCAGAAATCAAAATATTTCAAATAAAAAATGAATTTTTTTTTAATGATAAGCTTTATCATGATTGTTATAAACATTTGAAAATATTGCATCCAATTCTTGAAGAAAAATATAAGTATTTCAAATAAGAAATGGAAAAAAATCCATGATAAGCTTTATCACAATTGTTAGAAATATAGAAAATCCCTTTCTTATTTTTCAAGCAGAAATTAAATTATTTCAAGTAAAAAATGAAAAAAATTCATGATCATAGTTGTTATAAATATTTGAAGATCCTTTTTATATATTTCAAGTAGAAATTAAAGTATTTCAAAAACATAGACATGAATATGGAAATTTTAAAAATTTTAAGGTTCAATTTGATTTTATGAAGATGACTGCATTGGACTTAATATGGAGTGCAATTTATTATAAAATATTGTTGTAATTTTAAAGAAGAATGATTCATTTTTCTTTGTACTTTTTGGAATCCTTTTAATTCAAATGAATACATAATAATTCAAAATTCAAAATCTCACACTGAATATCAATACTAATATATTTGATTTGTCTAATTCATTAATGGTAATTATTTCAATGAACATCTTGTGCAATAATTCTCAAAAAACAATATTTGCATGTGGCTAAAGGTGTAAAGAACATGATTCACTTTTTAAAAAGGCCTCTCTTGTACTACAATACTTTTAAAATATTTTTAAAATGACCCTTAGCCACATAATGTGGCCTAAACCAATTATATTTCCCAAAACACAATACCTACATATGGTTATAATATAAGCAACATGGCTCACTTAAACGAATGGCCTCTCTTGGACTGTAATACCTACATAAAATAAACTTTAAAAATGACCATGGGCACATAATGCGGCCTAAACCAATTATATTTCCTAAAACACAATACTTGCATATGGTTAGTGTATAAAGAACATGGTTCAGTTCAAAGACGGGTATTTTTCTACTACAATACCTGCATATAAAATATTTAAAAAATGACCTTTGGCCACATAATGTGGCTTACACCAATTATGTCCCCAGAATGCAATACTTTCATATGGTTAAGTTATAAAGAACATGGTTCATCATATATATAAATTCACTTAGTCTGTCAGTCTGTGACGGTGGGCCAACACGGGCGGGCTGGGCACAGGAGAGGTTCAGGTTCATCCACAACAAGTTCAAGCATCCAGTGGATGGATGGTGCACCGGTGGGTGCTGAATCACTCTGGCCCAGTGTGATCCGATGGAAACTGGTGTT
>Ga0116227_10015729_pt1 | contig 11125 bp, 11 predicted proteins | sample S1TSphgellanicum_FD_89693 | JGI IMG/M metagenome (GOLD analysis project Ga0116227, IMG submission 89693) | Host-associated microbial communities from peat moss isolated from Minnesota, USA - S1T2_Fb - Sphagnum magellanicum MG | ecosystem: Host-associated > Plants > Peat moss > Unclassified... | reverse complement strand
GGGTGAAAGCCTTATAAGGCAAGGTTTATCAAGATTAAACATATTATTTTGGTTAAAATGCTTACAGGGTAAAGCTTTTAAGGATTTTCAACCCGATTTTGCATAAGGGGATCGGTAGAACCCGAAAATCTAGAGAGAGAAGTTTCCACAGGAGGCTTTTGAGGAATCATCTCACCTGACACAAGAACTGCTTGTCTTAACAAATAACTTTCCCTAACCGAACCCTACTCCTCAACTTTCGGGATGACTTTTAGACTCTCTTGTCCGTTGGAACCATATGTTAACAGTTGATCTTGCGCGATCGCCACTGGTTTTGGTTCTGGAAATACAAACCGTAATAAGGGAGGAGCTAAAAAGGTTGTGAGAATTACCATAATGATAATTGCTGCCTCTAGTGGTTTGGAGAGAATTCCGGTGGAGGAGCCGATACCAAGAAACACCAATCCAACCTCACCCCGAGGAATCATCCCCACACCAATTGCCAAGCGGTTGATTTGGGGTTGACCATACACGCTCAAGCCTGTAACGACTTTTCCTAAGATGGCGACTAGGATGAGAAAAATTGCCATCATTAAACCTTCTCTATGACTGGGAACTGCTGGGTTCAACACTCCCAAATCGGTTTTTGCTCCAACAGTGACAAAGAAAATCGGCACCAGCATATCGGCAATCGGCACAACTTGCTTTTGCAACTCTTTGCGCTTATCCGTCTCCTCTAGAACTAAACCAGCAGCAAAAGCTCCCAGAATTGCTTCTAACTGAATGACAGCAGCTAGGTATGCCATGACAAAGGCGAAGATGAATGCTGGTATCACGAGTTCACCGCGTGTTTTTAGTTGATCGACGATCGCGACAAAAGACTTATTGAAAAGATTGCCCAGTGCGATCGCACCCAATAGAAAACAGGTAGCACTGATCATCAGATAAACAACTTTACCTATATCCACCGCGCCATCTTTAGCAAGGCTTGCCACCACGGCTAAAACAATAATCCCCAGGACATCGTCAATGACAGCCGCGCCCAAAATAATCTGTCCTTCTTTAGAATTGAGACACCCTAGTTCTGACAGTACCCTAGAAGTAATCCCAATACTCGTTGCAGTTAGCGCTGCGCCAGCAAAAATTGCTGGCACAGCACTCACCCCAAACAAAGTCATTAACCCTGCTGTCCCAGCCGCAAAAGGTGTTACTACTCCCACTACTGCCACAATAGTCGCCTGCATACCAACTGCCATTAAATCTTTGAGGTTTGACTCCAAACCAATTTCAAATAGCAGAATAATTACACCCAGTTCTGCCAAAACAGAAATGACCTGCGACTGTACGGTAAAGACAGCGTCTGTGGTGTGAGGACTTAAACCTGCAGTAGTTTGGAGAAAGGTCATGATCAAAGAGATCGAACTATCTGCCCCTTCTTCTGGAATCACCAACAGATGTAGGACAGATACGCCTACGATGACGCCAGCGACGAGTTCGCCCAAGACAGGCGGAAAACCCAAACGGTTTGAGAACTCCCCACCAATTTTGCTAGCGAAGTAAATGACCACTAAACTCAGCAGTACGGCTGCTACCACCAGCGAACTATCTGCTGTTGCTGGTGTGGTTGCCAACACGGGTGATGAGAATCTTATGAGATCTAACTGCATCGGTTCTGCGGATATCCTTCCTTTTAATTTACCCAACAACTCACAACTAACACCTAACAATTAGCGCTTGCTGTCACCTGCTAACTCGAGAAGGCGTTGCCAGTGGGAATCTGAAACTGGCACTATAGACAGCCTGGGAAGCCGCACTAAGTCAAAGTTCTCAAAGTTTTCATCCTGCTTGATTTGAGCCAAACTGACGGGTTGATGCACTTTTCGTAATGCCTGTACATCAACAACTACTCGTTTGGCATCATCTAATTTGGGATCGGCGTAAGGTTGACTGACTACCTCTGCCACACCTACAACTCGCCGCTCTTTGCCAGTGTGATAAATTAATGCCAAGTCACTCAGTAGTATTGTACGCAGATGCTTCAGTGCTAAAGTATTGCTGACTCCATCCCAAACTGTACGGCGATCTCGTTCTAAATCACTGTAGGAATAATCTTCTGGTTCGGTTTTTAGTAGCCAATACGCCATAGAACAATTCCTAAGAATGTAATTTTTTAGAGGAGCGACAATTTTATGAATAAAGCCACTTTATCTAATTTTCATCCTAAGTTACATTTAAAGACCAAAAGAACTTGTAGGGCAGGCATCTTGCTTGCCAAAACAGGCGTCTCGCCTGTCCTACATTTAAATGCAACTCAGTATAATTTAAATACTGGGAACTTGTGGAAAACTCTAGCTGTCATTTTATTTGTATGTGTGAGTGTTACCCAACCTGTGTTGGCGCAGGAGAAAGAGAAAATGTTGCGAACCCTCACTGTCAGTGGTCGCCAAATAGAGATAATTCCAACCACTTTGTCTCAAATTAATTTGGGGGTAGAGGTTCAAGGTAAAACAGCACAAGAGGTACAACAAGAAGCAGCCCGGAGATCATCATCTGTAGTTGCCCTGCTCAAGAGCCGCAATGTAGAGAAATTACAAACTACAGGCATTGACCTCAGTCCAGTTTATAGCAACAACAATAATAATGTGCAACGTATTACAGGATACTCGGCTACCAACACCGTAAGTTTTCGCGTTGTTACTGATCGGGCGGGTACCATTTTAGATGAAGCCGTCAAAGCTGGTGCGACTAGGATCGACAGTATTAGTTTTATAGCTAGTGAAGAGGCGATCGCACAGGCTCAAAAACAAGCACTTCAAAAAGCTACCCAAGATGCTCAACAGCAAGCTGAAGCTGTTTTGAGCACATTGGGTCTAAAGCCAAAAGAAGTGGTGAGCATTCAAGTTAATGGTGCGAATGTACCCCCACCACAACCCCTGTTACGTGCTACTGCTGCCAAGCTAGGAACACAAGATGCTTCCACCCCTGTCATTGGTGGTGAGCAACAGGTAGAAGCATCGGTAACCTTACAAATTAGTTATTAATTGGGCATTGGGCATTGGAAGACTAGCAATTCCCCCTGATCCCTGCTCCCTGCTCCAATCAAAAATGCTCAGGGTTGTTATCCATCGTATCAGTTTCTGCATCTCGCTTGGAACCCAATAACTCCAACCTTTCCACGCGGATCACAGGGTTAGAGCGATTGGCCCCGGTAGTGCGGTCTTGCCAATGTTCAAACTTTAAAGAACCAGTGATCCCAATCAAACTACCTTTACGAACGTAATTTCCGGCAACTTCAGCAGTTTTGCCCCATAATTCTAAATTAAACCAATCTGGTTGATCGCTGTTACGAGTTCTACGATCCACAGCTAGAGTCATTTTACAAACAACGCTACCAGAATCCTGGAAATATTTTATTTCAGGGTCTCTGCCTACACGACCAACTAGAATGACAAGATTTATACTCATATGTGGTTCTTCCCAGTACTGATGTACTTATTTATTGTGATTTTCATCATAGCGAATTGTGAAACTCTGGCGAAAATGTGAATTCAATCACAATTATAATTACTGATAAAGGTGCTCAAAATCACTTTGTTCCACCTCAAAAAATATACGGATATACAGATGCCAATGGAGAATATAAAGAAAACAATAAAAATATAAGACAGGGTTAAGATTGCGGAAAGATCTATAAAAAGATGATCTTCTTTACTAGACTCAGGTCAAAAAACATAATAGAATTCAGCACGATTCTCTCTTTTGGTAGTAGTCGGTAGTAGTCAGTAGTATTGCAAATAGGGGGCGTGGAGAAGCGTGGGTCTTTTTAGTAGGTTTTCTTTATCTCGAGATATGGGTATCGACCTCGGTACCGCTAACACTCTTGTATATGTATCAGGTAAAGGCATTGTTCTTCAGGAACCTTCAGTAGTTGCCATTGATCAAAACGAAAAGGTAGCACTGGCGGTAGGAGAAGAGGCAAAAAAAATGCTCGGTCGGACACCCGGAAATGTGATTGCCCTGCGCCCCTTGCGCGATGGTGTAATCGCTGATTTTGATACAGCCGAGCTCATGCTGAAACACTTTATCCAGCGAGTCAATGAAGGCAGGTCTTTAGTATTACCCCGAATTGTCATTGGCATTCCCAGTGGAGTTACAGGAGTAGAAAGACGAGCTGTGATGGACGCTGCTACTCAAGCAGGGGCAAGAGAAGTTTACTTAATTGATGAGCCGGTAGCAGCGGCTATCGGCGCGGGACTACCCGTTGCTGAACCAACTGGCAATATGATCATTGATATTGGAGGTGGTACAACAGAAGTCGCAGTCCTAAGCCTTCAGGGTACGGTGATCAGTGAATCAGTACGCATCGCTGGGGATGAACTGACTGAAGGGATCACGCATTATATGAGAAAAGTTCATAACTTGGTAATTGGGGAGCGTACTGCTGAGGACATCAAAATTCGGATTGGCTCTGCCTATCCTACCATGGATAATGATGATGCCATGATGGAAGTTCGAGGCTTACACCTGCTTTCTGGTCTACCGCGAACTGTGTCAATCAAAGGCCCAGAAATTCGTGAAAGTATGTCAGAACCACTGTCAGTCATTGTCGAAGCAGTGAAGCGAACACTAGAACGCACACCTCCAGAACTAGCAGCAGACATTATTGACCGAGGCATTATGTTAGCCGGTGGTGGAGCTTTGCTCAAAGGGATAGACACTCTGATTAGTCATGAAACAGGAATTGTCACACATATTGCAGCTGACCCTTTGAGCTGTGTTGTCTTGGGAACGGGTCGAGTGTTAGAAAATTTCAAGCAGCTGGAAAGAGTCTTCAGCGGACGTTCTCGTAATATGTAGCAATTATAAGATTTCAGATATTGGATTCTATCTGCAATCCAATATCTATAGTGAATTTACGTTTATTATGAGGTATATATGATTACATCACGACGTTTGTGGGAGCGCAAAGGGTTACAAATAGGGTTGTTAGGTCTAGTCGTCGGTGGCGCTTGGTCGCTTCGACAGACTCAAGGTGCGCTTGTGCTGGAGTTGTACCAAGAGATTACCCGTCCGTTGCAGCTGTTCCAGACAGGACCAAACCAAGAAGAGCGTCTTCGGGATGCACGGTCATTAGAACTACAAACCCGGATAGCAGAACTGGAAAGCCAAAATAACAAGCTAAAACAGTTGTTGGGTTATGTTGAGAAAGAGCCTCTCTCATCGCGCCCAATTCCAGCGCGGGTGGTCGGACGCAGTGCCGACAACTGGTGGCAACAGGTGACCTTAAATCGCGGCAGCCTTGCAGGAATTAAGGAAGGTTTCATCGTCAAGGCAGATGGCGGATTAGTTGGGTTAGTAGAAAGTGTAACTCCCAACACGTGTCGGGTATTGTTAATTAGTGACTTGAAGAGTCAAGTAGGTGTAACAACTACTCGCACTGGAGCTAAGGGCGTTTTGCGGGGGGCTTCTTCTGCTGAAGCAGTACTTGAGTTTTATGAAAAAGTCCCAAATGTGAAGCCTGGAGATTTAGTCGCCACATCTACTTATAGTCAGAAGTTTCCTTCAGGCTTGGCAGTAGGACGGGTAAAGTCCCTAGATTTGAAAAAGCTCCCCGCATCAATCGCAAAAATTGAACTTTTTCCGCCGATACACTCGCTAGATTGGGTCACGGTGTACCCCAGGCTGGAAAACCAACCGCCAGAGAACACTCTCAAGAAACAAGAGGGAGCAGGGAGCAGGGAGCAGGGAGCAGGGAATAGGGAATAGGGAGTATTTAAGGAGGTGTTTCTTCCATTCATAACGGGTGGCGCGCCGCCCGTGGGGCGCTCTCAAGTAACACGGGAGTGGGGAGTGGGGCAGAGGGGCAGAAGTGTTTTAAGAACAAATATTATTGATCGATAAGCTGTTCCACATTAAAATTACATTTTGCTGTTTTTTCGGGAAAAGCTTCAAACCCTCTTTCTCCCTGCTCCCCTGCCCCCTGCCCCCTGTTGTCTAAATAGACGGCGTAAGCTTCTGGGTTTTGAGAGTTACCACAAGATTTGAGAAAAATGATGATTCCTGGATTTCGGGGTAACGGTCCCAAAAGGCCAAAATCGCGTTCTGGAAAATCCAAAAAGCAACTAAGTTCCCTTTCGCTTTGGCATCCGAGGTTACGCCAACTGAGCGATTGGGCAGTGACGGTTGGGTCTGTACTGTTATGCTTGTTGATGTTGCTTACCCGCTTTCCTGGGATGGAATTGTTGGGTATTGGACCAAATTGGTTGTTAATTTGGGTAGTGGCTTGGAGTGTGAAACGCGAAGCTTTTAGCGGCGTATTGGCAGGCATAGTTCTGGGGCTTCTTCAAGATGCGATGACATCACCCGACCCTACTCATGCCATAAGTTTAGGGGTTGTAGGAATTATTACTGGAGTGATACAAAAGCAGCGTTTTATACAAGAAGACTTTATTTCTATTGCCTTGATTGTGTTTGCAATGGCAGTTTTGGGGGAAACTATTTTTGCATTCCAGTTGGTTCTGATGGGCGATCGCGACGCAGGAGATATCTGGGCATATTACCAGAAGGTTACTCTTGCTTCTGCCATTCTCAGTAGCCTCTGGGCTCCTGTCGTTTATTATCCCCTGAATCGTTGGTGGCAGCAGATCAGATTGGCAGAGCAGTCTTGAATAAGAATAAGAGCGCTAGTGTGAAAATAGTTCAGAGTATTGCTCAAAGTTATGGATAATTCTCCAGTGGTGGCTCAACCGGATCTATCCCTTCTTAACTACGGTCAGGAAAATGTACGAATAGTGCAGCAGCAAACGGTGGGAACAGACTTTGACCGGGCTATGATGCAGCGGTGTTTGAACCTCGCCCGCCGCGCATTGGGTCGCACTTCCCCAAATCCTCTTGTTGGGGCAGTGATTGTTAAAGAAGGGGAGATTGTTGGAGAAGGGTTTCATCCACGTGCAGGTGAGCCGCATGCGGAAGTTTTTGCACTTCACGTAGCAGGCGATCGCGCACGCGCTGCTACTCTCTATGTCAGCCTCGAACCTTGTAATCACTATGGACGCACTCCCCCTTGTACGTCGGCTTTGATCGCAGCTGGGGTGTCAAAAGTGGTGGTAGGTATGGTTGATCCAAATCCCCTGGTTGCTGGCGGTGGTATTGCCAAATTACGTGCAGCGGGGATAGAAGTTTTGGTGGGAGTGGAACAAGAAGCCTGCCAGAAACTCAATGAGGGCTTTGTTCATCGCATTCTCTATCATCGACCTTTTGGCATTTTGAAATATGCCATGACTTTAGATGGCAAAATTGCTACCACCACTGGTCACAGTGCTTGGGTGACAAATCAAATTGCCCGCAACGAAGTTCATCAACTACGGGCAGCTTGTGATGCAGTGATTGTAGGTGGAAACACAGTCAAACAAGATAATCCTTATTTAACCAGCCATCAAGAGGGAGCGCACAATCCCCTACGAGTGGTGATGAGTCGTAATCTGAATTTGCCACAAGCCGCCCATCTGTGGCAGACTTCGGAGGCTCCAACTTTGGTGTTAACAGAAAAAGAAGCTAACCCTAATTTTCAGGAACTGTTACAAAAACAAGGTGTGGAAGTGGTGGAGTTAACACCACTAACACCAGATAAGGCAATGGCGTACTTTTATGAAAGGGGTTTTTGCAACGTACTGTGGGAGTGTGGTGGGAATTTAGCTGCTAGTGCGATCGCTCAAGGAACCGTGCAAAAAGTCCTTGCCTTTATTGCTCCTAAAATCATTGGTGGTAGTCATGCTCCCACACCTGTAGGTGACTTAGGTTTTACTAGTATGACCCAAGCGCTGACCCTGGAACGTGTAGCAGTGCGTGTGGTGGGCTCCGACTGTTTAATGGAAGGTTATTTGCCTATGAGTCAAGAGTCAAGGGTCAATAGTCAATAGTCATTGGTCATTACTTTGGACTAATCAGTGGTAACTTTCTTGTCAATAACACTGGCGTTCATTGACAATATCACGGATAAGACTCAGCCGAGATTGAATGTATTCACTGAGAAAGTCAGTTTCATGACAATCTAGCAAAGCTTGTGTTTTGGTTTGTTTTACCAACCACTGCACCAACGTAGCGTCGTCTAACTGCAATAGCATCTTGGCTTGTGCTGTTTCTACCACAGACCAAAGCTGACGCATAATTCTGGGAGTCATTAGACCTCCATTTAATCATTAGCTTAGTTGTTTTCAGGATACACAATTCCTATAGAAGCGTCCGTTATCAACGTACAAGCCGACACAAGTGTTATTAAAAACTTAATAAATCGAGTTATTACTTGATGATGATTCAGAATCGAAGGTGGGGAGTGGGGAGTGGGCAATGGGCAATGGGCAATGGGCAATGGGCAATGGGCAAGGTTGCAATTTCCCCTTTTCCTTTTCCTTTTCCTTTTCCCTATGCCCTATGCCCTATGCCCTATGCCCTATGCCCTATGCCCTATGCCCTATGCCCTATGCCCTATGCCCATTTCCATGTGTTCTGGTATACGCAGTTAATGACGACTATTTAGTAAACAAAGACACTTCCAAAACGGCGCAGCGAAATGGCGCTATCACCCTCGATGTCATTACTGTTATATTGTGAAATCGTTACATTTACTACGTTGTTGTTATCAACATTGACGCTGTACTTAAGGACAATTCGCACAGACGGATTACGTGATGATCTAGATGGGTAGATAAAACAGTTGATGGGAAGCGGAACCGGACCAAGTGTAAGGTCTTGTCCTGAAGGTATACGCTTAGTTTCACCTGTGGAAAGTCCACTATCCAAACTCCGCTTAGTTTGATTGATGAGCTTCAATCGAACTGGGGCTTTAGAATTGAAGTGCGCCACAGGCTTAAGCATGTCTTCTTGACTATCCTGAGACGGAGTTTGAGAAGGTGGAGTTTGGTCAGTAGATTGGGCTAAGACAGAAATTCCCAAATCTGATCTGGAAATATTTGGAGTTAAGGCACTGGTTGCAAAGGGGTTGGCAATATTGCAACCGACAGTAGCAATAAAGAGAGCAGTCATTTTTTGAAGGCGGCTAATCATAGTAATAATCTGGTATGCGGGAAACGAGCGTCCCTTTAGGGCTGAGAGGGAAGCGACTCAGGCGACTTTAGCCGCCTTAACTGCTTATGAGTTAAATTATCTCAAAAAGTCTCCCGATATTTCCCTAAGTAGGTGGGCGGGAAAATTTGCAACTATGTAACGAAATGTAAAACCTAGGGAATTGGCTCGTAGTTGCGCTTTAGTGCTCTTAGCAGCAACGAACCATCTTGGGTTTATTTGCGCCAACCTACTTACTACCCCTTATCCCGCTGACCTAATTGCGCACGCATTATTTTAGTATAAAAAAACAATGAAATGGAGCATTATTTGAATGCTTGGGCTTTTACCAAAGTAATTATTTAGTAACTAAAATAACATATGCCCTGTTTCGCTATCTAGAATAGACGGAGACAATATTGTGTGTTCCCTACAATTTACGTTTTAACTGACCGATACCAACAAAATATGGTTATGGGTTCTGCAGGTAAACATTTAGCGTCGGGGGAACGTTCGTTATTAGATGCCTTTCAAGTTGCTTCTAAAGGGATATCAAATACATCTCTTGGTGTCTTGGTTCCTTTCCACACATTTTATATGGCAGTTGAAGGATTTTTAGATAGTGTTATCAGTCAGGTTATTGTCCAGGGTGAGGAAAATTCTCAACTGCAACAACCTTTTGATATTGAATTGTTGAAAACGCTGTTTATGATTAAGTATGTTAAAGAAATCCGGGCAAATGTGGATAACCTAACTACTTTAAGTATTAGTCATATTGACCAAGATAGATTGGCATTAAAGCAAGAGGTAGAAAAAGCTTTAGAACGATTGGAAAGGCAAACTTTAATTCAGCGCAATAGTGATGTCTATGAATTTTGGACCTACGAGGAACAGGATATTGGACGAGAGATTGAAAATACACAATTCGAGACTAGTAAAGTCGTTAGTGAATTGCAAAAGCTAGTTTGGGAGGCAATTGTTACTGACAAACAATTACGCTATAATCAGCGAAAATTATATAAATTTAACCGCAAACTTGATGAACAAACCTATGGGCAACAAGTAAGCGATTTAACATTACATATTGTCACACCTAACGCGGAAGCCTACGGAACTATGCAGGATGATAATTACTGTATGGTGTTTACTGCGACTGGTGATGAGGTGTTGGTCAGATTGCCCGATGACCAGCGTCTATTAGACGACTTAAATACTTTAATTAAAACCAATGAATATTTACGTTTAAAAAATAGTAGTAATTTAACTCCTACCATTCAAAGTATTTTAAGATCTAGAGGAGATGAAAATACCAAACGACGTGAAGAAATTCAATTTAAGTTAGCAGATTTAATTTCTCACGCTACTGTTTTTGCTTGTTTTACTAAGGTAGAAATTCGTAACCGCGACAGTAAGAATATATTAATTGAAGGTCTTACTTATTTAGTGGATAATGTTTATAAAAAACTAGGTTATGTCGCGAGTGGTTTTGAAGCAGAAGACCAAGTAAGTCATGCATTCACCCGTGATAGTCAGGAACAAGACATTAATAGTCAACCTGTGAATAATGCAGCACATAGCGAGATGCAAAATTGGTTACGGGAAGAAACTCGTATTTATCGTCAAGTCAAAATTCGCACATTAGTAGAAAAATTTGCAGGTCGTCCCTATGGCTGGTCAGAGTTAGATACACTGGGGATAATGGCAGAACTAGCTAATAAAGGATTAGTTGAGTTACGACATGCTCAAAGTAATGTAAATTTGCGGGAAAATGGGCTAGTTAGTAAATTACGTTCCAAAAAAGGCTTAGATGAGTATACTGTACGTTTGGCAGAGATTATTGACAGTGCAAGTTTGGCAATTGCCAAAAATATGGCAAGTGAATTGTTAGATAAAACACCAGCTAGCGATCCACAATTACTTTTTACAGCTTATCATGAGGCTTTTAAAGTTCGCCGTCAAGAATTACAGGAGTGGTTACAAAAAGTAGAGAATAATGTTGGTGATAATTTACCTTTTGCTGGTTTGCTGCAGAGTAATTTACAGATATTAGATGATTTATTAGTCAAAGATAGTGCAGCAGAATTTT
>Ga0116227_10015727_pt1 | contig 11126 bp, 9 predicted proteins | sample S1TSphgellanicum_FD_89693 | JGI IMG/M metagenome (GOLD analysis project Ga0116227, IMG submission 89693) | Host-associated microbial communities from peat moss isolated from Minnesota, USA - S1T2_Fb - Sphagnum magellanicum MG | ecosystem: Host-associated > Plants > Peat moss > Unclassified... | reverse complement strand
TAAATCTCCTCGAATAACACTATGCATTTAAATATAGCTTTCCTACAATTTTATAAAACTTTTACATCATTAGGGTAATGTACATTCTTTGAAATGAATTAGAAGTCACATAATGTATTTGGTTGACCTTTTTTCTACTGAATCATTTACTTGACCTACAAAACTATAAGGACTCAAGGTGAAAGCACATTAAAGGTGAACCATTTTTGTTCAAAAAAAGTGATGTATAAATAAATATTATAATATGCAGTAAGTTAAAATCTTGATGACATCCTTTGATGTATAACAAATATTATAATAGGCAGTAAGTTAAAATCTTGATGACATCCTTTGGTTATCTTAAATACAAGTAAACAACTTTAGAATTTGTACAACATTTTTGAACTCAAAATTCATTTTGAATCAAAACTAATTTTGATCTAATGATTATATGAAGAGGATTGGATAAAATCAATGTACATAGAATATATAACTTACAATTTTTCAATGACCATAGGGCCTCATGTTTATGATTCATTAAACATTACCAAACAAAAAAAAATGAAAAAAAATGCAATGCCCATCTATAAAATCTCTTCCTCTTTAATATGGTAGTGGTTTTTTCGTAAAAATAGGATATTATTATGCATTCATTACTAAACAAATGCAAAAAAACATTTTTTGAATGGAATTTCATCCAAAAACTTTAAATTTCTAAATTATTTTAGATTTAATTGATGTTTATCAATATCATACACCATTAAAAAAATACACCCAAGAATTCCATCCATAACCCAAGTTTTGAAATATACATTCAAAATTTCAAACTTTGTGACAAGTATTATTTTGTCACAAATATACTCCATACGTTCAAAATCTTCAATGTTTATTGAATTTTTCAAAATAGTTGATTAGATGAAGCCTAAAATGAGTCAAATATACTTAAAACAAATAAAAATAATTCAAAATGTGATGTTCATACATTACCAAAACAATTAATTTCAGAAAGATTATAAATGTGACTACAATTTTGGGGGGGCTTAGTGTGCTTTCACCCCTCACAAGATCTACTTAAGGTTAACACCTCATAATTCCTCGTTAACTTTTTTGCTTTCTTCTGCATCTATAGGTACCAAATCCAACCCAGTTGGTGAAGCTATGGATGTGTTGACAGGTGTAAACGCATCCTCTTCCTTTTATGGAAGCTGTTGTTCATGGTTATTGGGCCCTTCATTGGCCTCCCACGTGAACAGAATTTCAAAATCAACATTTTTTAGATTTTTCGCTTAAAAACAACCTTTCTTCCTCTACATCTTACTCTCACTATTGGAAGCCTTTATCTTATTTTTCCCTCTTATGACATAGCTAGGTTTTTTTTTATCCACCTTGGGTGGATTTACCCATGGTCCAATTTATAACTAATTTTAACGCGCTCCCAAGTCCCTAATCAGACCCAAGACAAGTCTAAATCACTCAAACAGCGAAATTGGGAGGAACTCGAGGCACACTCCCAACTTTCAGCACTAGAAGGGGTAGAGGGGCGTGCTGAAGCTCCGGGATGGGACTAGGACGAATGACAAGGTATTCACTTACTCGAACCTACATCAAACCAACCAACAAGTTGGTTAATTCACCTTCTAAAGCACCCTTGGTGTTAGGACAAGCCACGAGTGACTCTGGACTCACTTGACTCACCACGACCTGGACTCGGGGAAGCCACCACCTTCCCCCATATAGTACACTCTGTGCCTCTCCACAGCACCCACATCCGAATGGCTTTTTATCCCAGGACTCCCAAGGAGGAGTCTCAAAATTGTCCCGATTTGGACTCTTGCGAGGTCATAACTCTTTGCTCAGACCTCCGATTGGGATGAATTCCAAAGCAAACTTGTAGCTCTCCTCGAGAGCTTTCCAATAGTGTGTCATATTCTACCTACACGCACCGAGGTTGGGTCGATTCCCAACTTTTAGTGGTCGAAAGTCAAATTGCCAGTTTGACTCTCGGCCTTTCTTTTTGCCATAACTTGTGTTGTAGATGTCCAAATGGCCCATGCAAGCCCATTTTCGACATTTACACTTCGCTAGCTTTCCAATGATATAAAGAACACCCCAATGCGAGGTTTTGACCCCTACAATTGAACTGTGAAGTTTCGGGAGTCCTGGAAGACTCCCAAGTCCCAATTTCGAGAATGTGAGTTTCATCCTCACACTCCCTCTAAGTAGGATTGTGACACTTTCCCCCACTAGAAGAAAAGGTCAATGTCCTCATTGACACTTAGAATTTTTTTCGACAATCGCAATTGTTTTTTTTGGATCCTTAACCATTAAATGTCGACTTTTCCGGCATGACTTTGCTTCAAGCTAACTTTGGCGTCCCCAAGTTTCCAACACTTTCTTGGTAAGTCCAAGGGTATTTCATAGAAAACCTTTAACCTTTGTTTCATCAAAAGACCTAAACTAGCCTAATTGACTGAGCCCTCATTTGGGAGGCCATTATTTCAACCTGCCCCTCATGAGGAACTCAAGCCAAGTCTAAACTTAACCTAAGCTACTTGACATGACTCCTTTCCCAACCTTGCGCCTTGATTAGAACAATCAAGCCTTGATTAAAAGGTTTGCTTATTAAGGTACAAGAAATGATACTTAGGTTTTGCCAAAACTCGAATCCCAAATTACACGATTAAAGTACGCGAACGGGGTCATGACTTCCCGCGTTGGCCGCCACTACCAACTAACCCTTTGGGATGCACTTAAAGCTTGTGCATGTCCTTGCAAATTCACCTTGCGTGCCTCCTCTTTTGGGGTCAAGGTTTCTCTTAACCCCAAGGTAGGAGTCTGATTTTGATTTGGGCCTACACAAGGAAGTTCTAATTGTCATATGCCAACTTTGACAACCCTATTTACACTTATACATTATTTTTGTGAAACAGTCTCTTGGAAGTTTTTAGCCTTCATTTCATTTGCAATTTGATGTGGTACATTTTACGTGACTCCCTACCCCACTAAAAGGAAGGTGATGTCCTATCACGTTCTACGTCTTTTCTTTGCCGGTCTGGTGTGGAATTCTTCAATGGCTTCTTGGGCATGTTCCATATTGGATTCATTCACCCAAGATGCCTATATTGGATGGTATCCATTTAATTAAGTATTGCCGCTTTTGTCCTCTTAATTGCCTTGACTTGAGCATGGCCTCCACTTCAAATTCTAGTTCATTATGGTCTGGTGGGACCTTGAGTTGTGCTCTTGATTAAGCCTTGTGGCATTGCGAGCGACCGACTTTAGAAAAGAAACATGAAATGTGGGGTGAACTTTAAGATTTTCTGGTAGTTCTAACTTGTAAGTGTCGAAAAGTTTCTTTTCTAACACCTTGAATGGGCCCACATATGGGCCCAAAAACTTGTGACTCAAACCTTCTGGCAATCAAAAATTCTTGATGTTTAAGCACACTTCATCCCCTTCTTGAAATTTCACCTCTCATCGGGACTTGTCCGCAAAATCTTTGTACCTCTTGTGTGCCTTTTCCAAGTTGGCCTTTACCAACTCCCACATGTGCCGCGTTTCTTCATGAAGTTGTGTGACCATTGGCACTTCCTCACTTGCATCACTCGGGGGTTGTCCATGTGCTGCCCAAGTCATGGGCACAATTGGTGACTTGCCCCCCACCATTTGAAAGGGGGTGGACCCAGTTGTGGAGTGTTCCGAGTTGTTGTAACAAAACTCAGCTAACTCCAAGTGGTCCACCCAATCCTGTTGATGTGCCACCACATAATTCTTTAGGAATTGTTGCATCACCAAGTTCACCCTTTCGATTTGTCCATTAGTTTGGGGGCGGAAGGAAATGTTCATCTTGAGCTTTGACCCCATTCGCTTCCATAGAGCTCGCCAAATCTTGCTTGTGAACTTTGGGTCTCGATCCGAAACTATGTCCTTTGGGAAGCCATGATGCTTGAAAATATGTGTGAAGAACAATCTTCCCGTCTTTTGGGCCGTGGCACTATCCTTGGTGGGGATGAAATGTGCCATCTTGCTAAATTGATCCACCACCACCATGATGGCATCAAAACCCCTTGATGGGGCCAAGCTTACCATGAAATCCATGGACACACTTTCCCACGGCCTTTTAGGAATTGGCAAAGGTTGTAACAAGCCCGCTTGCTTCTTGTTGAGGGTCTGATTTTGTTGGCATGTCAAGAAGTCTTCACATATTCCTCTGCATCGTCTTTCAAGTTAGGCCAATAGTAGGATTTCTTAAGGAATGTTATGGTGCGCTTTGCACCACCATGGCCCGTAAGCAGCCCATCATCACATTCCTTCAAGAGCACATCCCTCATCCTCCCTTCTGGAACATAAAGCTGATTTTGCTTGTACCATAATAGTCCATTTTGTACTTGGAAGTGTGACTTGGCTCCATTTTGAATGTTTTGCTTCACTTTCTTGGCAAATTCGTCACCGCAGCTCGCTAGTTGAACTTCCTTTTGAAGTTTAGTTTCCCCACATACACCATTTTAAATTGGTGCTTTCAACTTAATGCATCGGGCACCACATTTTCCTTCCCGGGCTTGTGTCGAATATCTACATTGAACAAGGCCAATGTGTCTTACCATTTCACTTGTTTTGAGTACAACTTGGGTTGGTGGCAAAGTACTTCAAGGTCACATTGTCAGTCCACACCACCACATCTTTGGAGCCTATGTAATGGCCCCAAGTTTTAAGACAATGTATGATTGCTCACATTTCCTTCTCATGTGTTGGCCACTTTCGCTTCGTCTCACTCAACTTCTTGTTCTGAAATGCCACTGGTCTTCCTTCTTGCACTAGGATTCCTCCAATTACAAAGTCGAAGGCATTATAGTGGATCTCAAAATCCTTGTCGAAGTCGGGTAACTTCAACACTGGTGCTTTCACCAAAATACCTTTTAACGTCTCAAAGGCCTCATTGCATGCTCCATCCCATTCATAAGTTTCGACGGACTTTTTCAAGAGGTTTGTCAAGGGTGCGGCCATCTTTGCAAAGTTCTTGATGAACTTGTGATAATAAGAGGCCAATCCTAAAAAGGATCTCAAGGCCGGAACCGACTTAGGTGGTTCCCAATCCAAAATTGCCTTCACCTTGTGATCGTCCATCTTCAAACCTTCTTGAATGATCTTATGTTAAAGGAAGTCCACTTCCGTCACCCCGAATTCGCACTTCTTGAACTTGGCATACAACTTGTTTTCCCTCAATCTTTGGAACACCTTCTTGAGGTGCTCCACATGCCCTTCTAAGGAGCCACTATAGATCAAAATGTCGTCTATGTAGATGACAACAAAATCATCGAGCCATTCCCGGAAAATGTCATTCATGAAAGTGCAAAATGTGGCGAATGCGTTGGTGAGCCCAAAAGGCATCACCAAGAATTCGTATGAGCCATATCTCGTGCGACAAGTAGTCTTTTCTTTGTCCCCTTCCGCAACTCGAATTTGGTAATACCCTGATCGTAGGTCAATCCTACTAAGCACTTTAGCTCCCGAGAGTCGGTAAAAAAGATCATCATTCCGAGGTAATGGGTATCGGTTTTTCACCGTCACCTTGTTGAGGGCTCTATAATCCACACACATCTTCAATGTCCCATCCTTCTTGTGAACAAAAAGGACGGGTGCCCCATATGGCGATTTACTAGGTTTAATGTATCCTTTCGTGAGGAGTTCTTCGAGTTGAACCTGAAATTCTTTCAACTCCTCATGGTTCATTCGATATGGGGCCTTGGCGGGAGGTGCCACTCCCAGCATCACCTCAATCACATGATCAACCCATCTTCTTGGGGGCAAGTCTTCGAGCATCACATCCGGGAACTCATCCCAAGACTTGTTTAATGCAATTCGAAGAAGTCACCAAATTGGCGACTTCCTTGGGCTCATACTCATCCAACACCCGCATCACACACAACATGCCGTAGCCTCCCACGCATTCTTTTTCCCAAGTTTTTCCTAACATAAAGTGGATGGTTAGTCCACCCACACAAGGCACTTCATGTGCCACCCACACGATCCCACTTTTGGACATGATTCTAACTAGTCTATTGTGCCCTTTTATGAGCACATTATTTCGAGTGATGAACTCCATTCCCAAAACATAATCCATTCCCTCAAGGTGTCGCAACCATAGTTTTGGGCTTGCAACCAAGGCAAAGGGGTAACAAGGTTGCGGGCCAAGAAGAAGCCCGGGAGTCACATCACATACTCCCAGGAGTGTAAGAAAGTGTGAGGGAGTATGAGGGAGCGAACCCTCTCTCCCAAGGCAACTCCCACTTTGGGAAATGGAGTCTTAGTGGACTCCCAAAATTTCAGAGAACAATTTTAGGGGTCAAAACTCAATGCCTTGTGGCGTTCCTTATATCATCGAAAAGCTTTTGGAATGTAGATGTCTAAAATGGGCTTGCATTGTTCATTTGGACATCTGAAACACAAGTTATGGCCAAAAGAAGGGCCGAGAGTCAAACTACCAACTTGACTCCCGACCAGAAAAAATCAGGAATCGACCTGATTTACTTAGTTATAGAGGGTGTGCGGCATACCATTGGAAAACTCTTGACAAAAGCTACAACTTTACTTCAAACCGCATTACAATCCGAGGTCTACTCGCAAAGTTATGGGGCTCCAAAGTTGTGGGAGTCCCAATTGGCGCGATTTCAGGACTCCCACTCAGGAGTCCCAGGAGAGAAAAGCCATTTGGATGTGAGCTCTGCGTCTAGTCACAGAGTATACTATAAGGGGGAAGGTGGTGGCTTCCCCCAAGTCCGGGTTGTGGTGAGTCTAGTGTGTCCGTGTTGCCTATGGCTCATCTTAGCACCAAAGGTGTTCCAACTATGCACTAACCACTTTGTGTGGGTTGTGTGCAAGCCTGTGTGAATGAGTGAAGCTTGTCAACTCTTCTTAGTCCCATCCCAGAGCTCCAACACGCCGTTCTACCCTTCAAAGTATTGTGAGCTAAGGAGCGTGCCTCGACTCCTCCAACTTTTGTTGTCTTCTACTTAGAGTCACATTTGAGTCCTTCAAGAAGTTGGGGCCGTGCGTCACGATGGAAACCAATAAGTCCACTTTTCCTCTCCAATTTTTTAATTGAAGAGGCATTTTCTTTACTTGTGACGTAATAGGATGGGGGACCCCATCCGCGAAGTGCACCCCGATGGGTGCGTTGAACTCCTCCAAGTGGAGCTCCATCTTTTTGACGCTTTCTCGGGTTATGAAGTTGTGAGAAGCCCCTATGTCCAAAAGACATAACACATCCCACTTAGCAATCTTCCCTTTCAAGAAGATGAGTCGATTACATTAAGCTTGGGCTAGGTTGGCATTAAGGGCAATTACCTTAAAGCCTCCATTCCTCGCTTTGGACTTGGGGCAATCTTTGGAGTAATGCCCCATTTCATTGTAGTTGAAGCATGCTACCTTAGACTTCCCACTAACATCTCCCTTGGGTTGGCTCCCTTTAAAGGGAGCCCCTTTCTTCACAAAATCTCCCTTGGGTTTAAACCCTGAGCCTTGGAATTGTTTAGGCTTTTCTTTCCTTGGGCTCCTTTGCTTTCTTTTCCATTCTCCCTCATAGCGTGGCTTTTTGTGAAGGAACTTATTGTCCCTCTTGAACCCGGATTTTTCACCCCGTCCCACATCCGAGAAGCCTTCCATTTTCATGATGGCTCCGGATAATGAGGAGGGCTAATTTTCCTCAAGTTTTCACTTGGCCCAAGTTGGAAGCCCCATCACAAATTGGCACACTCGATCCAGCTCATGCATGTGCCGGATCTCAAGCATGAGTTCGGAATAAACCCTCACATATTGCCACAAGTTAACATTTGTGGCATTCACAAGGTCGTGGAATTTGCACCTCGAGATGTAATCGGATTCCTTGGAACAAACTCAGATTTGATGCGTTCCTTAAAGAATTACCAAATGTAGCCATGGTTCTCCCCCTCCTTTTGTCTCACTGTCCTCCACCATGTGGCGGCATAACCTTTCAAGTAAGATTGGGCAAGTTCCACGGCCGAATGTGGTCCAACCTTGGCGGCATGCAAATAATCTCCATTTCGGCAAGCCAAGGATCCACAACCTTTCGATCGTGGGCACCATCGAAGTTCTCGGGTTTGGCCGATTAAAATTTCACATCCTTAAATACTCCTTTTTTGAGGGCCGCAATCAATTCACTGAAGTCGAGCCTATTCATTTTGAGGAGGACTTCCAACTGTTCTTAGGTGAATAGGACCGAGCTCCGTTGCTCCTTTTCACTTTTGGGCTCATCTTGGTCTTCTCGGGTTCTTGGTTGCTCCTCCCCAATTGATTCTGGTGGGACTATTCAGTCTTCAATGGATTTTTTCAACATGGTCTCTTGTGCTTACTTATAATTCTTTTTGGGTGCCATTCGAAACTCTCAAGAAGTGAATTGAACTCAACCGGAGTTCTAATACCACGTGACGCACTCCTAAGTCCCTAGTTAGACCCAAGACGGGTCTAAGTCATTCAAATAGTGGAATTGGGAGGAACTTGAGGCATGCTCCCAACTTTCAGCACTAGAAGGGGTAGAGGGGTGTGCCAAAGCTCCGAGATGGGACTAGGACGAGTGACAAGCTATTCACTTACTCGAACCTGCACCAAACCAACCAACAAGTTGGTTAGTTCACTTTCTAAAGCACCTTTGGTGCTAGGACAAGCCATGGGCGACTCTGGACTCACTTGACTCACCACGGCCCGGATTCAAGGGAAACCAGCACCTTCCCCCATATAGTATATTTTGTGCCTCTTTGCGGCACCCACATCTGAATGGCTTTTTGTCCTAGGACTCCCAAGGAGGAGTCTCGAAATTGTCCCGGTTTGGACTCCCGACATTTTGCGAGGTCATAACTCTTTGCTCAAACCTCCGATTGGGATGAGGTCTAAAGAAAACTTGTAGTTTTCCTCAAGAACTTTTCAAGGGTGTGTTGCACTCCACCTGCACACACTGGGGTCAGGTTGATTCCCAACTTTTAATGGTCGGGAGTCGAACTGCCAGTTTGACTTTCGGCCTTTCTTTTTGTCATAACTTGTGCTGCATATGTCCAAATGGCCCATGCAAGCCCATTTTCGACATCTACACTTTGTTAGCTTTCCAATGATATAAAAAACACCCCAATGCAAGGTGTTTTGACCCCTGCAATCGAACTCTGAAATTTTGGGAGTCCCGGACGGTTCCCAAGTCCCAATTTCAGGATTGTGAGTTTCATCCTCACACTCCCTTGAAGTAGGGTTGCGACAAATTTTCTCTTCCTTTTTTGATAGGTATAATAATTATTTCTTCTTCTTCATCCCCACCAATAGTTTGTGCGCCCTCCATGATCATTCAAATCCTTTCAAGTGGTTGAGTTCTTGTGTTATTCATTGCGACATTCATCAACATGTGCAAACATACTAAAGCCATCATCCCACATCGATTTCCTTCCAAATCATGAGGAATGATTTCTGGCATTTTACATTTATTTTCCAAAGATATAAGATGACCCATTAAAAAAAAATCCTATTAAATATTTTTTTAAAGATAATTTGAAATCACAAAGTCGATAATCATAAGTTAGATTTACCAAACAAACATACGTCACAACTCCTGCACCGAAGATACCTAGATAAACCATCTCACTTGAAATGATCAACATTAAAAGTTTACAAAATTGTTTCCGGATAAACTCATGTTGATATAGCTATTTATCTTTTATAAATGAAGAAATTTAGCTTTCAACTAATGTTAATAATTTTTTGTTTCCTAGAATACTTAAGCACACATTTGTTTGAATTTTACAAGGGAACAAATACACAAACATAAGTATAGGAATGTTCAATAATGTCATCGACAAACTTGAGACCTCTACTTGTTGTGCCGTGTGTTACCTAAATTCAAATCAAATCTTGGTGGTAAAAGTCAATTTGGTCACGATAGTCAGTAGGCTCTTGAAGGACTCATGGATGGAAACAACGACCTTGAAGTTGGCCTTAGCATTGAAGGACTCATGGTTATAGATGGAAATAACGACCTTGAAATTGGCCTTAGCATTGAAGGACTCATGGTTATAGATGTAAGCAACAACCTTGAAGTTGGCCTTAGCATTGAAGAGCCCTATAAGAAAGGACTTCCAATTAGGGCCCTTCCTAATTGTCAGAACATCCTTCATATTGTGTGTTGTTCAGATGATGACGATGGTCCTTGTTACATCATCCTCGAAGAATAATGCCAAAAATTCCTTGTCGATAACATCCAATAGGTTGGCCATATTATCAACTTTGTTGAACTTGTAACAAATGTCCAACAAAATTGTCTTTGCTACATTGTCCTCTAAAGTTCCACTTTGGATCTATTTTTCCAAAAAACATTCAAACATGGCCTCTAATAAGGACCCCATATTTGATGTGTACATGCAAAATTCTCCCTATATAAAAATGTTTTGTGCTCATGTCACAACCCTTGTTGTTTAATATTTTCAAAACGTTGCATATTTTCACAAAGTCGATGTCCAAAAACCTTCATAAAATTCCATTTAAAAAAAAAGGGGAACCAAGACTCTGTCAAAAAGATTCCCATCCACATAAGATGGGTTCATGAGTTGAAGGTTGTATTCATGTTCAAGGACCCACGCAAGAAGTAAGAAATAGGTTTCGTTTACCTAATAAATGAAATAAGCAATGAGCTCACCCTAATGACCATTGATGAAAGATTTCTAGTGAGTGATATGAAGGATAAAATCACATTGGACATTCTTGAACACTAAAATGAATTCTTTGAGCTTCTGCAGATTGAAAAGGATGAATCCACACAAGACTTTCAAAGGGGTTTTGACTGCACACTCATGCATTTCAAGGGCTTTAGTGGCCCATGACTAGGGAAAAAAACAACAAAAAGAGAAAACTAAGGCTAGAACGAAAAAGAAAATTTTAACAAAACTAGTTGTGGGAAGGGAAAATAAAAGATTTGATGTGGTAGAGTGCCAATTCATCAATGACACACTAGGCAACAAGTTTTTGGGTTTTTCCCCTTTTGGAAGTGACCCACTTTCGGGTGTTACCATCAAAGTTCATCATTTAAAGAGAGCACCCACAAACATTGTATACCATCCTTTCTTGGATATACATAAAGATGATATTAAAAAGAGGAT
>Ga0116227_10015726_pt1 | contig 11126 bp, 12 predicted proteins | sample S1TSphgellanicum_FD_89693 | JGI IMG/M metagenome (GOLD analysis project Ga0116227, IMG submission 89693) | Host-associated microbial communities from peat moss isolated from Minnesota, USA - S1T2_Fb - Sphagnum magellanicum MG | ecosystem: Host-associated > Plants > Peat moss > Unclassified... | reverse complement strand
GATCACGATTTCCTGATGAGCGAATTGCAGCTGGCGGAGACTTTGCGCGTTGAGGGTCATGCGGCAGAGTCGGAAAAAATCAGCCGTGAGGTGCTTGCGCAATTCAAGGACACCATGGGGCCCGCGTCGCCCGAAACGGTGGCCGCGCTCGATCAACTGGGCAATGCCTTGGTTGATCAGGACCGCTATGCTGAGGCCGACAGCGTTCTGCGCGAGATTTTGCAGACAGTAAGTCGCACGAAAGGTGCGGATGATCCGGAGGCGATGGCGGCGGCGACGCGCCTGATCAATGTTCTGATGTCCCAGAGCCGCTATCCAGAAGCGGAGGCGATGGCGCGACAGACCCTGAAATTGGAGGAGAAGATTTTTGGTCCCGACCATCCGAACACCCTCAACTCGAAGGATCATTTGAACCGCGTGCTGGTCGCCGAGGGGCGCTATGCGGAGGCCGAACCGCTGGTTCGCGAGTTGATAGCGGAGGACCGCAAGGTGTTTGGAGACGACCGACGCGAAACCCTGAGAGCCATGGAAGTCTTGGTGGGCTGCCTGGTTCCTTTGGGCAAGCTGAGCGAAGCCGAAGCGGTGGCGCGCGAGACCTGGGAGGGCAAGAAACGAGTACTGGGACCCGAGCACCCACTGACCCTTCATTCGCTCGACAATCTCGGAGAAGTCTTGCTCGCGGAGCACAAGTACCCTGCAGCCGAAGCGATGGAACGCGAAGTCTACGAGATCCGCCAGCGCACTCTCGGTCCGGATCGAAATGCCACCTTCGTGGCGCAATGCGATATCGCCGATGCGATGTCCCATCAGGGCCGATACGCCGAGGCTCGTCAGTTGCTGGAAACCGCGTATCAACGGCAACTCCAAGTTCTGCCGCCCATTGATTCCTCGACGGCCCGCTGCCGCTACGCCCTCGCCTCGATTGCCGCCCGAACGGGCCGCCCCGAGGAAGCCTTGATGGTGCTCGGGCAGTCGATCAAAGCCGGCCTGCCTCCCGGGGATATCCAAGAGTTGCTGGAAGACGACGATTTCAAGAGCATGCGCGAGAACAGCGATTTCAAGAAGTTGATCGCCAACGCGCTGCCGCCCAGTGGCGACGCCGCCGCGACCAAGCAGTGACGAGCTGATGGACTCGCCGTGTCTGCCGCTTGCGCGCCCCCGCTACAGCCCCGCGACGATCTTGGCTTTGATGGATTCGAACTCCGCGTCGGTGATCAGCCGGGCTTCGAGCATTTCTCGTGCCTGACGCAGACGCCGTGTGGGCTCGGATTCGCCGGTGCTCGGCGCGGCAGCGGCATCGCCATAACCACTCGGGTTGCCGATCTGAACGCCCCCCGACTTGGCGCGCAGCTCCTCCAGTTCGCGTATCCGGCGCTTTTCGCGCCATACCTGATCGTGCTGCTGACAGATGCGGTACATGGCCTGTGCCTGGTCCTTGCGCAGCCCCGCGAACGTCCACACCCGATTGACCTCGGACCCGATATTCAGGTCGGAGCTGTTCTGCGCCACCAGGGTGAGTTCTGCCGACAGGAAGCCGGCGCTGATCCGGGTTTCCTTCAAGTCCTGCCACCGAATGTCTGCGGATTCGTAGCCGCCGAGCAGCCGACGCTGCAATGAAATGAAGCGGCCGCTGGTGGCGGCGATGCAGGCACGCCGATGAAACAAGGCAAACAGCCGATGCTGGACCGCAAACGCTTCCAATGTTTCACCAGCCGTTAACAGACCGCGCAAGGTCTCCAATGCACCGCGCAGACCCGGATCATCGGCACCGGGCAACGTTGCGTTCATCAGGCCTTATCCTGCAGATGAGCTTCGATGAACCATAGATATTTGTCCAAGTCCCGGGAAATGCCGGTGAACAGGTCGGCCGTGTCCTTGTCGCCCAGCTGATCGGTGCCGTCGATATCCGCGCGCACCGCCTTGCCGAACGCCGCCAACTGCGTGGACAAATAGAGCAGATGATCCTTGCCCGCCGTGATGGACAAGGGATAGTTCTTCAGCTTGCTGCGTTTCGCGGCCACCGCCACCGTGCCCTCGGCGGTACCTCCCAGGCTGGTGATACGCTCGGCAATCTCGTCGATCTGTTCCAGCACGATGTCCGAAATCTTGTCGAACAGTTCATGCAACGCAATGAAATGCGGTCCCTTCACATTCCAATGGGCCTGCTTGACCTGGCTCTGCAGATCGATGGCATCGGCCAGTCGGTCGTTCAAGATCACGATGACGTTGCGGCGGACTTTTTCCGTCAGATCGATCTTCGTCTTATACATAAATGGCGCCTCTTCAAAATTGCGATTCGACTGCGGCGCTATTTTGCACTGCTTTAGTTGCGAACCCCAATAAAGAAGGTGATGTCGGGCGCGGTATTGACGGCGGCGTCCTCGACGAAGCCGAATTCCAAATGCCAACGGCCCTTCATCCGGCGCAATAAGCCGAAGCTGACCTGCAGATCTCGCCCGAGAAACCGCGAGTCGCTGTCCTCGACGTGGCCCGTCTGGCCGTCCAACTGCGCGCGCACCGACCAGGCGCGGCCCAGCGTACGCGTCAGCGCCACGCGTCCGAAGCCCGAGGTGCGATGACCGCTGCCGGCGAATAGTTCATCGCCGAAGGGCTGGGTCACGCCCGCTTCGCCGGCCAACTGCCAATGTGTCCAACGCCATGCGCCGTGCATCCACAACGCGGCGTTCCATGCGCCGTCGCTGGTGAGTCCCGCCACCGATCCGGTGGGTGCTTCCAGTCCACCCCAGAGCGACAGCGTGCGATGCTCGTCGTCCGACGCGTACCACCCCACCTCGCCGGCCAAGTCACCGATATGGGTCTGTGCGCTGTGCACATCGATGTTTCCCTGGCCGGAATAGTCATAGTCGATCTGGTTGTTGCGAAAATACGGGCGGGAGCCGCTGGGCAGTCCGAACCAGCGATGCCAGGCGTTGATGACGGGGTCCAAAAAGCCGCCGCTGTCGTGGATGACGGGCAGCGTCAGGCGATAGCGCCATTGCGGCGCGAAGGAATTCTCGTACGTCAGGTTCAGCGCATCGCTCTCGCCGTCGACCAGCAATGTCTCGTGCGGATCGTTCTCGACATTCAAGGTGTTGGTCAGGAGAAAGGTGGCGGAGAAGGTGGCGCCGGCATCGGCGCGGCTGTCGCTCGGTAGCGGCAGATAGAAACCGCGCGTCAGTGGATTCTCGTCACGCAGCAGAAACAATTCGTCGGCCCGGCATGTGCCGCACACCAGCCAGAGTCCGAGGAGCGCCGCGAGCCGCGGACGCACCTCAGCGCCCAAGGCTCAGATTTCGGAGCGCCGCAATCTCAGTTGGATGGCGGCGATGATCATGGCGATACCCACCACCAAGCCAGTCCAAACCTCCAGGCTGGAGAAGAATCCGGACACATCGACGAAGCGCCACACGCTCACGGGGCTCGTCGAGGTATCGGATAGATTCTGGCTGATCCATTGTTCGTTGCCATGATAAGCGACCGCGGCGTATCCGGCCAAACGTCGTCCAATGACATCGTGCACAACGTGCGTGTGGAGAAAAAACGTCTCGATCAGGTAAACCACCAGCAGCGGCAAAACCGTCCACAGCATCACGGCTCGCTTGGCCCAGGCCGACACCATCATCAGCCAACCGGCCACCGGCAGGTACCAGATGGCGGTGGTCACGAGCACGTACAACCACAGCACCTGAACCTGAAACCAGGTCCCCGGGTGCCACAGCACACCGGCGAAAACCGCGCGTGCGCGCACCGACAAGACGAAGGCCATGAGCAGCGAGGTCAGATCGGAAGCGATCAGGAAAACCAATGGAATCACCACCAAGCCCATGACCAATTTGCTGAGCACCGTCTGGGTGTCGGACACCGGTAGTGACTTCCAGAACAAAATGCTGCGGTCGCGGCGATCGTTATACAGACAGTCCATCAAGTACCAAGCCGAGTAGATCGACATCACCGTATAGAAGAGTGCGGCGAGCGCGACCAAGAACATGCTGCCCATATTCATCGTGGCGAGCGGTGAGTCGAATGCGGACACATCGACGCGGCCGAACAGCGTGGCGACGACCATCACGACGCCGATCGCCGCCGGGATGATCCAGGTGGCGCGAAACTCCCAAAGTTCGCGGCGTATCAGCCAAGAGTAGGTTTTCATGCGACACCCCCTGATAATTTGGCCACGAACAGGTCGGAGACGCTGGGCGTATGCAATTCCCCGAACGCCGAGAGCTTCGCAGGATCCGCGTTCTCGAAATACAACACGCTCTTGCCGAGTATGTGCCGCTCGTAGAACGGCTTTTCGGCTCGCGCGGCCGGACCGTTTTCGGCGGTCACGGTTACCGCAGCGAAACGGGTCGAGATGTCCTCCAAGGAAGCGTCCAGCACGATGCGGCCCTTGTCTATGAAGATGACGTCGGTCAGCAGATTCTCGACTTCCTCGACTTGGTGCGTGGTGATGACGATGGTCCGCGTTTCATCCATGTAGTCATTCACCAGCGCGTCATAGAATGCGCGCCGCGCCAGAATATCCAAGCCCAACGTGGGTTCGTCCAGCACCAGCAGCTTGGCGTCGATCGCCATCGTCAGCGCCAAGTGCACCTGGGTTTTCATGCCTTTCGACAGCTCGCGCATCTTGCGATTGCCTGCGATCTGGGTCCTCGCCAGAAATTGCACCGCGCGTTCGCGACGAAATCGCGGGTGCACGCCGGCGACGAAGTCGATGGCATGATCGACGCGCAGCCAATTCGGCAGCACCGCCACGTCGGCGATGAAGCAGGCGTCTCCCATCAGCGAGGTTCGCTCCTTGAAAGGCTCGCGGCCCAACACCGTCAATTGTCCCTCATAGGAGGTCAGACCCAAGATGGCACGCAATGCGCTGGTCTTGCCGGCACCGTTGGGCCCTATGAGTCCGACGATCTTTCCGGCTTCGATGGATAAGTTGGCGCGATCCAACGCCACGTGGGAACCGTAGCGCTTGGTGAGATCTTTAGCTTCGATGAGAGCAGGCATGGGGGTTCTCTATTCTTCTTTGGCTTCGCCGCCACGGGGCGGGGGCGCCGGATGGGTGAGCGCCGGGGTTTGCGAAAATAACTCTGCGGCGGAAAATCCGAGGCGGTTGATCACCGCCAGAATCTGCGGCCATTCTTCATTGAGGAACCGCTCGCGCTCGCCGGCCAGCAACAAGCGCCGAGCACCGTCGCTCACGTACATGCCCCGGCCGCGGCGCTTTTCGACCAGATTTTCGTCGACCAGTTGCTGATAGCCTTTCAGGACGGTGAGCGGGTTCAATCGATAATCGGCGGCGACTGCCCGAACGGACGGCAACGGATCCCCCTCCTTGAGAGCGCCCTCGAGTATCAGGGCCACCATTCGATCGCGCAGTTGGCGATAGATCGGTTGGTTGTCGTTCCAGTTCGGGTCCATTTCTCGCTCGATGTGCCGACCCCGAGTGTGGGGGACATATAGCACGCTAATCTACCAGAGCGCCGTGAGTCCTTTAGACTGCCGCGTTGCTGTTGCTGACCGCGCTGACCGCGCTTGCCGTGCTCGCCACCGAGGCGACCGACGTGGGCTCGACCAAGCCGGCTTTGAACATGAAGGCGACGCTGCCCATGATCAGGCTGTTGGCTACCAGGGCCAGGGCGATTGACGCTAACTTTGTGGAGATTGAAGTGTTCATGACTGTTTCCTCTTTGCTGTTTCGTTGACTTCAGTCATCGAGGTGTTTCGGTGACTTGGTGATATAGTAAGATACAACACCACAACAATCAAGCACTTTTTAAAAAATATTTTTCGCCACTAAGTATCTGTTTTAACTGAATTTTCATAAAACCCTGTCAGTCTTGGATAGGAACACCCCCAAAAATCTGCGAGCCAATCTCATGAAAGCGACTGCGTGGGCTGCCTTGATTTGCGTTTTCGCCATCTTTGGGGCGAGTGCCACCGCAGCTCCCGTGCTGATGATCTCGGTCGACGGGATGAAGCCTGAATACGTCCTCGAGGCCGATGCGCATGGCCTGAAAATTCCATATCTTCGCGGCATGCTGCGGCAAGGCGTTTTCGCCCGCGGCGTGACGGGTGTATTTCCCACCGTCACCTATCCAAGCCACACCACCCTGCTGACCGGCGTGTCGCCGCGCGAGCACGGCATCTACAACAATTTGGAATTCGATCCGCTGCGTCATTACGCGGACGCCTGGTATTGGTACGCGGATCAGATTCGCGCGCCGACGCTATGGCATGCGGCGCACGCCGCCGGATTGTCGACGGCCAGTGTCGGCTGGCCGGTCAGTGTCGGAGCCACCGACGTCGATTTCTTGATACCGGAGTACTGGCGGATCTTTCGGCCCACGGCCGAGCTCAATCCGTCGGATCGGCTGTTGATCGCGGCGCTGTCGCGTCCTGCCGGCATGCTTCAGGCCATGCAGAGGCGCGACGGACCGTATCTTCAAGGCAATGATACGAGCATCGATGCCGACGAAATCAAGACCCGCTTCGCGCTCGATATCCTGAAAACGCACAAACCCAGATTCATGACCATTCACCTGAGTTCGCTCGACGATGCCGAGCATGAGCATGGGCCTTTCAGCGAGGCCGCCAATCAGGTGCTCGAACGCATCGACGGGCAGTTGGCGCGGCTGTTCGCCGCAGGCCTCGCAAATGATCCGAAAGCCGTGGCGGTGGTGGTATCGGATCACGGTTTCGTTCCCATCGGACATCGAGTCAATCTGTTTCTGCCGTTCATACGGGCCCATCTGATCGACGCCAGCGTCGATGCCACGACCAAGGCCGTCACAGTGCGGTCTTGGAAGGCGCAGCCCTGGCCGGCGGGCGGCATGGCCGCCATCATGCTAAATCCGAGCGACCCGGCCCACGAAGCCGAGGTGCGCAGCTTGCTGCAATCGCTGCAGTCGGACGCCGACAACGGTATCGCTGAGATCTTGGAACGCGACGCGATTGCGCAGCGTGGCGGCTTCCCGGATGCGGCATTCCTGGTGCTGATGAAACCCGGCTACTACGTCGCGGGCGACCCGGCCGGCGAGATGATCACGGCGCTCAGCGGTTCGCATGGCGCTCATGGCTTCTCGCCGGATTTCCCCGAGATGCGCGCCGCGTTCTTCGCGCAAGGTTCTGGCATCGCGCGCGGTCGCGATCTTGGCCTCATCGATATGCGTCAAATCGCACCGACCGTGGCACAGTTGCTGAACATTTCCCTGCCCTCGGCAAGCCAAGCCGCGCTGCCCATTCGTCCATGACGCTGGCGGACGATTTCGGCTACCATTCTGGGTTTTTGCGCCGGAGTTAGTCATGAAAAAGCCACTGACAGTCACCATCACCGGCGCGGCCGGCAACATCGGCTATGCATTGGCGTTCCGCGTCGCTTCCGGCCAGATGCTCGGGATCGATCAGCCCATCAACCTGAACTTGCTGGAGATTCCGGCCGCGAGCGCGGCCGTCGGCGGGGTGGTCATGGAATTGAACGACTGTGCTTTCGCCACGCTCAACAAAGTCACTGCCACCTCGGATGCGAATGTCGGATTCAAGGATTGCGACTTTGCGATGTTGGTGGGCGCGCGGCCGCGCGGTCCGGGCATGGAGCGCAAAGACCTGCTGCTCGAGAACGCCAAGATCTTCTCGGCCCAGGGCAAGGCGCTCGATGCGGTTGCGAGCCGCGATGTGCGCGTGCTGGTGGTGGGCAATCCGGCGAATACCAACTCGCTGATCGCGCAAAGGAATGCCAAGTCGCTCAATCCGAAACACTTCACCGCCATGACGCGGCTGGATCACAATCGCGGTCTGGCGCAGCTGACCGAGAAGACCGGCGCGGCGCTCGCGGACGTGAAAAAAATCATCATCTGGGGCAATCACTCCGCGACCCAGTATCCCGATCTGCATCACGCGACCGTGGCAGGCAAGCCGGCGCTGTCGCTGGTCGATGAGACCTGGTTCAAGGACCATTACATACCCACCGTGCAGCAGCGCGGCGCAGCCATCATCAAGGCGCGCGGCACTTCTTCCGCCGCTTCCGCCGCCGCCGCCGCTCTCGATCACATTCACGATTGGATGCTGGGCACCCCGACGGACAATTGGGTCAGCATGGGCGTTCCCTCGGACGGCAGTTACGGTATCCCGGAAGGCGTCATCTATTCCTATCCAGTGACCTGCAAGAACGGCGAGTACAGCATCGTGCAGGGCCTGGACGTGAATGAGTTCAGCAAGGATAAAATGCAGGCGACCCATCGCGAGTTGCTGGAAGAACGGGACGGCGTCAAAGACTTGATCTAACCCTCGGGTGCCGTTGAATGACTGTGAACGCGCCCACCGAGTTGCCCCATCCGGCCCTCGCTAAGACAGAGGTCGCCAATGCAGCGATGACGGCGGAGCGCTGCAAGAATTGCGGCGCCGCGCTGTTGGGACGCTTCTGCATCGACTGCGGTCAGCCTGCCGAGGTGCACGTGCCGAGCACGGGAGAGCTGATCCACGAAGCCATGGAAGGGCTGACCCACGCGGACTCGCGCCTGTGGCGCACGCTCCTACTGCTGTGGTTCAAACCCGGCAAGCTCACCAACGAATTCATTGTCGGCCGGCGCGCATCGTATGTGCCGCCGTTCCGTCTGTATCTCGTGTTGAGCGTCATCTTCTTTTTGCTGGCCTCCATTCACGGGGTCAAGACCGACCACGTGATAATCAACGATTCAGGCGATCCGAAGGGCAGGGAAACCTTCTGCCAGGAACTGCGCAATACCGTTCCCATGGAAAAATTGGGCTCGCGCATCGGACACGCCTGCGATGCGGTAATGGCGGACAATGGTGCCAGTTTGCTGCACGTGGCGGTCGGCACCGCGCCCAAAGCCATGTTCATTTTTCTGCCGGTGATCGCATTCCTCCACATGCTCCTTTACTGGTTCCCCCGCCATCGCTATGTGGAACATCTGCTGTTCTTCCTGCACCTGCATGCGATGTTTTTTTCGGTGGCCATCGTCGTGCTCGGGCTGCTCAGCATCGGAAACACGTGGCCGGCGCTCGAGGGTCCGCTGAATTTCGTCATCAATCCGCTCATTTGGGCGACGATGATCTACAGTTTGATCGCGATGCGGCGGGTATTCAGGCGCAGCTGGCCCGGCACGCTTTTCAAGGCCTTCGTGATGATGATCGTATACTTCATCGTGTTCGGGCTGGGTGTCGCAGGCGTACTCGTGTATGCCGCGTTGCAATTGTAGGATTTCAAGATCAGGAGATTGACTATGCGTGTGCTGACTGCTTTGGGGTTGAGCCTTCTCGTGACGGTCGCTCTGGCCGCGGACCGCACGGCAGCGCCTGCCGGCGCCGAGGTGTATTTCATTTCGCCGCACAACGGCGCCAAGATCACGGGACCGGTGACCGTGCGTTTCGGCTTGAAGGGAATGGGCATCGCGCCCGCCGGCGTCAAATTCGACAACACCGGTCACCATCATCTGTTGGTGGACACCGACGTGAGCGAATTGCAGCTCGATGCGCCGCTGCCGGCCACGGACAAGATTCTGCATTTCGGCAAGGGACAGACCGAAACCACGCTAACCCTGGCGCCCGGAACGCATACCTTGCAGCTGGTGTTCGCCGATTACCAGCATCAAGCCTTCGATCCGGTGCTCAAGTCCAAGAAGATCACCATCACCGTGAAGTAACGGATGCATGCAGGCGCGCGCCATACTGCACATCGACATGGACGCTTTCTACGCGTCGGTCGAGGAGCGCGACAACCCTTCCCTCAAGGGGGCGCCGCTGATCGTCGGCGGCAACGGCGGTCGCGGCGTGGTGGCCGCCGCGAGCTACGCGGTGCGGCGCTTCGGGGTGCATTCGGCCATGCCGATGCGCGAGGCCTTGAAGCGCTGCCCCGATGCCATCGTGGTACAGCCCCGGATGCGCCGTTACCAGGAAGTATCGGGCGTGGTGTTCGGGATCTTTCATCGATTCACACCGCTGGTGGAAGGATTGTCGCTGGATGAGGCGTTTCTCGATGTAACGATGAGCCAAAAGTTGCTCGGCGAGCCGCAGGCGATCGCCGTCGACATCCGCGCCCGCATTGCCGAGCACACCGGACTCACGGCCTCGGTCGGCATAGCGCCCAATAAATTGCTGGCGAAGATTGCATCGGATTTGAACAAGCCGGATGGCATGTGCCGCATCCACGCCGATAACGTGCGGCAGGTCCTCGACCCCCTGCCCATTCAGAAACTGTTCGGCGTGGGACCCAAGACGCTGCCTGCCGTGAATGCGGCCGGTCTTTACACCTTCGGCGATGTGCGCAAGGCCGATGAAGCGGTGCTATGGCGGGTATTTGGCAAGCACGGCAAGCTGATCCGCGACCGCGCCTGCGGCATCGACGATCGGCCGGTGGTCGCGGATCGCGACGAGAAATCGATCAGCGCCGAAGAGACCTATGACACCGACATCCGCTCCCCGTCCGAGCTGTCGGCTCAGCTGGCACACCTGGCCGACCGCACGGCCTCGAGACTGCGCGCGCAGGGGCTGCTGGCCAGCGTGGTCAGCGTCAAGATTCGGCGCGGGGATTTTACGACCTACGGCCGCCAACGGGCCCTGGGGACGGCCACCCAGGACACGGCGACCATTTCCGCGGTGGCCCAAGCGCTGCTCCAAGAATGGATCAAGAGTCAACCGCGCGCAGCCGTCCGCCTGCTCGGCGTGGGGGTGGCGGATTTACAGGAGCCGCTTCAAAGCGACCTGTTTGCGGACGTCAAAACCGCCCCCAGCCGTCTGGATAGTGCGGTCGACGGCATCCGCGGGCGGTTTGGCGCCGGCGTTTTGACCCGGGCCAGCCTCCTGCCGCGAACGCCGGGTGGTTCGGGCGGTCGAAGCTGAGTTGGTATTATCCTAGCGTCATCATGTACACCAGCTTCTTCGGGCTCGCCGAAAAACCTTTCGCCATCACGCCGGACCCGCGCTATCTCTATCTGAGTGAGCGGCACGCCGAGGCACTGGCGCATCTGTTGTACGGAATCAACGAATCGGGTGGCTTCATTCAGCTCACCGGCGAGGTCGGCACCGGCAAGACCACGGTGGTCCGCTCGCTGCTGGCGCAGACCCCGAAGCACGCCGAAATCGCCCTGATCCTCAATCCACGCATGACGGCG
>Ga0116227_10015725_pt1 | contig 11126 bp, 7 predicted proteins | sample S1TSphgellanicum_FD_89693 | JGI IMG/M metagenome (GOLD analysis project Ga0116227, IMG submission 89693) | Host-associated microbial communities from peat moss isolated from Minnesota, USA - S1T2_Fb - Sphagnum magellanicum MG | ecosystem: Host-associated > Plants > Peat moss > Unclassified... | reverse complement strand
GGCTTAGGGTTTTCAATTTAGAGTTTAGGGTTTTGAGTATAGGGTTTAGGTTTTTGAGTATAAGGTTTAAGGTTTTGAGTTCAAGGTTTAAAAATTAAGCATTGGAATTGATTACTAACATTTAGAATTTAAGGTTTCCAATTCAGGGTTTAAGGTTTAAGGTTTTGAGGGTTCAAGGTTTAGGGTTTAAACTTTAAAATTGATTACTAGCATTTAGGGTTGAAGTTTTACTCTCAATTTTAGCACGTTGTGTTCATAATGAATGTAATCACACCAACATGTACCATTATTAATTATAATCAATATTTACTTTTGTGTTTTGAAATGGTAAATTAAATTTGCATTGAATTTTTGGGATATACTTAATTAAAATAAAATCCATGAATATAACATGAGAAAATATGAATTTAAAAAATTAAAATTAATGAATAAAATACCCTAAAATCTTTTTTAAACAATGTAAACTATGTTATTTGCAATGTAAAAAGAATTCACAAAGACTTGTTCCTCCATTTTATTAATACATTTTACTATCTATTTACCTATTTATTTTGAATTTATTTTGAATAAAAACCTTAACATAGTAGTATTTAAATTTTTTTCATGGCTTACAAGTGATATTATACCATGCATATGTATCTCATTTCAATCGAACTAATATTTTTGTTTAAGCATGATAATCCAAATGATGATTTGAAGTAAATTATATATTAATGCATATCAAACTTTTTTTTCTTCTTAAAATATGAAATAATATATGATTTTTTTTCAATTTCGTCCACGCTTATGACTAGTCAATTAAATTTAATACATGTGACATTTTTTCAGTTGAATTTTTCATAACATTTAATATGTACTTTTAATTGAACATAGAAAATTAAAATCATTTCAATCATTTGTGGATTTTTTTTGGTTTATTTAATATATTATGATTCACATTACAATTTTTAAAACCTAAGATAGGTACTTAACGGTATAGGGTTTAACATTTATTATTATTTAAAAAATATCCGTGTAATAATTTTTTTAATTTTATATTCTATTCTAGAATATTTGAAAGTTTAGATGAAAAGGATGAAACTGATGCCACAACATGGATGAAAATAATCATGAAATAGTTGGTACCATAAATTTTGTAGGGTTTAGGGTTTATGTTGATTCATATCTCTAGGTCTCATTACACCTTTGTCTATGTGCTTCTTCTTTCATTTCCAGCTTTTCCTTCTCGCATTTCTCCTTTGCATCGTAATTGTTTCCACTTTCAATTCAAGGAATCACATTTCAAGTTTTGTGCACTTCTTATCCCACTACATTCATTCAATTTTCAATTTAGTCCCTTTCTCATTCCACAAGTTCTTCAAACACTCCATTAAAGGTTTCCTTTTCATCATCGTGGTGCAAAGCTTTTTCATCCTAGCGCAAAGTTTCAGACAACTTCTACATCCTTTCATCCTAACGTGCAACTCCCAACGAGAGCCCTCCAAGTTGCAACTTTAGGTAATCAAATTATGATTATTTCTTCTTCCATTTATAAACTTATCACATAATTGTTTTCTATGCATTTTCAAATGTTTTGTGCATTTTATGTTCACTTATTCCTAGGTTTCACAGTCTATACTCCAATGCAATCTATTGTTAATCATTCATTGTTCTTCTTGTTATGCATTTTTCCTTGTTTCTACTTGTGCATTTGTTTTTTTCACTTTTCCACCCTCACTATATCTATGTGATTTTGTCTCTCTTCTTTTATTAGGGTCATGACTTGAATTTTTGTTAATTTGTGCTTGTGAATCTACTTGATTCAAATTTTGTACCTCCTTCTATCTATCTCTATGTTTTTCTCAATTACATCTTCATATTTTTTTCTATCTCCCTTCAAACACCTTATTTATTTTCATTTATTTATCTCCCCATTTCTCTCCTTGTCTTTGTGTACTTCACTTTCTTCAACTCTATCTCCATCAATATCTCTTTTTGACCCTATGTTTGTCTATCTCTTTTCAATCTCTCTATTTCTTTTTCCTCTTGTCTCTATCTCCTTCTGTGACTTTGTCTACCATAGTCTTTTTAACTCTTATTTATTATTTGTCTTTGTGTGTCTCATTGACTTTAATTGACTCTATATTTCCATCTTTTTTTGTCTATACAACCTTTTTGTCTCCATCTCATGTTCACATACCTTTAATGTTTATATTTTCCTTTAGGTTTTCCTTTTCCATTTCTATTTGTTTTTGGTTTTTTTTCCATGTCCTTGTTGTTATGGTCTATTGCTAGCTAGTAGTATGGTTGAGTCTTCCCTTTTCATCCAGAATTGAAGCATAAACTCAATTTGCAAGCTGGTGTTCATCACTAGCCTTGACCCATCATAAGGAGCTGATCACATCAGTGGGGAAGTTGTAGTAGTTAAATCACTATCATACATACTATTGTTGATGGTCCCTGAACAAGTGTGAGACTGACACTTTTGTTCATAATGAGGTGTGTTTTTTGTTTTGTTTTGTATTTTTTTGTTTGGATCTTTCCTTGGCTTTGTAAGGAGGTGTTAACCTTGCTATTTTTTCCTTCATTGTGAGAATGGAAATTTTTTTATTCTTACCAAATACACTATTTTTGTCTATACCTTTCTTTGTGTCTTTGTGTCAATCCTTAGCTTCTTTTGTTTTTTGTCCTTGTTTTGGTCTCTGTTTTCTTTTACATTGTTTTCCCTTCTTTGGATTTTTTTTGATTTGGTGAATAAAAATTAACCATGGATATTTTTTTAATCGTTAGAATGGAGATCTCTCAATTCTTATCAAAATTATATATGTAATTCCTTAAAAATCATTAAGGGCATATCGCTTAATGTAATCATTTTATTTTTCCATTCTATGTCTCTCTCTGTATATGTATTAACATCATTGTACATTGATTTGAGTGTGTGAGTGAACCTCAACCGATTTTTTGGATATGTGCTTCTTTGTGAACAAATTGAAATGGTATGTTTATCTTTTTTGTAACCTTATGTTTCTTTAGGTCTATCTAACAATATTTCTCAAACCAACTTCACATCTACATATATTTTCTTTTCCTTTAAAATCATTGACAATTTCCTCCAATTTTTTTCGTTTTTCTTCTCCTCTATTAACCATCCAACTACATTCAATTTATTGGAATTCTCTGTCAAATAGTTCAATTTGTCTTTTCAACCACACAATATTTTCCTTTTTAATATATATAGGAAAAAAGATAATTTTTGATACAAATGAAAAGGCTTGCACACGAAACTCTTCATTACCTCATTATCTTCACCAACAACAAATCCATAAATCATGAACTCATGGCTGTAAAAACTTTGTAAAGTATCAAACACCTCACCAAACATTATTTCTTTATTGTAAGTCCTTGTCCCTGTTTCAATTACCAAAGGGGATTTCCTTCTTGCATAAGCGAAGAAAGGAAATCGCTTGGCGGTCGTTAAGTGATTACCCTTTTCGTTTCATTAGAATGGGGAATCACTTGGTGGTCATTAGGGGATTTCCCTCTCAGTAGAATAGACATGGAATTGTTTAATGGCCGCTAGGTGATTAAAACTTCATCCCTATTTGGAATGGGAAATCGCCTCATGACTGTTAAAGGATTTTCCTTTCGTTGTAAAATAGACTTGGAATCACCTGGCGATCGCCAAACAATTTCCCATACCATAAGAGAGAAAAGGTAATCACATGGTGGATTCTAGGGGATGTTCCTCTATCTTAAAATAAGAAAAAAAATCTCTTGGTGGTTGTTAGGCGATTTTTTGCAAAAACAAAATAATGTGATATTGCCTAATGGCCATTAGGCAATTTTTCACAAAAGCAAAACAATGCAATATCTTCATGCACAAAAAAAAAATGCAATATCATTTGGTGGCCATTAGGCGATTTTTCAAAAAAACAAAACAACACAATATCGCCTAATGGCCACCAAACGATTTTTCATAAAAACAAAACAACATGATATCACTTGGCAACTGCTAGGCGATTTCATGTAAAAAAAAATCACGATATTGCTTGGTGTCCATTAGATGATTTCTCACAAAAACAAAACAACACGATATCGCTTAATGATTGTTAGGCGATTTCCTGCAAAAACAAAACAATGTGATATCACCTAGTAGCTGCTAGGCAATTTCAAGTAGAAAAAAAAAACGTGATATTGCTTAACGACTACTAGGCAATTTTTTGTGGTGGGAAAAAATCTTGGGTCTCACATCCACCATTCAGATGTAATAATCGACATTTGGGAGATGTTGAAAAAAAATTCAATGTGGGCAATTAGGTTGGTGGAACATTAACTTCCACATGTCAAGTTCTATTTTGTAAAAAATGGAACAAAAAACACGTTACGATGAATGCCAATCCATGATATGGCATGGTGGGCACCATCACCAAACAATGTGATTTTGTTTCTTGAGGATCCATGCAAAAAATGATTAGTTGGACTTGTGTGCTTAATTAAAAAAACTGGATGACACACTTGCTTCAACCAACGTAAAGAAAAGGTTCAAGGTGAAAGACATTTAAGACCTTGACATATGGCTATCCTTGAAAAGTGGATCAAATTCAAAGAGTTCATTGAATTGGAGAGGGAGAACACCACAAGAGATTCCCAAGGAGGTTTTTAGCTCACTACAACAATGGTTGAGAGCTCCATTGCAAAGTGTCCATGGAAGGAGGAAACAAAAACATATATATATATATATATATATGGGAAAATTATAATGGGCAAAGAGGCTAAAGATTTCAACCCTGTCGAGTGTCGCGCAAAGGATCCAACAATTGGCAAGGAGTATGCAAACTCATTTCCCCTTGGTTTCTCCTTGGTCAAGGGTGTGAATTTGCCCATCAATTGTTTTAAAAGGTCACCCCCATAAATTGTTTACCGTCCACTCTCTAGAAAACATGTAAATGAAATCAAAATGTGAATTATTGTCTACAACAAATTTGACACTAAAGTCCCAATATTCATCATTTCAGAAGACTCCGATAGGCCAAATTGCATTCTTCCATGTTGTCCTAGGAAGTGGGAGGACATTCAAAACTTTCAATTTTTGATCATCACTGGCTAACACATGATTGTCGCTGCAAAGGTTAATCATCTTTGTGTTATATTATAACAATTTTTTTTTTGCAATATTCGTTCCATTGTTGACAGTGTTTTTTTCAAAATTTAGGAGCTAGTGGAAGATCCCAACACTATACAAGATGTCTTGGACAAGTTCAATACATTCAAAATTGTCGTTGTGTGGGAGTTGGATTTTGTAAAGATTGTTACGATGTCAAAAATTTTGAACAATAAGGATTGCAAGTTGTCGACAAAACCGTTGTACTGCGAGAGCCTGTCACATGTGTGTCAAATTTGGATTTCATATGATAGACCTATCCCAAATTTGGATGGCTCCATGCATCATAGTGAAAAATATAAAGTAAGTTATCTTTCTCCATTCCAAGAAGTAATTTCAGTGTTGGAGATTTATCTATGATCATTGTTAATGGTTCTTTTTTTGTTATTATATAACAATTTGAGGAGATGTTGAAGCTTGTGTTCAACGTTGAATCTACTAAGGAATCCATGAGTATTCTCCTTCTTTTGGACCTGATTTTCCACATGTGGGAGATGGTTCTTGTTGAATGGGAAAATTGCAACATTTCGAACAAGACTAGAGATGTGCCAACTCATCTTCCAATACCAATTGAAAAATCAATGTTTGGTTGCTTTTCGAATTTGAGAAAAATAATTGGAGAAGTTGGTTCGAGGTTTTCTCACAAAGATAATCACTATCCGTGATCAACCATTGAAAGGCAAAGGACGACCTAACTTGAAGTAAATGTACAAGTGTACTAAACAATTGAAGAGAAAGTAGTAATCCGAAATGAAATTATGATCCATTTTGGTTTTCCAAAACCAACTACCAATATTCAAAAACCATATTTTGATGATGTGTGGACTAAGAAGAAGCTAAAGCACAAGTTTGACAAAATGTTCTTCTCAATTTTGGACTATGAATTCAATGACGAGTTTTACACACAAAAAATGAAATTGAACCCCTTCAACGAAACATTGCCTATAGGTTTCAAAAATGCATTGAAAAGATGGATAGAAAGCATTGCTCCATAAGGAATTACAACAAAGTCCATTCTTTTGGACACCCATTATATGTATGACAAGGTCAATGACATGGCAAACTTTTAGTTGTTATTGACAAAACAGACTCAACTTCCTTTTTGTAAGATGACGATACAAGCACTTTCATTATTGTCTCCATGACACACATAATAAAAGAGGTTCATGTAGTGTGGAAAGGCTTGGACTGGGAGTCATTTTTTAACACTCTACTCAATGTAAAGGTCATTCTAAAGGTGGTCATTTGCTTATGTGACAGGGAGTTTTTGGGTTTCTTTTCACCATCTCCATGAAGTCAACATTTATTTTGAAGATGAGGTTCAAGTTTAGATAGTACATGGTAAGAGTAGGAGAGCTTCTAGTCTCTCTCCCAAGATTTATGAAGGAACATGTGCTTTATTATGTCTATTTTTTTTTTTGGAAAGGTCAGGAAGTCAGTGCAAACTGATATATTGGGGAGCAAGAAACTCCCATTGCTCATTGAAAACATAGTGTTCACTTTTGTTGAAGATCGGTGACTTTAGAGAAGTGAAATCTACCTGAATGCCCTTGTAAAAATTTTGGAGCCCATTTTATGTAGCGGCTGGTTTGCCTTAACATCTTCGGGGAGGCATCGTGACATATGTTCACCTGGTATGTCTATTTATCTATTTGAATTTTTGTTCATTTTGAATTCTATTTATTTTCAAATTGGTAAAATCATCTTTTGTTCAAAACACAAGAAAACAAATGTAAACTTTTGGAGATTATCCCTTGTGATCTTGACAAAAATCATTGTGAGATCATTGCTTTTATGTTTTTGGATGTTTTTTGGTGTGGCTAGGAGAAATGTTGCAACTAGTGGGGATAAGCAAGTCCTTTGCATCACAAAAGGTATGCAAACTGTTGACGTCAATGTTAGTGATAAGGAAGGCTCTAGAGGGAGCAAAGGGGAAGACAATTCATAGGCCTTGAATGTGAGTGAAATTCATGCTCTTGCACCACTAGTTGATGATGGTAGGCCATGTTATGTCCAAAGGGAAAAAAGATCTATAAGGCCATCCATCGCTAGGAGCAAGGCTCCCAAAAAAAAGGCAGAAAAAACCAATTCCCTATCAAAGACTCAAGACATTGAAACTGAGTTGAACGATGTGAATTTGCAAGTTGATGAAGACTTGTTGGCATCTTTGAACTTTTCATGTGCTTGGACTTTAATTACATCATCCATCGATGTTGTTTTAAAGGCCAAAGGTGATGGGTAAAAAAAAGAACATATTGGTGAGGCATTGCGAGATATCAAACCTTTGGATACCTTGAGCCCAATGTAAAATCAATGATAATTATTGTAAGTTTTACATATAAGGAAATACAGGTTGGTTGTGTTATGTCGTTACATTATTTAAGGTACATATCGTATTGTGAAAATTCAAAATGATGTTGATGTGTTCATGTACTCTTTTCTTGATCCCAACATGTAATAATGATCATAATTCTTTTTCTTTCATGGAGAATGGTGAATTTTAAAAATAAATTTGTTTTTCTTTATGCTTGTGAATGATAGTTTTGATAACGAATTTCTAGAATTTCAAGTCCTAGAGTTTGTTTTATTTTAGGCTCCCAACCCCCATTTAAGTTGTTAGCACCCTAGGAGTTTTTATGCTATTATAGCCCAACGATTGCCAAGCACTCATTTTGCCTATTGTACGCTTGGTGGCCGCCAAGCTTTTGTTGTTCTTTCACACTCTATGTGGATTTCTACTTTCGTTCGCCTGACAATCGAAAGGATTTCAATTCTTTTCTTGTACACCTAGCGGCTACTAGGTGTCAATGATTGTTTTCCTCCCTTCTCATAACCAACATTTAGTTTTCTAATTGTCATTTAAGGTTTTGTAAAAATCTCCCAATTGGATCTACATTTTATTTATTATTTTTGAATTTTGTATTTGCGATTAATTGTCCTTTTTTTTGCATTTAGATGATCAAATTGATGCCTATCAAATCATTGAATGCGAAATGAACAAACAAGTTCATAATGAGTCGTTTGCTATTGAAGTACGTTGCTCTAAAGGGTGTTTGCGATATTTGTATTGGGTTTTCGGTTGGTGTTGATTCTATTTGTGGAAGCCAAAATGATTATTGGCAACTTATGAGCCCAAATTCTAGCTCATTCAGTTTGTTGTTGTTCACTGAAAAAGCTGATGACTAGGTGAATAATTATTTCATAATTGTTGATATCATTTTTGTGTTTCAATTTTGAATTTGTTTGTGATAATTACATTTTATGTTTTAAGTGGGTTATTTCAAATTTGTTGATGGCTTCAGATTAGTCCTGCTCTTTGCAGGGATGCAATGGTGATTTTTTCGCCTCCAAAAACAGGTTTAGATAATGTCCCTTCTACTTTGGGTCTTCACAATCAGTCTTAATTGTGGAGATCTCCTGCTGAAGTGAGTCGTTTGCATGTCATTTTTGACCTCAATGGGTTTTGGTGGCGAAGCAAGCTTTGGGTTTTTGTATGTGAATGTGGACCAATTTTACATTTACATTCAAGCTCGGATTGAAAGATTTCCTAACAAGTTGTTTATCTCAATTCAAAGTTTATATTTGGCCCGTTGCATGATGTTATAACATCAACAAATATTTGGAAGAAATTAAATAAAAAATAGATATTTCTTTAGATCCATCAGGAGTTCTTGGACAAAAGTTGTGCCAAAAAAATGATCATTTCCCCCCCCATCATCCTAAGAAAAGAACCTTGTTTTCTTTTCAAAATTTCCCTACACCCATGTTGGGAACACTTTGCTTGTTGATGATACCCCATATAAATCTATATTTAACGATTCATGTAGTGGTATACTTTTGGAATTGTTTGAAGGTGCATGTAATGATGGGGATTATTTGTTCTCCACCGTTCTTCTTTACTTGGTCTCATTTCACTCGTCTGGGTTTAATGTATAAACTTACATGAAACATAATCCTTTTGGGATTATTAGAAGCATAAGTCAGAGTGATCCTTATTACATGTTATTTGAATAATGTAGTGATAGTTGTGACCCAATATATTGTACAAAAGCAAAACTTTTTTTTTTTTTGTAATACATTTATTATTATTTTTAACATATCAATTTAAAACTGATTTCGATTCTTTTGTGAATTAAAATAATATGTTTAAATTGAAATTGAAGCTAGGAAATGTTTTTGGGGCATGTTATTTTCTAATGAATTTTCCCAATTAATTGTAGTTTTTTCTTCTTTTATTTGCTTACCTTTTGACAATGTTTCTACTCTCTTTCATTATGTAGCTTAAGATTTTGATCGATTGATTGCCTTCTTTCATTTTATTTTTAATAATCACCTAGTGGCCACAAGGCATTTGTTTTGTTAATCTCAGTTGAATTCTTTAATTTATCAATATTTTTATATTTAGATGGATCATGTAGGTTTTTGTGTTGACACATCTTATTATTGTTGTTATCATTGTATCTCAAGGTTTTGAAACGTATTTTAGTAATGAGTTCATTCCTACATTTACAAATTGCTAAACCCAAAAAATTGTTGAATCTCAATGTCAACGGTCTATTGTGATATTTCCCACATTTTGTTGTTTGACATGGGAATGCACGAATGTTTGAAAGAAATATTGATAGGAGCAAAGTGGAAGTGAAAATAGGAGTGGAGCATTTCCTCTCTTAGGCATTCAAGTACTTTTGCATTGCAATTTGGTCTTGTATGAAATTGGATGATGTGCTAGAAGGTTTTCCCATGTTCATCCCTAGAACTTTTTTGGAATGTTTGTTTTCATTAGGGGACATGAATAATGCCCCAAGATGTCTAGTCAAATTTCTCTTAGGTCCTATTACTATTTAAAAGATTTGAAAATAGTGTATTATAATTGTCATGGACTACCTTATGGCAAGGAGGATCAAACATTACTAATTGATGATGGACCTAGCAAGGCGCTTCGAAATCCGAAGTGGAATGGTTTTTTAAAAAAAATCATTTAGCGGACAAATGTTGTCAAAGAACAAGGTGTAATGGTTGGACTCACACCACATTTGTCCATGTCATTGCTTGAATTGTTATTGGTAGAGACAGTTCGTATTCATTATGATTGTATGGTCAAATATTTGAAGCTTTGTTCGAATCCCTCTTCAAAGAATTATTATTGGTTAATCTAGTATATTGATAATGATAATGGCGACGTTCGCAATAACCACCCCCTTTAGGTATGGAGTCTTAATCATTTCATTTTACAAGTTATTTTTTGGTTATAACTTTCATAAGTTGGTATTTGTTTCCATTTGTCATGTTTGTTAATATTGACTTTTGTTTGCAATTGGTTTGGACCTTTGTTCGTAGACTACATGATGATGCTTGTAACTTTGAAAGGGAGAGAACAACGTTGGCAATTTAGGTTTTTATTTTGAGATGTTGTCGATGTGGTGACATTTTTTACCATGGACAAAAATAAGACTTCTTTTAATATTACAAGGATTTGACATTATCTTTCAATTTATTTTTCAAATTTAGATTGTTTAAACTATTTAGGTTTTTTACGAATGTTTTTATTATTAATAGTGGATTGTTTCTTTTCAAAATTCTTCAAGAAATCAATGTTTTTTTTCCACAACCTAGTGGCCACCAAATTGAAATTGTATCTGCAATTTTTTATAATAAAATTTGTTTTATTAGTTAAAACTTTTGTGTGTTCTATGTAAACTTTTTCTTAACATGAACCTACCATGGTGTTGCTAAAGTTTAATTTGTAAACATATTTGTAAATGTTTTTTTTTTGAGCTTTTTCTTCCAATCTCGGTGTCCACTAGGTGACTTATGATGAAAGTTTGAATAAATATAATATTGTCAAGTTATTATTTGGATTTTCGGACTTTTGTAAAGTCTTAAATTAATTAAATATGTGTTCCCTCCAACATAGGCATATAGACATGCACATAATCATGGATGCCATGTTTTGATGGTAGCCTCCCCTACTAAATTTCAAAGATTT
>Ga0116227_10015724_pt1 | contig 11127 bp, 10 predicted proteins | sample S1TSphgellanicum_FD_89693 | JGI IMG/M metagenome (GOLD analysis project Ga0116227, IMG submission 89693) | Host-associated microbial communities from peat moss isolated from Minnesota, USA - S1T2_Fb - Sphagnum magellanicum MG | ecosystem: Host-associated > Plants > Peat moss > Unclassified... | reverse complement strand
TTTTGTTGGTTTTTTGGTTTTTGTTTGGTTCAATTTTTCGTTCGTAGATCGTTAGTTTGGTTTTTTTTGTTGGATTCGTTTGTGAAAAGTCAGAAGTTGAAAGAGAGAAAGTCTCTCTCAAAAAAAAAAAAAAAACAAACAAGCTAAAACAAAACAAAACAAAACAATCCCTGGTTGCAAAGACAGACAGACAGACAGACTCGAAGACCGAGCGATCCGCAAGTCTCGGACGGTGCATTTGTGTTTACTGTGCACTTCTTATCCCTATTGCCTCTCACTGTCTGTCTGTCTGTCTGTGTCTTCTGTGTATACCTCTCTTCGGGTTTTCTTTCATTTGCTGTTTTTGTTGTTGTGCTGCCCCTCCTTCTATTGAAATTTGTCGTGAGAGATTACGGCAAGCAGCGGCAGGAGGCAGACGCGGTTGGCTTTTGCTGGCGTTCTGTTGCTCATCCATCGTTACCTTTCAGGATGCAACCTTGCAAAGGACACCACAGGCCTGGCAGTAGTGCAACAACCTCTGCATGACATCGTCGAGGCCAGGCCGTAATTCTTTTGTTCTGTCTTACGCCTCTGTGATCTTTCCCCTGCTCTCTCTGTCTCTCCGTGGCTGCCTGTCTTTCTGTCTGTCTCTGTCTCTTTCCTTGTGGCTGTTTTTCAGTCCCTCTTCAAAACCCTAGAGATCCATGGTTTCTCAGACAGATGGCTCCTCCAGGTTGAAGAAGTATGGCGAACAGAAACCTTCGGATCCAGGGGCAGTGGTTACACAGGGGAACACGGTGTATTGTCAGACATCTCCATTGTATGTAGATGATAAGGAATCAGCTGCTGGAGCTCTGGTGTCATTGGCGGAGGATGCACGATTGGCTACAAAAGATGTGAAAGCCCCCACCAGCAATGCCATCCTCACTGTCTGCAAGTCTCTCGTTGCTGGTGGTGTTGCAGGGGGAGTGTAAGTTTTTTGCAACTCCTTAAATGCATGTGCCCAAAACTTCTTCTAGCAGCCAGGGTTTTAGTACTGGCAGCAGTTGGAATGCAAAAACACAGGGATGACACATACAGTGAAGAAGAGAAGAGTCTGAATTTTCATGTATGGGGAATTTTGCAGGTCACGGACTGCTGTTGCGCCATTGGAGCGGCTGAAAATCCTGCTGCAGGTGTGCCTATTTATTATTTTATTTTTTTGTCTCTTGAACCTTTTGGCACTCACTCCAATCTATCTTGCAGCAAGTAGAGCAAGAAAACCAGTTGCAAGGCAAACAGGGAAGCAATCTGGCAACTGTGAATTTTCCTAAATAAAGATCTCATCAGCATGTTGGCTAATTCCATGACATGGTCGTGGTTCACAGGTTCAAAACCCTTTCAACCCGAAATATAGTGGAACTATACAGGGTTTGAAGTCAATTTGGAAGAGTGAGGGCATCCCTGGTTTTTTCAAAGGCAATGGCACCAACTGCGCACGAATTATCCCTAATTCGGCTGTGAAGTTTTACAGTTATGAGCAGGCATCCAAGTGCGTTTTGCAAAAGCCCTGAATTATTTTCTCTGTGAACTTGGATTTGCTATGTGACTTTTGTCAACTGCTTTAAGTTTGGTAAACATGCCAGCTGAGTAACTGTCACATTCACATGGAATGTCAAGTTGGAAAACAAAGTGTAGGCAATCATCTGGCTCACAACTGTGTACAGCAGCTGCAAGTCCAGAACTACACCATGATGATGCATTGATAATTGTGGGGGTTATGGTCAAGAAAGCTACTTAGTGTTGTTTGATTGGAAGAAAGTAGCAGGATGTGGCTGTTTCTTGCCTTACAAAAATAATCATAGGTCTGATCGTTTCATCTGATTTCACAATCTTGCAGTATAATCTTATGGGCTTATCGACAGCAAAAGGGCCAGGGTGAGCGTCTATACACCAATCCTTTGTTGCAATTTAAGACACCCAAAACAGGAGTAAGATAGACAGGTTTGTTTACCCTTGATGGTCTATGTTACTACTAACAGGGTCAACCCACCCACGGTGACTGTCTGTCTGTGAGCAGGCAGCTGCTCTGAGCAACCTTGTGTCCTTGTGAATGTAGCTCGAACTATATGCAGTAATAGAGCAGAACATCTCTTTGCTGCTTCAATAGTACACTCATATGCCTTCCAAAGTATAACCCAGTTGTTATTTTTGTTTTCCCTGGGACAACAGAAAATGCAGAACTTACCCCACTTTTACGTCTTGGTGCTGGGGCTTGTGCTGGGATTATTGCCATGTCTGCAACGTATCCAATGGACATGGTGCGAGGAAGGTTGACTGTGCAGGTGAATTTGCCCTCACAAAGCTTGTTGCAGCTTGAATGAGGATACTACTGATTCTTTTTATCAGCTATGTCTCTTGAGTGCTAGTTAACTTTGTGACTGAGTCCTCATCCCTTCGCTTCCAGACATGTGACAGAAACTCAGGACCCAGATTTTGTATAATGATTTGCTTGAAATTTTGGGTGGATTGTTATGTACTTTACCTACACACACTGTCACAGGCTGATGAGTCAGTGGGTAATCATGGCAGCTTGTCACTGCCATACGTGATGGAGGTGATGGTCTGACACTTTGTGAGCAACTCTCATAAGGTTACGACTGCATTCATCATGATGTTACCTTCAAATTGTTTTTGGGGAGTTTTCTCTGCAATTTCATAGATATATGCAGGTGAATTGACCTGACTGTGCAATGGATCAGTAGGGTTTAAATTGTCAAGTGATGTTAAAAGGTTGCATATCAGGAAGGCAGACTGAGATTCACATTGGTTCTGTTGCCTGAAAATCTGTTTGTATTCACATTCAGATAAGATACAACTTAGTTGCTCATTTACCAGGCTTGTATTTGCCAGTGTGAATATTCTTGTCTTTCAAGTGTTGATATGTAATTCAGCACAGTGCTGGCCCCATTGCAGGGTGACATTGTGACCAATAACAATATTGTAGAAGTCTCGAGCTGTGATCAATAATTGAGCTGTGAGTGGCAACATTTTGCACATTCAGTTGGTTGAAAGTTCAATAATGGGTTCTATAGTGACTTATAATGGGTTCTGGAGGCCTCACAGAATGCCTATCTCATTTCTTTTGTACTGTGGTCATGTGTCTTGCTACAGACTGAGGACTCGCCTCACCGATATCGTGGGATGTTCCATGCTTTTCGAACAATTATCAAGGAAGAGGGTGCAAGAGCTGTGTACAAGGGTTGGCTGCCATCAGTCATTGGAGTGGTGTGTACATGAACTTGTGCTGAGGATGCAAACTGATGTTGAACTTGAAGCACAGGTGTCAGGACAGTGCTTGCCTATAGCCATATACCTTAGCATCTCCTAATCATTGTAGGAAACTTGCTGTCAAGGATTCAAGCTATTCTGATTTGAAATTGTTTACGATTTTGCAGATTCCATATGTAGGCCTGAATTTCGCAGTCTATGAGACTCTCAAGGATTGGGTGATGAAGAGCCCTACATTTCAGCCAGATGATGGTGCTGAGTTGGGGGTGGTGACAAAGCTTGCATGTGGGGCAGCAGCAGGGACTGTAGGGCAAACAGTGGCATATCCCTTGGATGTGGTCCGCCGACGAATGCAAATGGTGGGCTGGAAAGATGCATCGTCAATTATAACAGCAGATGGCCAAGTCAAGGCTCCAATTCAATACAATGGCATGGTAGACGCATTCAGGAAAACGGTGAAGAATGAAGGGATAGGAGCACTGTACAAAGGCTTAGTGCCCAATTCTGTTAAGGTGAGGAATTGATGTCAAGCCTTTTCAGTGTCTATGGAGGAATGCATCACTCATGAGTTCTTTCTTTAATGTGTATAGCAGGTTTTTAATGCGAATTCACAGGAATTTTCTTACACATTGCTTGCAATCCTTTTTTTGTTGAGCAGGTGGTTCCTTCAATAGCCCTTGCATTTGTGACATATGAGGTGATGAAGGATTTGTTGGGTGTGGAGATCCGCATCTCAGATTGATGCAGTTTTTGTACACATTGTCAAGATTATGTGAGAGGAGGGGCAGTACTATTGGTGCTGTTCACTTTTGAGGAGTGGTGAAGAGCTATTACTTAATCTTGTCAAGGCCGATATCTGTTGACCTGGCAAGTGGCCTGTGCCCCAGTTTGCCATAAATAGGAGAGTTGTCCTGTGCTGGAGCTTTGACAGGTTCTGATAGTGTAGTTTGTTGGTCTCAAGTTGATTTGAGAGTCGTGTGGAGAAGGTGGGGTCTTTCTAAGCAAAATATAGGGCATGGTCAGAAGCTATATATTTTAATGGTTCTTTCTACCTGCCTCATTGCAATGAGACAGATGCCATGACCCACTTGTGGGTGCAGTACATCAGGAAATTGTAGGTTAGGCACGCTTTGTGATGAATGTAAGTGAAGTTTTAAATTTGAGATTCAGATTCATGCAATTGGACAAGACCATTTGTTGGTATTGCTTTGTGCCAAAGATAAAATGTTGCAGCTTTGGGGCCAATGGTGTGGGTGCAGTCCTCTTCTTTGAAGATCCCATGCACTTATACACCATTAAGCAAAGGTTGCACATGAGCTGCTGTTGTGACTAATTCTGGGTTTAATCTTGGATGTGGATCATGAATACCTGAGGATCTCAACCATGGTTTGCTCAATACCCTGTGTCCATCTGGTGGTCATTTGTTTGTAAGGAACCACCAGGAGCAACAGTTGGCCAAGCTCATCAACTTTTGAAACCAGAGCTCAGATCTAAGATGGAATAGGATGTGCGTTGAGGCATCAAGCATATATTGGTAAGTCCCTTTCACTGTCTCTAGCTCAAGACCTAGGCCTGTCTCAGTTGTTCCAATGGGGTTTATCTGGTGAGGCTTTATCTGGCTGTATCTGAAGTACTGTTTTTGGTTCTGAGGAATTGCACAATCTTGGATGGCAAGAGAATGTTGAAAGGGTTTAGATTTCAGTATTTGGATGTCATATCTTATGTAAAATCTTCCAAGTGCAAATCAGACATGTGACATTTGTGACCTGTGACCTGTGACCAATTGCAAATGAGGCTGTGTGACGATTGTGACTTCTGCAGTTGTGATTGCTTATATTGTGCAAGGTAGGTATGCCAATTAACTATTGAAATAAGCAATTTGACGGAAAACAAATTTTTTTGTAATGCCATTATTTTTCCTTAAAAAAAGAGGTGTTAGAAATCAATTGAAGTGGAATTGTATTTTATGACACTTCTCGAATTACTTACCCGTCTTGTAACATTGACCCAATTCTGTCACAAAGGTTGTGAGATGTGGCCCAACAACCAAAAGTCCTCGTAATGCTCTCTGTGGAAGCAGAATCCCTTTTACAAGGGTTTAGTGGATGTCCATACATGTCCATACTATGGGTTTCTATATAATGGTTTTCTAGGATGGCCATACAAGAGTTTACTACCTAGTTTTACTTCATCTAGAATATATTAGAGTTGTCCCTAGAGTCTCACTATTAGGGGTCAGAATGGCCAGTTTCGGCATAATAGGGCATCAAACATGCAATTTGGGAATGAGAATTTTACAAAGTGAAATGACTCGAACCCAAACTAGTTTTTCCACCAAATTTGGTGGCAAACTGAGTTTCATCCTGTCTTTCTTTTATCCTGAGTGCCTCTGTTGCTGCTACATATATTTTCACTGCAACCTGTACAACTATTATAATTACTCTTGGCACTTGTGCATGAAATGCTGAGTTCAGCATTTCATGCTGAGATTTAATAAAATTTCATTACTTTGTGGATACCACTGAAAGAGGTGATAGGGGGTGAAAGCAGGCCCAGAAGACAGGGTGACTTCACTGATAACTCTATTTTCAATCGTATGGCCATCAACGGAGTTGCTCAAAGTTGCCAATATTTATAGGATTGGTTGGTAGTTAAAAAGAAGTCATGAGGTTCCAACCAGACTCATTCTTATGATTGTTTTTTGGGGCATGTGACTGGACCTGACACAACTGAGGCTCTTCAGAAGAGGGGTTACAGAAACTCAAAGCTTGCAGATTTTTTCATAATTGTTTGGCTGAAGTTTTGAGCCAGACATTTGTTTACATATCTATAATGTACTGTTGGGAGTTTATGAGGACAGTGGAGAGTAATGGGTAGTCACTTCCATTTGTCATGAAAGTTCTCTGAAACTCTGAGAGTGGTACTGACAAGTTAAGACTCCACTCGTCCTTGCCATGTTTGTATATAACTTAGTATCCAACACCAGTTTGAACAGAAAAAATGTCCATTTGGTCGAGATTTTGGGCAGGGGAAGAGGTTGGGGAAAAGGTGTTAAAAGAAAAAAAATTGTGATGCAAAAATATTTGAATTTTTTTTCCATGAAAAGTCAGAATTATTGAAAGTTAAACTAGAAAAATAAATTCCAAAAAAATTCCAAATTTGCAATTCACATTTTAGTGGAGAGGGTGTTGGTAGTGAGGGGGATTTTCTCTTTGCAATCCAATGATATTTGACATTGCAAAAAGTCTGGAATGGTTGGCATTGGATCAGTGGTGTATACCAGGGCCTAGCATACACAAGTGAATCATGCAGGATGAATGGTGAGTGAACTAGTGCATACAAGTGCACCATGCAGGATGAGCCTAATGTGGATAGGAAAACACTTTCAAAACAATTGTATTCTTGTCTCATAGCTAACCATGGTGGTTAGTTATGTACTAATCAATGTTGACAGGTTCTTAGCTTGGAATGTTAAATTTCAGGCTTCAAGTTTAGGTTCTTTTTGCCTAGACTCAACTCAACACACTCTTTTGGTGGAATTGGTACAAGGAACAGACCAGCCTTTTGTTAGGATAGAAAATGAAACAGAAATCAAACGTCTATTTTCAAAAACATGCTCAAGTTCATAAGGTAGGCACATTCAAGTTTGTTGAAAAGTTAGTAAGTATGTTGAATTTTATGCATAGATGATTAATTTTGATTTATTTAAAAACTTGATAATTTCATAATTTTTACAGTTAACTTGTAAAACTTTGCAATTATTAAATTTCTAGCCTTGGGGAGTGGGTACATGAACTTGGACCCTATTTTCAAACCAGGTCAAAAAGTTTAAAATTTGAAAAAAAAAATTCCAACACCAAAATCACATGTTTAAAAATTAGAAGAACCCAGCACACTTGGAGAACCTTTCAACATGGTTTTAAATTCCAAAACTGAGACTAAATGTTCTTTCAAACATGGGTACTAGCCATTCACATGTATCTCCCTACCTAGTAAGCACCGAATGCTACTTAACTACCTAGCAACCCTTGGATTCAACCTTTATTTTCTTGACTATTGTTTTTCAAAAAGAGAAAATAATAATAAAATATTCGAAGATGAACTCATTTTGGAGGGTTTTAGTAGTCAAAAGTGAGAAAAGAAATGTGAAAATCATTATATTTCTATGCTATACCTATGACCGACAATAGGCACTTCTTCATTGAATATCTATTTATTTTAGAGATCAAAGTTGGATGGTGTCAAATTTAATTTTCTAGAATTTTAACATTTGAAGAATAGGTTCGTAGAGTACACCTTGAGTTGTGTATTTATAATAGTAAACCCAATACTTGAGTTTGGAGTTTGATTCTCAACAATTTTGAGAAATATTAATAAATATTAATTTTTTCACTAGATTTTCTGTGAATTATTTCGTGCAAGAATGAATTGCAAGTACAATATTTGTACAATGCAATATGTTGACCTTAGTAACTAAATTGTAACTAAATTGTTCTCCGGATTTTTCCAGAGTTTAGGCTTGAAGTGGCCTATATATATATATATCAGAAAATTATTATTCAATACCTTTTAAAATTGAAACTGAAATTCAAATTAAATTTTTTTGTTTAACTATTAGAGTACATTCCATAAATCCAGAGGATTTTTTCCCTGACCACGGGGTTTCTACTAATTCATGATGCACAACAACTGAGTTACAATGGGTTTTCAAGAGACAGTGCACTGGAAGGTGCGGGATACATAAATTGGTAGTGCTGTTGCACTGGAAGGAACGCGATACATAAATCGATATGCTGCATGCATGCATGTAAGATGCTCACTTTCTGCTGCAACCTTTTGGAATGCAAGAAGGACAAAAAGAAGTAACTAGTTTTCCTCCACTTTAACAATGGTATGGCTGGAATATGGCCAAATCCATGCAAATGCGCATGTGCCGAATGTGTGTGTGTGGGTGGGTGCGTGGGTGTGAGGAAAAAACATTTGGATTGTTGGTAGTAGTAGAGCCCATCATATAGGTACACTAAGAACCTGGTGGGTTTTCGGGAGTTGTAATTCAATTTGGCGGTTTGATGGGTGGCCAGGCAGCATCATCATTTTCACCATATGGAATAACCTTTACCCTTTGTCATGGGTATTGTTTGCTTTTACGAGGAGGTGGTGGTATGGTACACTTTCATGCAAAAGCAAAGAATGTCCTGGATGGCATTGCTTGACATGTGAAGGATAACAGAGTTGTGCCATCTGCGGTCCAATAGCATGCATAACACAGTTTTAATATAATGCTATTAGCTGGGCCTCAGCCTGAGTCAATCGGTAGCGGCTTTCTCATTCACACATTTACAAAAAGAAGATGCCAAATTAACTTATTGGCATGCATGCCGTACTAGTTACCGATCAATCTACTTTGAGGTGATATCAATGGCCCAAAGCTTGGGCAAAAAATCTCCACATTCGCTTGGCCCAAGTTCTTGGCCTACAGCAAGTGAAAGAATCTCAAGATCTTCAATAATAAAGGTGGGTAGCATTTTTTTATTATTATCAAGGGGGGAATAATTTCTACTCACACAAAAAAATCGGTGAAACTCCTTTGTACCACAAGTCAGTGTGATTTTTGTGAAAAGAAATGCACCAAAGTTTAAGGCAACTTTTGTATTTTCCTCTCTGACCTGTAGTGAAATTTGGCTAATTTCTGTTGTGGATGATTGCTGGAGTGGTATTTATTACATCACAAAATTGATGAAAAACAACCCTGCTGGTGCAGAAGGAGGGAAAATGAATTGCTATGCAAATATGATATGAGCAAGCTAAGTCTTGGTTATGCTTAGTTTCAGATTAGTTCTTTGTGTTCGCATGATGTGGAGTTTATTATTGTGCCTTGCCTTGCTTAGGAGAAGGGACTCTTGCTCCTAGGCCATGGTTTGGGCGGGTGTTTTCTTTTGTGCAAAATCTTGCACTGTTTGCAATTTTTAAATAAAAGATTATTTCATCCAATATTCCTTTTTTCATTATTAAAAAAAATCGCCAATAAAGGAGATATTTTGGATTGATTTCACTAGATGCTTATTATTGGGTGATGCAGGTACCTAGAATATGAAATGATTTTTACCAAGTCACCAATTTATTGCTAAATCTTTCTTCGGATGCTCATCATTGACTTGAGGCTTTCACATAAAAATGCAATAACACCACTAGAGTAGACTGGACCATTACCAATTGCCTGCCTATGACCGAACACTTATTTATCACTTCATCATATGTGCTTCATTTTGAATGATTTACAATGTTATGATAGTGTGCTACCTCAAGCTCTGGAAATCATCTTGGAAGTGCAAAGGAAAAGGAGTAATGAAAAAATAACAAGGAAAAAGAAAAAGCTTTTCAACTTACAATACACGGTTTTTTTTTCTTTTCTTTGGACCTTCTTACTTTCAAACCTCATAACTTCTTATTTCTTATTCATTTTAAATGATTTAAAGTGTTATCAGAGCACCACCTGAAGCTCTAATAGCAGCAGAGAGAAATTTTTTTAGTGTTTGGGAATTGACCCTTGTAGTGTTTGGTGATTTGTTTGAGTTTTTGACCCCTTTTACTTTGGGAGCTATAACTTTCTCATTTCTAATCTGTTTTTGGTCAAATGTAGCAAGAGAAGGGGGTTCAAATTTTTTTAGGACACCAGAAACAACAAAGCCCTCCCCTTGGATCCAGCCTGCCTTGAGCATTTAAGTGTTTAATCACCAGCTGGTTTACCCTATATATATGATTTTTGGTGAAAATATGATGATGAAGTGTTGAAAATGGTCAAAATGGATTTTAGAACCTGTCTATAGGTAAAAAACTAGTTAAAAAAAAGCATAGTCCAAAATGTGCTGAAAGTTTTCCCATTTTCTTTCCTGATTCTTTTAGAAAAACAGGATTATTGCAACACAAGGTTTCTTTTAATTGATTTTTCCAAATTTTGGCAAAATTTTGCCCAAAAAAACACGGGGATTAAGCGATGGATGTTTCAAATACTTTTCAATAATTGTATTTGGTTTCATTAGGGTTTTGTGCTATAGCACATTGTTAATTTGCTGACTGGGCATTGCCACATGGAGTGTGTTTGAAGGTCACCTAACGAGAAATTACCACTTAATTTATCTACTAAGTACCCCGTCTCAAATGCAAACTCCTTTGTCTTTATAAAATACAAAGATATCTTCACTTTTCCAAGAGCCATTGGGAGCTTAGGTTTTTTTCTTTTTTGAGCTTGCCAAATTTCTTTCTTAGGACTCAAGTCCTATCAATTGAAATGGAAAGTACTATGATACGAAACTATCACCTATGGTTTTGGAGGGTGGGTTCTATTTCTGATCTTTCTATTTGATGGGTTTTATGGGATTATTATGGTGGATCTGTGTATATGGGTGTCCTTATGCGAAGGCAAAAAAAAATCTATTTTTTTATTGGCTGGCCCTTTTGCAAAGGGCCCTCTAGAAGGGCTGGAGTAGTTCTGAAAAAAACAAGAATATACCAAATGATTTTGAAAAATATATGGCTATTCCAATTCTGTCTGTGAGGTCCAAGATACTTCTAACCTCAAAGGTTTTGTAGACCCAATTCAATGAGTAGATTGTGTACCGCTCACCTAAAGGCATGGCCCAACTAAAGTTTGCTTTGCTTTTACATTAGGGTAGTTTGAGGCCATGACCCAAAGCAAATGGCATGAAAAATCCACATGGAATCCTACATGGCCAAAGTGGATAATGTTGGGTTGTGGGATTGTAAGATACATTTTGGGGGCCTACCTCAAGACTCAAAAGTTTTATTAGGTTGTTCCTCTTTTAACTTTTTTGAAAGGGGAAGTTGGAGACAAGTTTTGATGGATGTTTCCACCACAAA
>Ga0116227_10015723_pt1 | contig 11127 bp, 7 predicted proteins | sample S1TSphgellanicum_FD_89693 | JGI IMG/M metagenome (GOLD analysis project Ga0116227, IMG submission 89693) | Host-associated microbial communities from peat moss isolated from Minnesota, USA - S1T2_Fb - Sphagnum magellanicum MG | ecosystem: Host-associated > Plants > Peat moss > Unclassified... | reverse complement strand
CGCCATTCCGTCGTTTCTCCTGGAAAAGACGATCGGCAAGAACCTGGAGAGCGTCCAGTTAGTCATCCCCCTCTCGCTCTTGATTGGGGGCGTGGTCATGTGGGCCGTCGATGCGTGGAGCGCGCGGCATGACGCACCAACGAAAGACGTGGAGCAAATGTCGGTCAAACAGGCGGCTTGGATTGGGGCCTGCCAGATTCTCTCGGCGGTTTTTCCGGGCACTTCCCGCTCGATGTCGACGATCAGTAGCGGCCAGCTCGCGGGGCTGACGCGTGGCGCTTCGCTGGAGTTCAGTTTCTTGGTGTCGATCCCGGTGATGGTTGCGGCGACCGGGTATGACCTGTTGAAGTCCATCCACCCCAAGCACGGAGCGGGCGACGCTGCCATCGCACCGCTGGTCATCGATACCCATGGCTGGATCATTTTGATCATCGGCCTGGTGGTCTCCTTCCTGGTCGCACTGGGCGTAGTGGAGTGGTTCCTGATCTGGGTGCGCAAGCATGGATTCGTGCCCTTCGCCATATACCGGATCATCCTCGGGATCGTCCTGCTGGTATTTGGCGCCCGGATTCTGGGCAGCTAAGCGCCGTTACCCCCAGGGCGCGAAGTTCTTAATCCGGTTCCTCGCGGCAATCGCCCGTCGGTTTTGCTGCATGCGCCCCGGGTTCTTCTGAAATAATCAAGACTGCTCTGGGGGTTCGGGATGCGTGGGCCGAGCCGGCTTTTTGCCGGCGCTGCGGTGAGCGTGTCGTTGCGTCTCTTCATGAAGACCCTTAGATTTGTCGTCGCTCCTACTCGCAACCGGCGCCTCAACGAGCTGCTTGGGCTCTTGATGCTCGTTGCCGCGGCCCTCCTGCTTCTCGCGATCGTTTCCTATCGCCCCACCGACCCTTCCCTGAACACCGCTGCGGGTTTCCCTGGCCCTCGCGCCGTGCACAACTGGGCGGGCCTGGCCGGAGCCGCGATCAGCGACTTGCTGCTCCAGGTCGAGGGCGTGACCGCTCTATGGTTTCCCGTGCTGCTGGCCATCCTCGGGTTCTCATGGATGCGCTCGCGTCCGGCGGGTTCTCCGGGAGCCAAGCTGGTAGGCGCGGTCCTGATCTTGCTCTTTGGGCCGGCAATTTTCGCCCTGCTTCCCGGGCGCTTGCATTGGATGCATGGACTTCCCGTCGAGGGCCTCACCGGCCGGCTCGTCGCCGACCTGCTCGTCGAATATCTGAATTTCCCCGGCGCCTGCATCGTCGCGGGAACCATGGTCGCCGCGGCGCTCTATCTCTCAACGACCTTCAGCTTCAACACCGCAAAAGAGTGGCTCTCGGTGCGCTTCGCCTTCGTCCAGGCATGGAGCGACCGCTGGACCAACTGGAAGGCCGCTCGCGCCAGAAAACGCGAGCTGCGCCAGGCCGCGAAAGAAGATGCGGCGCGAGCCAGGGAGATGGCCCGGGCAGAAAAGGCAGCCGCCAAGGCCGGGAAGCTTGCGGCCCGCAACATGCAGCCGGGAAAAGAGACGACAGCTCCGGCTGCGCCATTACAGGAGAAACCGATCGAGGGCGCGTCCCGTGAGATGCCGGGAATCCGGCACGGTGGCTTTGCCGAGCTTTATGCCGAACCAGCCCCAGTTACCGCGAGTCTCTGGGACGAGATGCCGCGCGCCAAGGTCCCGGATTTCGAGCCGGAAGCTGCGCGTGACTTGGAAGACGATCGCGAGGTTGAGCCGGAACCAATCCCCAAGCCGCAGCTGCTGGTGCCTCGCAGGATGGAACCGGTCGCGCCTCCGCCGCCCGCTAAGCCGGAGCCGAAGTTCGACGGGCGCAGCATCGCCGTTGGCGAGCGTGCCGATGCCGATGTTCGGACAGTCACCGTCACTCCCAAATCAGTCAGCGGATTCAAGCTGCCGCCAAGCAATCTGCTTCACCGCAGCGAAGAGTCGCAGGTCGTCCGCGAAGACGAGCTGCGCGCCGAGGCTCAGGTGCTGGTCGAGAAATGCGCCGAGTTCGACGTGCGCGGTCAGGTTGTGCAGATTAATCCCGGCCCGGTGGTGACGACCTTTGAATTTCGCCCCGAAGCCGGCGTGAAATACAGCCGCGTCACCGGCCTCGCCGAAGATCTCTGCCTCGCGATGCGCGCCGAGAGCATCCTGATCGAGCGCATGGCCGGCAAAAGCACAGTCGGGATTCAGGTGCCGAATCATCAACGCGAAACAATATGGCTGCGCGATGTCATCGAGTCTGAGGTCTTCCTGCACACCAAGTCGAAGCTCGCCCTCGCCATGGGCAAAGACATCAACGGCCGCATCGTCGTTGCCGACCTCGCCACGATGCCGCACGTGCTGATCGCCGGCTCAACGGGCAGCGGCAAATCCGTCGCCATCAACGCGATGATCATGTCGGTGCTCTACAAGGCCACGCCCGAACAGGTGCGCATGATCCTCGTCGATCCCAAGCGCGTCGAGCTGGGCATGTATGAGGGCATTCCGCACCTCTTCACGCCCATCATCACCGAGCCCAAGCTCGCGGCCAACGCCCTCAAGAATGCCGTCCGCGAGATGGAGCGCCGGCTGAAGCTCCTTGCCTCGCGCAGCGTGCGCAACATCGACCAGTACAACAAGCTGTATGAAAACGGCACTCCAAGCCTTTTCGACGACGGCGACGACGAGGGCCCGCTGCCCTACATCCTGATCATCATCGACGAGCTCGCCGACCTGATGATGCTCGACAAGGCCAACGTCGAAGAGGCCATCACCCGCCTCGCGCAGATGGCGCGCGCCGTCGGCATACATCTCGTCCTCGCCACACAGCGGCCCTCGGTCGACGTCATCACCGGCCTCATCAAGGCAAACGTGCCCACCCGCATGTCCTTCCGCCTCGCAACCAAGGTCGACTCGCGAACGATCCTCGACTCCAACGGCGCAGAAGTGCTCTTAGGCCGCGGCGACATGCTCTTCCTGCCTCCGGGAACCTCGCGGGTCCAGCGCGTGCATGCTCCATTTGTGACTGAAAAAGAAACCGCGGCGGTGGTGGACTTCTGGAAGAAACAAGGCCAGGCCGAATACGTCGAAAGCTTCCTCGAAGCTCCGAAAGACGACAAAGGCCGCGACCTCGAAGCGGGCGCCGACGACGCCGAAGGCAACGACGAGCTCTACGAAGACGGCGTTCGCCTCGTGCTGGAGTTTGGCAAAGCATCCACCTCACTCCTGCAACGCAGATTACGCATCGGCTACGGCCGCGCCGCGCACCTCATCGACATGATGGAGCGCGACGGCATCGTCGGCCCCGCAGACGGCTCAAAGCCCAGAGAAATTCTCAAACCACCAGATTGGCTGAGCCAGGTGGAAGCGGCGATGCGATAGGGCCGCGACTTGACCTCCGCAGATGTTGCAATTCGTGCATCACCTAAAGTAGGCTGACTTGACTGGGTAAGACTTCCCGCCTTCGAAAGAAGACCGACTACGAGACTGAATTTTCGTGTGCGGGCGGTATCGGCATTTTGCGCGAAGAGGTGTGGGTAGACGATCTGGATGTCGTAGTTCGATACAACCTCGCCTTTTTATTACCGCATTGCTATGGAACAGATAATGGCCGCGTCCTCGGTTTTGACAACGCGCACGGCGTCCACGAGCGCCACTTCATGGGGAAGGTCGAACCATTTCGATTCGAAGGATATTCGGTGACGGCGGAGCGGTTCTACCGTGAAGCCGAGTTAATCAGGAGAAGTTATGAAGACTAAGATTTTTGCGGATGGATTCGAAGGGCACGTCAAGCGTTCGCTGGCGCGCGCCGCGAAGTTTGACAGAGGCGAGCCGGTCGAAGCAGAGAGAATAATCACCTTCGCCGACCCGCTCCACATGATGCAATGCCTGACGGCGGAGCGCATTCGGCTCTGCCAGGTGGCGCGCAAAAAAAGGCTAAGCATCTCCGCGCTCGCCGAGGAGCTAGGTCGCAATCGCGGTTCCGTGACCAGAGATGTGAACAAGCTGAAGCAGTTCGGTTTACTGCGGCTGCGCGAGCAGGTCAATCCTGGGCATGGCGTTGTTCAGATCGTTGAGCCGGTGGCAGCAAAGTTTGATTTGCGTGCTGCACTATAGCCCACCGCATTCACGTCACCTTGAAGGAAGCGCTTACGCTCGTAGTTCCTCTTTCTCGGCCACATCGAATTCCTCCTCCAACCCCTCTTCAACCAACAAACCAAGCGCCTGCCGCTCAAAGAGCCGTTTGTAAACGCCGCCTGCCTTCTGCACCAGCGCATCGTGTCTTCCCTCCTCAACCACGCGGCCGTGTTCAAAGACGAGGATGCGATCCAGCATGCGCACCGTGGAGAGCCGGTGCGCGATGACGATCGCGGTGCGGCCCTCGATCAACCGGTGCATCGCCTCCTGGATCAGCGCCTCTGATTCGGAATCGAGGCTCGATGTGGCCTCGTCCAGAATCAACACTGGAGCATTCGCCAGAAAGGCGCGGGCCAGCGCCACCCTCTGGCGTTCGCCGCCAGAGAGCTTCACGCCGCGTTCGCCGACCAGCGTTGCATACGCCTTCGGCTGGCGAACGATGAAGTCGTGCGCGTTGGCCAGTTGCGCGGCGTGTTCGATCTCCTCCATCGTCGCATCGGGGCGCGCGTAGCCGATATTTTCCGCGAGGCTCCGATGGAAGAGCAGCGGCTCCTGCGGCACCAGCGCAATCTGCGACCGCAGCGAGACCTGTGTCGCGTGCGCAATCTCTTGCCCATCGATCAGGATGCGCCCGGAACCCACATCGTAGAGCCGCTGCAAGAGCTTGACGAAGGTCGTCTTGCCGGAACCGGAGTGGCCAACCAGTCCAACGCGCTCGCCGGCCCGGATGCGCAACGAGAAGTCATCAAAGAGCGGCTCAGCATGCGCGCTATAACAGAACGTGACCCGTTCGAAGACGACCTCTCCGTTACGCACGCGAATCGGCTCTGCGCCAACCTTGTCTGCGATGCCCAGCGGCAGCGACTGCATCAGCACCATGTCCTCCATATCATTGACGCTCCGCTGCAGGTTCGCAACATGGTTGCCCACGTCGCGCAGATATCCATGAACGATGAAGTAGCTGGTGAGCACAAACGTGACGCCGCCCGGCGTGGCGCGGCCCTGCCACCACAGCCAGAGCGCATAGAGCGTCACCGCGGCCCGCAGCGCGAGCAGAACGATCATCTGCGTCGTCCCGCTCCACGTGCCACGAGCCCAGTGGCGATTGGTGCGCCGCGTCCATTTACTCAGCACGCGACTGAGGCGGGTATCTTCCCGGTCCTCGGCCCCAAAAGATTTAACCACCGCATTGCAGGTCACAGCGTCCGCGATCGAGCCGCCCATCAAGGTGTCTTGAGCATTCGACAGCCTCGCCGCGGGTGAGACGAAGCGCAGCGAGAGGGTGATCGACAGGCCCACGTAGAGCGTCGCGCCGCAGATGACGATCAACCCCATCTGCGGCCATCTCCAGCCAAGCAACAGCGAACTGCCGCCCAGCACCAGCAAAGCCGGCAACAGCGCCAGCAGCAGAGTGTCATTCATCAAGTCAGTCGCCCACATGCCGCGCGTGACTCGGCGCACGATCGAGCCGGCGAAGTTGTTCGCGTGCCAATCGGTCGAAAAGCGCTGCACGCGCCAGAAGGCATCGCTCGCGAAACGTGCCATCAGGCGTAGCGTGAGGCGAATAATCCCCATCAGCGCAAGGTGCCGCCCCGCCACCAATACAGCGCCCAGCGCAAGCATCGCGCCCAGGTCCTTCACCGCTGCGAGCAGCGCCTGATTGCGCGTGCCATGGCTGACCGCGACCGCATCCACAATGCGCCCGGCAAAGACCGGCATGAACAGATCGGCAATCGTCGCAATCGTCATCGCAAGCGCAACGCCCGCGACGAGGCAACGCTCGCGCCTCCAATGGCGGAAAAGAAAGGCGAGAACGACGCGCATGGCGTCCCGGTTTTTCCCTCTGATTCGCATATAAACTCACTCACTACGACGGGTATGCCGAAGACGCTGCCGTCTCCGCAAATGGTTGGCATTTGTGACCGGTGGGTACACCGCCTCGAAGCCTTCTATTCCCGTTGCTGAAATGAGAAAGGCCCTGAGGCTTGCGCCTCAGGGCCTTCACAAATCTTAAGGAGGAAGGGTCCTAGGGGCGCTTGCTGTCCCTCATGACGAACGAAGCGAAGAGGGTAGCACCAGCGACAGCCGGGAGATCAATGTGATCGGTGTGGAAGGGTCGTGGGCTGATCTTCATCGCGCTTCTCCTAGAGCTTGTGCATAAGTGTACCCCAGAAGCCGGGGGCGCGGCCATTACTTTTTCGCGAAAAATTCAGGAGATGGCGCGAAAACTGCCTCGCAGACATCGGGGCAGCGCGATCTGAACTACTGCTGCGGTTGCATCTCCTGCCAGTTGCCTCTCTGCGTAGCATTGGGATCGTAAGACGGCGAGTCGGAGTAGATATATTCGCCCTGTCCATTCGAATAAACATGGTTGTACTGATTCGAGCCAAGCACAGTCTTGCCGGTTGCGGGGTCGTGGTACTCCTGCGTGTCATTCATCGAAAGCGCAAACGCATGAGAGCTTTTGTCGATCGCTGCCTGCGAACTCGACTGGACGCTCCGGATCTTGTTGTAGGCGTATTTGCTGGCATCCTGCTGGATGTGCGAGATGTTGTTCGCGGTCTGTCGATCGTCCTGATCGATGTTGTTTTGAATCCGCTGCAGCCCAGCCTGAAATTGGTCGACGCGCTGCTGCCATTCCGCGTCCGCAGTTGCAGAGTCGGCAATCGACGTCAGCAGTTTGTTCCACTGCGCTAACTGGCCCTGAGGCGTGAATTTGTTCACGATCAGCGGGACATTGACCTGCACCATCATTCCCGACGGAGTCGGGTGCGAGATGGTGACGATCGCCGTCTCGATGTAACCCTCGGTCGGCGTCCTGCTGGGGTTGCCACTCCCGTCGCCGGTGAGGTACAGCCGCGCAGTGTCGATCGCCATGACTGGGGCCCGCATGCCCATCTGCCGCCGCGCCTGCGCATTCAACTGCTGCACCTGCTGCGCGAGCTTGTCGGCGTCCGGCAGAGGTCCGCTGCTCTGAATCTGAATCCCCGAGCCGCCCTGGCGAAGAAATTCGCGCAGATAAGCGTCAGCCGTCCCCGGCGCTTTGATCTCGCAATGGGTCACGACATGGGTGCTCTGCGAGAGCTGGCGAAGCTGCTGGGCAAGCACGGGATTCGGACTCCATAGCCAACTGTCGCCGGGAAAGACCTGAACTCCGGTGAGCTTGTCCGCGGACTTTGCTTCAAAAAGAAAGCCGGGTGTCGGCTTGCAGGGAACATACTTCTTGCCCGGCCACTTGGCGAAACCCTCGGCATTCCAGCTCGTCGGTGCCAGAAAACTCCCGGCAATGATGCGCTGCCCAAACCCCTGCTGGTCAATGATCTCGACCCTGTGCAGCAGAATGCCCGCGCCTGGCGCGGCGCCACCATTCACCGCGGGCGGTCTAGACGGCTGCGCATTTTGCGCGAACGCCGTTCCAGCGGTCAAAAAGCAAAGGGCGAGAGCGACGCGCTTACCGGATACAAGAAAGGATGAGGCTTTCAGCATAGTGGAAGACTCCGGAGGATATCTGCAGGCAATGACTCTTAGCTGGAACTGGAACGAGTTTCCGAAGTGGAGTCGATTTTTCCACCACACTATGGACGCACAATCCAACTAAACAACTTTACTTGAAGATGCAGATTGCGGCGCATCCGCAAATAGCCCAGGTTACATTTTCGTCGGGATCTTGCGTCTCATGAGGGCAAATCGGCAATCGCCGCGCTATCGTACTTCGCGACCGTACCATCCTCGTTCTTCGGCGTCGGCAGGCTTGCGCGATACACCCTCGAAATCGTGCGCAGGATGGCCTTCGCGGGCAGCAGCCCATCCGGCTTGTAGAAAACGGCTTCGCCGATTCGCTTTGCCTCCGGCCGATAGTACCAGCGGGTGAAAAAGCAGAGGTGGTCGGCGATAGTCTGGTTGTCGGTCTTTGCCTTGGATAGGGTTCCGTGAAGGCAGCCCAACGATTCAGCGAGACGTTGCTCAAGGACGTCTTTTGTCTCTTTCGGATTGGCAGCAACCACGGCGTGCGAGGATGCTGTCAGTCCTTCATTCAGAGGCACGGCCTGAAGTGAATAAGGGTGCGTGTAGAGCGACGACGAGCCGGACTGTTCGTTGTGCAACCTCATGCCCAGCGTGTCGTAGAGCGCCGGTCCGGTGAGCAGTCCAGCGTTGAGTTGAAAGAGCGCGACATGGCCTTCTTGAGATGACGGCTGAACGATAATGGCCCCGAGCTTGGCCAGCGGGTGCACGGCTTCGGAGGCAAGCGCCGCGACGGCTTCAACCTTCTGAATCCGGGCATGAATGCTCGCGGCTTTCTCGAAATCCAATTCTTCTGATGCAGCGTCGCGTTCACTGGCCAGCTCGTCGAGCAGGCTCTGCCCACGCGTCGCAAGGAAGGCCTCGACCTTTGCGGATTCCTCCGCATAGCGCTCATCCGTGCAGCCCTTGAAGCAAGGCGCAAGGCACATCTTCATCTCGGAGTAGACGCAGCCCGGAAATGCCGGGTCCGGATCAAGATCGGGATAGCAGCGGCGAAGCAGAAAGAGATTCAGAGTCTCATCACAGAAGCGCTCGGCAGCAGCGCGCGAAGGGAACGGTCCATAAAGAGTCTCCGCCGCCGATTTTGTAATCGTATTCGTTACATATACGCGCGGATAGCGGTTCTTCACCGTCATCCGCAAAAAATACGGCGCATAGAGATGAAGCCGCTTTCGCGCGCGCTCGCCAAAAGCCTGGTGGGTCGCATTGTAAAGGGCAAGCGAAGACTCGAAATCGGAACCGGTGGACGTGTACTCAATCCGCGCAACGCGTTCGGTAAGGCGGAGGCGCTTCGTCTGGGTTGGCTTTGCATCAAGAAAGCGTTTGAGGCGTCGGCGAAGATTGGTAGTGCGGGCTAAGTAAGGCTCGGCTTTAGGGTCGGCTCCGAATAAGGCAAATATCCCAGGCTTCTCAGGCAGCGCAGCCAGGGTTGGCGCTGGGTTGCTGGGGTCGAAAGGTAATGTTTGAGCGAGCATTCTCGGCTATGCCAAGTTTACCGATTTATGCGACACGAATCGCTAGGTGCCTGCGATCGTCATCCCGTCGATCCTCAATGTCGGAGCAGTCACCGCTCCGCGAAACTCCAAATCATTCCCGATCGCCACGATGTTCTTGAACATCTCCTTCAAGTTGCCGGCGATCGTGATCTCCTGGACCGCGTGAGTGAGCTCGCCATTCTGAATCCACAACCCCGAGGCTCCCCGCGAGTAGTCGCCCGTAACCATGTTCACGCCGAAGCCCATCAGTTCGGTGACATAGAAGCCCGACTGAACATCGCCGATGATTTCAGCGGGCGTTAGCTCTCCCTTCTCGAGATAGACATTTCCCCCGCCGATGCCGGGGTTGCCCGCAAGTCCGCGAGAGGCGTTGCCGGTCGACTGCATGTTGAGCTTTCGCGCGGTGTAGGTGTTCAGCAAGTAGTTCTTGAGCACGCCATTTTCGATAATGGCCTTGCGCCGAGTCGGCAAGCCTTCGCCATCGAAAGGAGACGTTCCGAAACCTCCAGAAATCGTGCCGTCATCGATGACCGTGATGTTAGCGGCGGCAACCTGTTCCCCAAGCTGATTGGCAAAGAACGAAGCATGGCGATAAATAGCATCGCCGTTCGCAGCCTCAAAGATATTGCCGATCAGTCCCCGCGACATCTCCGGCGCAAAGACGATCGGCACGCGCTGCGTCGGAACACGCCGAGCGTCCAGCCGTCGCACCGTGCGACGGGCCGCCTCGACCCCAACAGATTCAGGCGAATCAAGCTTCGTCAGCGTACGGGCGGACGAATACCAATAGTCGCGCTGCATCTGCCCATCTTGAGAATGCGCAATCGGCACAGCCGAGATCGAAGCGTAAGACCGGCGATAGTCCCCAACAAATCCGCGCGAGTTGGCCAGAATCTTGCGGCCGGTAGCAGCGTCGAAGCTGCCCCCATCGCTGTTCTGAATGCGAGTATCGGCGGCAAGCGCCGCGGCCTCGGCGCGCCGCGCATAGTCGATGCGCTGATCGCCGGGCAACGAATACACATCTTCGTAATAAAGATCGAGGTCCTGGGTGAGTTGGCCAAAGGCGCCGGTTTCAGGAAGTCCCGCAAAGGGATCCTCAGAGGTCACGCGAGCCAGCGCCACGGCCCCGGAGACGAGATGCTCGATGCCTTCGCGGCTGAAGTCGCTCGAAGAGGTGCTCGCGGCGCGCTGTCCCAGAAAAACCCGCAATCCAACCCCCCGCGAGCCGGACTCCTTCAGCGTATCGACCTGGCCCAGGCGAACGAGCGTCGAAAATTCATCGCCCTCGCGAATGACGACTTCAGCGTCGGTCGCCCCGGCGCGCATGGCCTTCGCGACGATATCGGCAGCGAGTTGCTGCAAGTCTTGCGAGGTTACGGCTGCGGCTTCAGCGAAACTGGTGCCCATGAGCCAACGCTAGGCATTTCGCGCCCGAATTGCAAGTCCGGCCGCGTCGGTCTCCCCTTGGGCAGCCTCAGCGGCCCACCACCTCGACCATTCCCGCATCGGTTCCATCCAGCTTGGCGGCAGCCTCGTTCCAATGCAGGTGTGTCACCTTACCGCCGCCTTTCTCATAGGCGTAAGTGTTGCCATCGTCGTCAAAGAGCGTGAACTCAGCATCGGCGCCCGGATAAACCCGCACCTTCGCAACCTTCTGCACCTCGCTCGTGCTTTCGATCGGAGCGCCCAAAGGCACAATCGATCCCGCTCGCACAAACAGCGGCAGCTTGTCGATCGGCGCATCGACGGTGACAGTCTGCCCCCCCTTGAATTTCTCGTTCGTCCAGTAGTTGTACCAGTCCGCGCCGGCGGGCAGATAAACCTTGCGGCTGGTCATGCCCTGGTCCGTCACCGGAGCCACCAGGAACGCCGGCCCAAACATGTACTCGTCGCCCAGGCCGCTCACATTCGGGTCGCCTGGAAAATCCATAAACAGCGCCCGCATCGACGGCGCGCCCGTCTGGTACGTGTGGTAGCTCAGCGAATAGATGTACGGCATGAGCT
>Ga0116227_10015722_pt1 | contig 11128 bp, 7 predicted proteins | sample S1TSphgellanicum_FD_89693 | JGI IMG/M metagenome (GOLD analysis project Ga0116227, IMG submission 89693) | Host-associated microbial communities from peat moss isolated from Minnesota, USA - S1T2_Fb - Sphagnum magellanicum MG | ecosystem: Host-associated > Plants > Peat moss > Unclassified... | reverse complement strand
TCCGCCGCCACCGCCGTGCCGGCCGCAGCGTTGAACACCGCCGCCAATCAGGGCGCGATCGAGCAGGTGCTGGTCACCTCGCGCAAGCGCACCGAATCTTTGCAGAGCGTTCCAGCCAGCATCCAGGTTCTGGATAGCCGCAAGATAGAGCAATTGCAAATCTCGGATTTCCAGGATTACGCGAAATTCATCCCTAGCCTGGCCTTTCAGACACTTGGCCCAAACCAGACTAGCGTATATCTCCGCGGCGTCTCCAGCGGCGATAACGCCAACCATTCAGGGCCTCTGCCGACAGTCGGTGTCTATTTCGACGAGCTGCCGATCACCACCATCGGCGGCACGCTGGATATGAATATGTACGATACGTCGCGTATCGAGGTTCTCCCCGGCCCGCAAGGCACGCTCTATGGTGCAAGTTCCGAAGCCGGCACTGTCCGTATCATTTCCAATAAGCCATCACCGGACAAGTTTGCCGCTGGCTACAGCATGGAAGGCAATACCGTCAAAGGCGCGCTCGGCGGCAATCTGGAAGGTTTCGTCAACATCCCCATCGCCAGCAATGCAGCCATCCGCCTTGTGGGGTGGGATGAACATTCCGCCGGCTATATCGATAACGTGCCGGCCACCCGCACCTTCGCCACCTCTGGCTACACAATCAACAATGCGCCCTTCGTCAAGAACAATGAAAATCCCGCCAGCACCCTTGGCGGCCGTGCCGGAATCCTGGTCGATCTGAATGAGGATTGGACGGTGCTGGGCCAGGTCATCGCGCAGGATCAGCATATAGATGGCGTTTACGGCTACTTCCCCAGCGTGGGCGATCTGAAAGTCGAACGCTTTGGTCCTGATACAGATCACGATGTATGGGAACAGGCGGGCCTCACCGTCACCGGCAAGATCGGCAATTATGAGCTCACCTATGCGGGCGGCTTCTTCGATCGTCATCTGGATCAGCGTCAGGATTACGCCGATTACTCAATTTTCTACGACGCAGTCTATGGGTCTGGCGCCTTCTGGCAGGATGCCGCCGGCAAGCCGCTCACCGCGCCACAGCAAACCAACGTCAACAAATATCATTACCAAAAATACAGTAACGAAATCCGTCTGGCATCGCCGTCCACCGATCGCCTGCGTTTCATCGTCGGTGCCTTCCAGGAACAGCAGCAGCACTGGATCATCCAGAATCAGAGCTTTACCGATGAAGGCTATCAGAATGATGGCTACCAATATCAGCAATTCAGCCCCAGTTTGGCTGTTCCCGGCTGGCCCGGCACGCTCTGGCTTACCGACCAGTTGCGCACGGATCGTGACGTAGCCGCGTTCACCGAAGTCACCTTCGACGTCACCCAGAAATTGTCCGTCCTCGCCGGCGTGCGGCCCTATTACTACGACAACTCGCTCTACGGATTCTTCGGCTATAGCTCCGGTTATGATCAGCTCAGCGGCTTTTCGGCGGGTGAGGGTGCAAATGGCCAGAATTGCCTGGCCGGAAAAACCTTTCTTACCGCACCCTGCGTCAATCTCAACAAAAGCTCGCGCGGATCTGGTGAGACCCACAAGGTCAACCTCACCTATAAATTCGATGCCGATCGCCTCGCTTATTTCACCTATTCCACCGGCTATCGCCCTGGTGGCGTCAATCGCAATGGCAGTTTTGGCCCTTATAGCGCGGATACCCTCACCAATTACGAGCTGGGCATAAAAACCAGCTGGCTCTCCCATCGGCTGATTTTCGATGCAGCGATCTACAACGAAGATTGGAACCAGTTCCAATTCTCCTTCCTTGGCCCCAACGACCTTACGGTGATCGAAAACGCCCCACAGGCCAATATCCGCGGCATGGAAGCCGCAATTAGCTGGAATGCCACTGATGATCTGGCACTGGATGGAGGTGGCACACTCACCGATGCCAAACTCACGCAGAATTTTTGCGGCACCAACCAGAGCACCGGCCTGCTGATCCCAAGCTGCCCGACATCCGCGGCCGTTGCCGCCGCCGGCACGCCGCTGCCTTACACGCCGGATTTCAAGGCCTACGCCACCGCCCGCTACAGTTTCGCGGTGTTCGATTGGGACGGCTATGCCCAAGGCTCAGTTAATTACCAGACCCTGAATCATGTCGGCCTCCGCGCGTCCGATAATGCGGAGTTGGGCACCATGCCAGCCTATGCCACGGTGGATATTTCCACCGGCATGCGGCGCGGCAAACTCGCATTCGAAGTTTTCGTCAAGAACCTGTTCGATTCGCGCGGCGAGGAAAACCGCTACACAACCTGCCCCGTCGGCCTCTGCTCGCAAACCATTCCCGGCGTGCCGAAATCAATCTACGTTGTCCCCGTTCAGCCTTTGACCATAGGCATAAAACTCAGCCAGAAATTCTGAACCGCCTCGTTGGCCATCTCCCACCCGGGCAAGATGGCCAACCCTCCACACGCGTTCATTCAACCGGCAACCCGTAGGATGGGTAAGCGAAGCGTCACCCATCAACGGACGAATCGTTTGCCACACTACACCTCAGTCAAACAGCGTCGCCGACTGAAGCTCGCCAGCAAGATGGCGCACAAACCGCGCTGCGTCGGCACCATTAATCACCCGATGATCATAGCTCAGCGAGACCGGCAGCATTTTGCGCCAGGCAATACCGCCATCCTTTGCCTTGCAGGCAATTTCCCGCACCGCGGTCACGCCAAGTATCGCCACATCCGGGGCGTTGATAATCGGGGTAAACCCGGTGCCCCCAAGATGTCCCAACGAAGAGACCGAGATCGAGCTGCCTGACATTTCAGCCATGGACAATCCCTTGCCCCGCGCCTTCGCCGCCAGCGCCGCGATCGAGGCAGCAATCTCCGTCAAGCTTTTCGAATCGCACCCGGTAACAACCGGCACCAGCAGACCCACAGGTGATTCAACGGCCACGCCAATATTAAAATATTTCTTCAGCACCAGCGTATCGCCGCCTTCCTTCAGGCTGGCATTGAAACGTGGAAACGCGCGCAAACTCGCCACCAAAGCCCTGATCAGCGGGGAAAGGATCGTCAGTTTCGACTCTGGAGTTCGTGCATTCCACTCTGCGCGCATGGCTTCGCAATGCGTAACATCCACATCATCATGGTGCGTCACGTGTGGAATCGTCACCCAGTTGCGGCCAAGGAATCCGGCCGCAAGGGTTTGTATCCGAGAGAGTTTTACCTCCTCCACCGCTCCAAAAGCGGCGAAGTCCACCGGTGCCGTCGGCGCCAGTTTAGCCAGCAGCGCAGGAACATCAGTCATTATGAATTCCGCACTCCATCAGTCAGTATCCGTATTAACCGTAGGGTGGGCCTCAGCCCACCGATTCCACGCCATTCATGCCACACCCTTACCGTATTCACCGATCAGCGTCCGCGCGCGTCCGATAAAATGCGGCACGAACCGCATCGCCAGCATGGCGAATTTGATGTTTCTGTAGCGCCCAGCCTCAAAATGATCTGTCAGCATCACGCTGGCCGCCGCGTTGCGGGCATGCGACCAGATTTCAAAAAAGCCGATCCGCTCTTCACTGGGAATCGGGCGTCCGCTGCTTCCGTAAGCCGCCAGGAACAAGGGCCAATCAAGGCTGGTGCCCATCACGCTTCTGATATAGCCCAGGTCTTCGGCGGGGTCGCCAACATGGCCGAACTCCCAGTCCAGCACCGCGCTCAGCTGTCCATCGTGAAACAGCAGATTATGGAAGCCGATGTCACCATGAATCAGGGTAGATGCCGCGTCGGAGTGCGGAACATGGGCCAGCAACCAATGGAAAAGCCCTTGCAGCACCGGTGCTGCGGAATGGCGCGTCGCCATGAATTCCCGATGCCAGGCGCCGATATAGGCGCGCGTGCAATCACCCGCGGGTCTTGTCCATAAGGATCGCTCAAACATCGGATTGTCGGCAAGTTCCGTCAGCGGCGGCACGCTGTGCAGGCGCGCGACAATCCCGGCCAGAGTGCGTTGCAATTCAGGCGCAACCTGCCCTGACCCACCTGTCGCATCGCCGGCAACGCTGCCCGGCGCCCGACGCATGATAGTAAAGGCCGGTCCCGGAATGATGTCCGTTGCCGCCTCAAAAAACAGCGGCTCCGGCGCCGGAAAATCGCGTGCATGCACCGCCCTGAGCAAAGGGAACTCCTTTGCCGCGGAATGGCAATCCAAACCCTCCAGCGCATCCACCGCCGGGTCACGCCGCATTACCAGATCGGCATTCAGCGTCGCGCTCGTCAATGTAAACAGCGTCGTCTCCTTGCCGAAACCGCCCGGCAAAGCAACAATGTTGCTCACCTCCACTGAATTATCCGAAAGCGTATGCCGAAAATAGGCAGTCAGATTTTCTTCACTCAGTCTCTCGCTGGCCGCTATCTCGTCCTTGCGCGCCATATCGGTCGATACAAACAGCGGAAGATGCCCATGCAACTCCAGCAGCCGCAAGGCGAACGCAGCAAATAGCGGCGTCGCACCGCCTGCCGACTCGTTGGTAATGCGGGTGAAATTGGCCTCTGTCTCAGCCAGCAATACTGAAAGCTCTTGCTTGGCGGCATCCCCCGTCACCGGCGCCGTGGCAGCCGCCTCAGCCACCGCCACCACATCGGCCAGCCGGGCGCGGATGGCGTCGTCAGCCGCATAGTCACTTGCCAGCATATCCCGCGCCAGCCCCGCCACACGCGCCGCGTAGTCCCGAACAACATCGCCGCTGGATTGAGCCGCCTGGTTTACATGCGCCGCCACCGCGGCGGCAACCGTAAGATCATACGCCACATCCGCAGGCAGATCGGACCGGAGACTCAATTGCTCCAGCAACTCAACAAGGGATTCGGCCAGGCGCTTATTTGAAAGCTGCATCCGCCCCCACCCTCATCACACCTTCAACGCCGTGCATGATCACTCTTCGCCAGCCTGACAAAATCAATCCAATGGCATTCCTGGAAATCGCCATAAAATACCCGTCCTTCATGTTCCCACCGGATCAGGCAAATAATCGAATCGAAATTATGCCAGGTCCTCCAGTTTGCCGCCATGGTGATCGTGCCCTTCAGCGTGTATTCACGCCCCTTGGCATCCACCATGTCCAGCTCAACGGTTTGCGGGAAAAGCGTATGCGGATCGCGCGTGGTGCGCTTGCGCGAGGAAATAACCGGCACCATCGCGCCGTTCTGATATACCCAGCCGCCTTTCGTCGTCTGCCCGCCCGGCACTTCAAGCCCTGGATACGAATCGGGGCTGATCTCCGGTGTATCGAAAGCGGTGCACCCGAAAATGAAGCTTTCGTCCAAAACACCCGTCATCCACGCCATTGGCGGAAAATTCTTGTGTCCTTCCGGCCGCATCTGGCCCCAGGAACGGTCACGTACGGTGGTGCCGTTGATCTCGTAGGTCTTGCCGTTCAGAGTCACCTGGCCTTTGGTGCGCATGGCTTGCTCAAGATGCAAGCCGGTGCTCAGCACCATGGGCGGCATCATCGCCTCGTAGCTCACCTCAAAACTGTTCCGCCGCACCGGGTCGCTATAGCTGATCTTGTGCCGCTTCAGCGGCTCTATCGTCTGCACATGGTAGCTGTTTTCCAGCTTGTAGTCCCAAAGATCGTTCTTCAAACAATCATCGCTCATGTATGTCACAAAGTCGAACAACTCGCAGGAAAGATTATGCGTCTTTGTCCCTTGCCAGGCATAGCAGCCGCCGGTCAGCGTCTTCAGATTGGGATGATACCAGATATAGCACAGCCCGTACACATTCTCCTGCGGGATATTAAACCCGAAATACTGCGTCTCGGTCAGCGAAGCGCCCAGCTTCGGGTCCGTCAGTTCCGGATGCAGAAGGTCGCAAGCATCCGAAAAGCCAGCAAAACCCTCGTTCTTTTCCTCCCAGAACGGATGACTGGTGGTATCTTCCATCTGCCGATCTCCTATGGCCGCATGGTCGCGGCAAGCGTCAACCCAATAAGCGTGACATGTAAGCTGGAGCGAACCAAAAGCCTGTGTGCGTAAGATACACAATAGAACGAGTATGCGGGGCCGGCAAGGTCGGCATCAGCCGATGCCGTGCGCCGGCTGGTCATCCCGCCCCTCCTTGGCCCGGATCATAGGCAGGCAGACGCGCAAATGTGATCAGTGCGCGGAACGACAGGCCAATATTTCCCGCCGCGATAAGCCAGAACATCGGCAGGCGGAAATAAGCATCGCTGAGAAACATCCATGCCCAAAAGCCAATTGTCAGCGGCACGAAGCCCCATAACAAAAACGGCGAAAATCCTCGTCTGCTGCCGCGCCTCTGCATCATGGCGATGTTGAAAAGCGGCGCCAGGATAACCGTGGTCGAGAAAGAGAGGTAGTAGTATGGATCGCGGATCATGGAGATTAACCACCAGAACAAGCCATAGGCGAAAAGCTGCAACCCGGCATAGCTCAGAATCGCGCCAAAAATCGTCATCCCCGGAAACAGCTCCGTCCGTGAAAATCGCAAGATCTGATAGGTAACCACGCATTCACACATGGCAAACACCACCAGCGCGAACCAGAATGCCCTAACCAGCCAGAAATCCACATCATGGAACCAATGATGCGCATTAACCACATAGGTCGTGTCATGCGCGAAGAACCATAGATTACCGGGCAGCGGTATGGAATGCGTGCGGTCCCTGAAGCCGTTCCGGATCGCGCCAAAATACTGCATATAGGCGCCGACAAACGAGACTGTGCAGGCCAGCAGAATCCACAACCTGTTGTCCTGCGTCAGCCTGACCACCTCCGCCGGATCGTAGCTCAGCCCGTGATGAATCACATCAAAGATCATGGCGTGGCCTCCATCACCAGTTGATAAAGCCACGCTCGAGCGGAACGCCAAGATCATCATAGATCTTCATCGCCGTCGCCCGTCCGCCAAGTGTCACCGTACCACCCGGATGCGCCATCGGCCCCGTCAGATACAGGGCCTCCACGCCGGGCACACGATAATTGGCCAGGTCCGGCGTCGGCCGCGCGCCCAGCAACTGCCCATCGGTCATCGCAATCCCCATGATGTCGCCTTTCATCATATTGGGGCTGTGCCGGGCATGATCCTCCGGTGTTTCAACAAGCCGGGCAATGATCTTCGATCTGTCCATATTCGTGGTGAAGCCGGCAAACCAGTCCCACACCGCATCCGCCACCTCGTCGCGCCGCGCCGCCCAGCCGCCGTTCAGGTCCAGTGGCGCAAAGCTATAGAGATACAAAGCCGCCTGGCCAGGCGGCGCGCGTGACGGATCAACATTGCTTTGCGTGCTCGCCAAAGGTGCCAAATGGTCCAACGGCATCTCGCCACGCCTGAACGCCTCGAAAGACGCGGTGAAATGCGGCCAGTCATTTGCAAGGCACTCGGTCAGCGTCGCCGCCTCGTAACGGTCACCCGCCTTCCAGCGGGGCTTCTCGGTCAACGCAATCTGCTGATTCAGCGCGCCATACTCGCTCAGCCTGGTCGCCGCGGCGCGCGCCAAAACCTCCGGCGGAACACCCGCCACCATATCGCCCAGCCGCCAGGGATGGATATTGGCAACCACCGCGCGCCGGGCGGCAACAAGCTCCCCGTCCTCCATCTCCACGCCCACGCAGCGCCCGCTCTCCACCGCCACACGCCGCACCATCCGCCCGGTCTGCAAGCTGCCGCCATGCGCCTCCAGGCAGCGTATCAACGCGTTCGTCAGGTTGCGCGATCCGCCAACCACGGTTCCCATCCGGTAGCGATGCGATAGGCCCAGAAGCAGATAAAGCGTCAGCCCGGTGCCCGGCGCATCCGGCCCCGTCATCAATTCCGATGCCCATTTAGCAAAATGCATTTTTACGATCGGGCTCTCGAAGCGCGCGTTGAGAAAATCCATCACGCTGCCGCGCATATCGCGCGCCAAGGCGCGGCCTTCCTCACTGGCATGCAATAGCCGGGTGAATCCCGCATCCGGCATTGGCGGCGCGTAAAAACTCCGCATCAGCACCGGCAGCAGCACATTGGCCTCGTCCACCAGGCGCCGATACGCATCCACATCGCGCGGGCTATGGCGTGCAATCTCCTCGCAGGTTCTGTCGAGATCGGTAAACGAGATCAGCCCTTGCCCGTCATCGAAGATCGAAGCGAAGGGCGCTTCGGTAAACGCCCATTCCAGGCCAAATCGGCTTTCCAGCTCCAGCTCGTTATTCCGCAGCGCCGGATTGGCCAGGCAGGTCATCAGCCCCATGGCGTGCGTATCCTGCACAAAGCCAGGCGCTATTTCCACCGAGACCACGCCGCCGCCAGCCTGCGCGTTCTTCTCCAATACCGTTACGGAAAACCCCGCCTTCGCCAGATAGCAGGCAGTCACCAGCGAATTGCTGCCGCCGCCAAGCACCACAATGTCGGCAACGCTCATGCTCCGCCGCCATGGCCCGTTGGCCGCGCGCGGGCTTGCCCCGCGCTCCTGTCAGGCGCAGCCGCTTCGATCGGATAAGCCATTGGGCTGCCGCACCTCCCGCGCGTCATTTTGTTACTCGGTTGAGCTTATTATAGTGCGTATGCTAACCAATTTCCAAGGCCGAGGCAATGGTGCTTAACACCGGCCCCTGCGCTATATCGCAAGGATACAAAAAGGGGAGCGTCATGCAGCTCAAAACCACCGACAACGACTCATTGATGGACGTGCTCGCCATCCGCCAGCAAGGCAATAACCTGCTGATAGAAGGCCGGATCATGGGCGCATTGCCAATCCGGGCCGTGCTCACGCCGGATCAGGCAAGAGCCGCCCTAAAGCTAGTGAATCTCCGAACATTGCTGTTCCTCCTCACCCTGCTGTTCCGCCGCAGCGCGCCTTAGGGCCCGTTCGGCATTAAGCGAATCGGGTTACTGGGCCGAGCGGGCTCTAAGCCTTTGTTTGAAGCGGCATCTTTGTCGGCGTGCCGACGCAGGTATTTGCCGAGGATGCCTTAGGGTGGGCTTCAGCTCACCACCTTGTTCCGAAAAAAACCGCCCTCCATCGCAAACCCCGTTGACGCAAGCCGTTCGCTCGCATACGATCATCTTATAAACCAATAAAATACGATGGGATGGGGTCGAGATCATGGCGATACGGATACGCACAGCGCTGCTCGTGGGGGCCAGCTCGCTCGCCTTGTATACGCCGTGCCCGGCCCAGACAGCGCCCGCCGCCGGCGCCGCAGCGGCCAAAAAGCCGGGCGCGAAGACCGAGGAAATCGTTGTCACCGCGCAGCGCCGGTCGGAGCGTCTGTCCAAAGCACCCGTCGCCGTCACCGTGCTTTCAGCCTCCACCCTGGCAAAGGCCGCCATCACCACCGAGTCCGACCTGCAGAGTGCGGCGCCCGGTCTGCAAGTTCGCGCCGGCTCCAGCGCCAACCAGCTGAACTACGCCATTCGCGGGCAGTCGCTCGATGCCTATAGCTCGGCGCTGCCAGGCGTGTTGCCGTACTTTAACGAGGTGCAGATCGGCGGCAGCGGCTCCTCGGGTTTCTACGATCTGCAATCCGTTCAGGTCCTGAAAGGTCCGCAAGGCACGCTGTTCGGCCGTAACGCCACTGGCGGCGCCGTGCTGTTCCAGTCGCAGAAACCCACCGATATCTATAGCGGATATATCAGCGTGGCCGGCGGCACCTGGGGCGCCCAGAAATACGAGGGCGCGGTCAACGCGCCTTTGGTCAAGGATAAGGTCCTGCTGCGTATTTCAGGCTTCTTCAACAAGCGGGATGGCTTCCAGGAGAACATCTACGATAACAGCCATCGCGGCGATGTCGATCGCTACGGCTTCCGCGGCAGCCTCACAGTCAAGCCAACCGATGCCATCACCAACACGCTGGTCGTAGACTACGCGCATGTCGGCGGCGACAGCACCTTCGGCGTTCTGCATAGCCTCGATTCAGGTGGCGCTTTCCCCACCAGCTCGCTCTACAGCAATGCCAAGTTTCCCGCCGGAAGCGGCCCACTCACCGGCACCAGCGTGTCCGACTATGTCCTGAGCCAGGTATTGCAAGGCGATGGCTTGCCGGCCGCAGTCGCCAGTGAGATCGCCAACGGCAATTATGCCCGCTACATCGCCAGCCATCCGGGTACAGACCCCGCCGGCATCGTGGATTTCCTCCAGCAGCAGAATGCCCGCGGCCCCTACGTCATTTCGTCCGACGAGGCAAACAACTACCTTGCCCACAACCTCATCATCACCGATGCGGCAACCTTCGATATCGATGCCGATACCCAATTGCGGAACATTTTTGGCTATACCCACCTGAACTCGAATTTCGGCGTCGATGTGGACGGAACGTCCTACGGTATCCTGGGCACTCCCAAGGAACATCAGCTCATCACTCAAACTTCCGATGAATTGCAACTCATCGGCAAGGCGCTCGATGAAAAACTCTCTTATGTCAGCGGTTTCTATTTTTCCGACGAAAAAAACGCCGATACGCGTGAAACCGCGCTGTTCGATATCATTCTCGGTGGCACCGATCAGATCAATGATTTCATCGATCATAACCGCACCTTTGCTGCCTATTCGCAAGGCACTTACGATCTCAGCAGCCTGGTCGGGCTAACCGGCTTCAGCGCCACCGCCGGCCTGCGTTTCACCAACGAGACCGCCAGCAACGATCTCCAGCCCGACGACGTGAACTACAAGCTCGCACTGACTGGCCTGGGGCCACTTCCTGCCAGCGACTTTGCCGATGATCAATCGAAAACCGTCCGCAATATCAGCTACACATTCGGCCTCAATGAGCAGCTGAACCAGAATCTGCTGCTCTACATCAAGACCCGCAGAAGCTATCGAGATGGCGGCTACAACGGAGAACTCGGCCCCAGGATCGGCTCTGCGAGCGTTGGTGGGAACAGCTACCGCACCGAAGTGGTCAGCGATGTCGAAATCGGCAGCAAGTATTCCGGATCGATCGGCAATGTACCCGTGCGCGCCAATGCCGCAGCCTATTACGACTGGATCAGGGATGACCAGCGCACCGATTTCGCACTGGTAACCGGGGCAGTAGCGGCCGTCACTGTCAACGTGCCACGCTCCCGCGTCTATGGTATCGAAATGGATGGTCAGTTCTCGCCAATCAGCTGGCGCTCGCCCGGAGGCTCGGTCAACTATACCAACGCCGCCTTCGTCAAAGGCCAG
>Ga0116227_10015720_pt1 | contig 11129 bp, 7 predicted proteins | sample S1TSphgellanicum_FD_89693 | JGI IMG/M metagenome (GOLD analysis project Ga0116227, IMG submission 89693) | Host-associated microbial communities from peat moss isolated from Minnesota, USA - S1T2_Fb - Sphagnum magellanicum MG | ecosystem: Host-associated > Plants > Peat moss > Unclassified... | reverse complement strand
AGAATTCTAGTCTCTTGGTCAGAATCGCGTATGACACAGATCCATTCTGGTGTGGAATGGGCGAGAGCTTGCGCATCAAGCTAAATTATAATGAAGGGTATTGAACCGACGTTCATTAATTCAGAATAAAGTATGTAACTCTGGGAACTGTAAATTTCCGGGGCACATCAAGCAACTCTGAATTTGAACTTAATTTGCAAAGATCAACAAAGCAGTTTATATATATTGGCTCTGCACATCACCTACTTGCCACACTTTAAACCAGCAGGGGGTGCCAACCAGTGTTGGGCAGTTCTAAGGATGAGGGACAGATGCCCATCGGTTATCAACCCATGTATATATCCACTTACCTGCCAGTTCTCAAAATTTTCAAATAAATGGTTTTGGTGTATAATGGTGGTTCTCAAATTGTTTAAACAGTCAAAGAACTGGCCAAAGAATCATCAGTTCTTTGCCGGTTCTTTCATGAAGGCCATCCATTCTTTGAGGTTTTTTGAAACAACTGGAATGGACAATTCTTTGATTCTGAATATTTTTCAAAGAACTGGAACTGGCAATTCTTTGATTCTGAAATATAAAAGAACCAAACTGACGATTCTTTAAAACTTCACAAAACTGCCCAACACTGCTGCCAAGAGCATGTTGGTTGGATCTGTGGTTGTGCTTTTCCACACACACACACACCAACAAAAATAAAATAAAATAAAAAATTAACTTTCAAACCAGTAATTTTGGGTTTTCATTTTAAGATGTCAATCCATACAGGCCATCGTGCCTGGTGACGTGCCTGTAAGGAATTTGGGTGAACCTGGTAGTGCTAGCCCAAAGTTCCAAACATGCATGATAGTCTGTAGTTGGGACGCTCCATTACACAATGGTTTTCATGTGGATTTGCATAATGTTAATGTGTCAATTTTGCAGAATGGTCATGTTGTAGATAATGGGTCTTGGCAGCTGCCCAAGTTTGGGGGAGTTAGGTTGCCAAGTTATTAGGGCTTATTCCAGGGCTAGTTTGGCCTAACCAACAGAAGGGAAAATTTCTGAAAGGTGTAAAGGTCGACCCTTCTCATCTGCATTTCTGATACAAGGATTTTGATTGTGGCATTTTGAGCCTCACATCCATTGCAAATCCCATTAATTTTGGATCACATTTTTGTATATTTGATATGTTTGTTCATGGTTTAGACATGTAATTACTTCCATATTCCTCTGTAAGACTCCAACACATCCAAAATACAATAGAACATAAACCTATTTATATTTTTGCTACGAATCATTCTACATCAATGAAATCTATGTGTTAGAATTGCACCATCTAGATTCTTATGTTGAACTTTTTGCAAATGGATTTGAAACCAATGAATGACATGGGGGTGCATTCACATTAAAAGGAGCCAAAGCAGTTATCAAATGCAATGTGATATTGTACCATGTTTACTTTGAAAGACAAGTTTGTGTAATGTATTTATTCAAATTACTATTTCTTTTTGCAATTATATTTATTTGCTAATGATCTTCCACAAATTTAAAGTCATTTCATTAAGTTTTGAGAGTCCTTTCATGCACATAAAACATTTAAAATGTAGTCATCAAATAATGCTTTTAGATTTGAACGTCCTTTTTGTTTATCAAATGTGCACCATTCATTCCCAAAGTTTGAGAAGAGATTCATATTGATAATTAAAAGTGCAAAAGGAGTTGAGATCAATAAAAAACTTATTTATTACACATATCTACACATTTGGTTCAAACGTGTTTTGGTCTTCTAAATTACAAAATTTGATGATGTGTCTTTAACAAAAGTTGTTCATTTTTATATGGTGAAGGGTATGGATAAATTTTATGGATAAAAAAATATTTATTTATTTATTTATTTCATTGATTTCTATCATGTTGTCTTGAAAAATGCATAAATTATGTTCAATTTTCAACTTTTGTATGTTTAAAAAATGATTTTATGTGATAAACTTCTTCCAAATAATGTAAAGTTCAATTTAATATACAATTTTGGGATGTGTAATTTATTTTCGAGATGTAATCACTTCTTATATTCAAAGGATAATCATTTTTTCTACACATTTAGTTTTTTGTACTTGAAATTCATTAATGTTTATAAGTAGATAATATTGCCAAAAGTTGGGTGAAATTTTTTATATATTTCAAAGTGAATGTATAAAATATGATTAAACCCAATCATTACAAAGCACTGAGTTCCTAGCACTTTTGGCTCCTTTTACTGTGAATGCACCCATGGACATATTGGGGTTCAATTACATGGGCATGCCAATGATGCCATGTGTTGTGCCATACACGTCCTATTAAGTGTTATGAATGCTTGTGAATTTGATTATTCTCTTCAACCTTTTCACTTATGTGTGGTTGCAACTAATTAAGTTAAATTGCAATAGAAAATTAAATTAGGTTAAATTTGCTGACGCATATAAATTAGGTTAAATAGAGAGAAGACCCCATTTATATGCATCACATAATGATGACATGGGAATGTTTATGGGTGTTTCCTTTTGTTTGAAGAAGTTTATGTATGATGTTTTGTACAAAATACAATTGCTGCTATAAAAATTTAAAAGAAAAACTAAATAGGTGGCCCTTAGAATCAAGTTTCTAACCATTGAGTAAATTTAAATCATGCTTAACTGGTGCATTGACTTGTCTGAAGCCTTACTATGTTAGGGAAGTAAACTACATGGAACTACCTTGTCATTCAAATTTACAATAGACCTATTTATTACAGACATTAATGAACATTATTTATATATGCAATGTTATATGCACAATGTTCAAAGTCCAACTAGGGATTGTGATTCCCCTAAAGAGATAATAACATGTAAAAGTATGAGAAATTGTCATTTAGATTATATTATAATGCCAACATAAAAAAAAAAGAGTTTAGGTCAAATGATGACAATGTTCTTTTTATGGGGTCTTTCTATGCCTAAAGTTTTTGGCTTATCTTATTGTTTAAAATTAAGCAACTATTGCATTTGACAATTCTACTACATACCCAAACAACATCGGGTTGCATAAAAGGTATGCATCTTGTGGCTAGCTACTATAGTCTGGTCATTATAAAATAATGGAATGGATAGTCACTACTCCTCTTCCCATATTGATAATGTTGAATTTGTTACTTGAATTTTTGAACTAGTTTAGGCTATTTGATTCAATTGGGAAAATTAGGTCAAGGAAGTCCTTGGAAAATAATCTTCAGAAAATATGTTTGTGCACATATTAAATGTTAATGTGCCCAAAAGTGCATTTTCCCCATTGAATTTTATTGTTAGGTATTCCCATTTTGACCACCCTTGTACATTATTTTCCAACCTTATGGTTATTGGGGGTGTTTTTGTTTCCTATGTTTTGCAAACTTGGCAAAAGATATGCAAGACCAACTAAAGGACATTGACCAGCAAAGAAGTCAAGATGATAAGTTATAGGCGTGAGAATTATCTTGGGCACATAAATTAGGTGTGCAAAAATTCAAATGCCCATGCAACCTTTGCCTAGGGAGATTGAAACCTAAGTTAGTAGAAATTGTACGTGAACATTTGATCAAATTTGGGTGACACCCCCTAATATCGAGTTTGGAAAGGACCAAGACCCACAAATGATTCCGATGAAGAATGGGCAGCCCATGCTAAAAGACATATAGAATCCACTACAATATAGCTGGATGAAAGTGTGCACATGGAGACAATGTTGGAACATTTAGTGCAACTTACACCTCAAATGGATAGGGCACAACAAACTAAAACCAACTAGGTGCAACTGATATGGCCAACACTCATGTAGTGCAAAAAGTGTTTTCAATTGTGGATGAACTTGCAGCAATCCCCAAAAGTATGCCTGGAACTTTTGAAGGCAATGTAAAAGATGGACCACCTGCAAATGGAATGGGAACAACAAATGTGAATGATGAGGATAGTGGGGTTGATCCGGTTGGGTTATAAAAGGCATGCCAACCATTGTTTCTAGGTTCCCATTCCACAAAACTTACAACTACAATGTTGTTGATGAACATTTACACAATCTATAGGGTTAACAAAAATTTGTAGATGAACTGTTGTTTTTTTTGCACAAATACTTACTCCCACCTAATAATTGTCTCCCTTCAAATATGTATCATGTAAAAACTTTAACCACGAAGGTAGGCCTCAATTACCACATTATCCATGCATGTCCAAATGGTTGCATTTTGTTTCAAAGGGTGCATACAAACTAGACACCTGTCCAAAGTGTGGATTAACATGGTACAAGGATGTAGGCAGAGCAAAGGTACCAATGAAATTATGCATAATGACAATAGGAGTATTAATGGTTTGGTGAAACATGTTGCTGACAGCAAAGTTTAGGCGCACATTGATGTGATGTGGCCAGAATTTGCAGTTGAACCCCATAATGCAAGGCTAGGATTTGCCACAAATGGAATCAATCCATTTGGTGTTCAAAGTTCTACATGGTCTACTTGGCTAGTCATGCTTCAAATTTATAATCTACCACCATGGCTTGTGACAAAAAAAATTTGGGTCATATTAGCCTTGATTATCCCTGGCAAGGAGTCTATGAAAATGCATAACATTGATGTTTACATGGCACCTTTAATAGAGGAGCTATAAGTGTTGTGGAGGGGGGTTGCAGCATATGATGTGGTAAGGGTTGAAGGGCAACGACATTTCACCTTAAGAGTAATTTGAATGTGGATGATCCATGATTTGCTAGCATATGGGCTTGTCGTTGGATGTGTACACCAAGGGTACAAAGCTTGTCCAATTTGTGGGCTAGACTTGACCTCTTGGCATTTGTTGGAATTGGGTAAGGTTGCTTATGAAGGATCTTGATGTTGGTTGCCAAGAGGCCACCCATATCAAAGAAACCAGAATCTAGCCCACTTCAATGGGAAAGAAGAACATCGGAGTAAACCAAGGCCCATCATGGCTAGTGATACATTGAAGAGTGTGGTAGAGTATGAAGGGTGGCTAATAGCTGGAAACACACCAAGATCGAAAGGCAATCTGTCAAAGGTTAGTGGCATAATACATCGTAATGCCATGTATGACCTACCTGATTTTGAGGTATGTAAGTTACATTCCACAGTACTCCCCAAAGTTGAATGCTTATTATTGACTTTGGAATTCCAATATGTCATTTCAACTTATATGGCCAATTATCAATGGATGCATTGTAGGATTTAAAACTAATTTGTTAAACCAAAAATAAAAAGCTAAAAGTATAAATTAAAATACAAATCAAGTTTATATATAAGTAAACTCTAAAAAATGTTTTTAAATTTTTATTTTAAAAACTAACTTCTAAAATTAGAAATCATGAATTGATTAAAACTTAAACTTTAAAAACTAATTACAAAAACATTCAATTCTTTGTAACTTATTTCATGATTAATATATATTTTGGGTTATTATCTTTTGATATCTACACCTTAGTTTTGTCAAGAGGAACTAAATGTAACATTCAATTTTCAATTTGTGTGACTTAATTTGTAGCTCTTATACCTCCCTCCTTATTTTCACCGCCATGCAAATTAGAGGCAAATTTTTCTAGCCATTGTACACATACACAAAAGATGTGTTCAGGTGGTGTTGTGACTTCCCTAGGTTGGTTTTTTAATTCAAAAAGGTTATTAGCTAGGGTTGGATTAATGTGGAATGGTTTGTGATGGACATCGCAAAACTTGTAAATCTGACACGCTTTAGATGTGATGCACATTGAAAAGAATGTTTGTGAGAATGTGGTTTGTTTCATATTTGGTCAAAAGGACATAATTAAAGCATGGTGAGACATGCAAATTGAATGCATTTGGCAACATCTATGGCTAAAATAACACCCAAATAACTAGCAAAAAATGTTGAAACCACATGCATCATATGTCCTTATAGCAAAAAAATTGAACATTTTCTTGGAGAGGATGGGTGCAATTAAACTTCCCACAAATTATGGGTTTCATTGGCTAAACACGTGGCAGATAGGAAATTGGGCTCAATGAAATCACATGACTATCACATGTTGATGCAACAACTATTACCTTTGTGTGTGCGAAGGCTCATGGCGGTGGAACCACAAATGGCCATTATGAGGCTTAGTCGTGTTTTTCGACAAATTCCTGTGAAGGTTTGGAACCTAGTTGATATTGGAAATCTTTGAAAAGATGTGGCAAATACATTATCCCTATTAGAGAAAGAATTTCCTCCAACCTTTTTTGATGTAATGACTCATTTATTATTGCATGTGGCGGATGAATTGGATGTTTGCGAGCTAGTTCACAACCGTTGGATGTATCTAATGGAATGGCTAATGAAGGTCTTAAAGGGTTACGTCTGTTCCATGGCATGACCTGTGAACAATCCTATAACCAACTAATACACAATCCCACATGCTAATAATGCACTTTGGGTCTATTATTTCAATAAGTAGATAACACATTTAGTATGCCTCAAAATTTCCAAAAAAATCAAGTGATTGTTCAAAATCTGCCATATTTTAGGGTTTGTACAATGCACTTAAAAATAAATAACCACTAACAATTTAATACAAGAGGGCTTGAAAGGAGCTTATTGTATCCATGGACCCATAACCTCGATATTTGTTAGCACATAATAGGGTTGAACATAACTATTGTAAAAGCACCTTCCAAAATCTTTCTAGATACTCCTTCTTATTCCTTTATATCCCAAACTCTTCTGGTTACATTTTCAAATTCATGCAAATATTCAGTCACAAAGCCCAATGTTTCTTTTGGTATATAACCTTTAGCCATTAAGCCTTCTCATGGCTTTTGTTTTACATCCAACTCCTAATTTCCAAAACATTATTAACTATGTTTCATGGATATGTATTTAGGTCTAATGTTTAAGACGTTATATAATTTGATTATTAGCAAGTCTGTTTTAGGTCAAAAGTAAACCTTAAATTTAGGATGCTTATTAACATATTTGATTATTAACAAATCTATTTTTACGTCAAGAATAAACCCTAAAAGTATCATAGCATTTGATAAATAAGTTGATTATAGATCATAGAAATGTTGGAACATAACACATCATGTCTATGATCCATAAACCCTTAGGTTTGCACACCTCCATATTCCTATCATTTCCCACTTGCATTTTTTCCACCCACTAACTTTATACTAAGACCTTATCATTTTATCTTTTTTCCGTGAGATATGAAAATTGCATTAGTATTGCCACAAAACATGAATAGACACATTCATCAGAAACCTTTGCAATGTTATTTACTTATTGAGACCTGAACCCCAAGTTGCATTAATAGCATGCTAGGGATTATGTATTAGTTACTTCAAGGACTATTCACAATTCGTAATTTATGTACAGTTAGTTGTTAGTATTTTTAAACCTACATGTCTCTAATTCATTTTTTATTTTAGTTATGACCCCAAATTGTTTTATTACCATGTGAAATATTAACATGCAGGATTGTGTATTAATTACTTATAGGACTGATCACATTTTGTCATCTATGGATGTCCATCTAGCTAATGGCACTTTTAAACCCACATGGTTCTTATTCATTGATGACTTTAGGTCTAATATTCTCATATGAGCTAAATTAGGTAGTTAATTTTCTATCCTTTTTGAAACCCTAATTCTAATTCTCTACCATATCATGCTCTTACATTTAGTGCAACTTGCAAGTTGTTACCTTCATGGGCAGTAGGTTAAGATTCAGTTGTTAGATATAGGTCTTTTTTAACATTCTATCTTCTAGCGGTTATAGGAAATATAAGGATGAAAAGGAGCGCATTGAAGATGCAAGAGTTGAATTCCAACGTGATTGGCTATCAAACCCTATTACAAGTGGCTAGCCTATCATATTCCCACCACATCTGCAAGAAATTGATTAGATGGCAAAGTGGGTGAGAGAAAGCATTCAAACCCATCAAGTTGATGGGACCTTATTTGTTGATGATGATCTTTTGTTGCTTTCAGTTCCCCCAAGTTTCACTACATTGAGTTACAAAAAAGTGAATACATACGGGAACCACTTCAAAATTGATGATGAATAAAATAATTTGTTGGTTACATATGATTATGGTGTTGCATCTATTTTATAATAGTCACAAGGGAGTGAAGATGTTATGTTGGGTCATATCCAATATGTTGGGACGTTGAAAGAGATTTTGCAGTTGGATTATGGTCCAATGGCTTCACCAATAGTTTTGTTTCATTGTAATTGGGTGAAAAATGGGACTAACAATAAAGGCAACCCCACCTACAAGCGAGGTGATGCTAGGTTTTTACTAGCAAATTTTCATCACATGTTGCACATGAGTTTAATGAACCTTTTGTTTTTCTTGCACAAGTTCAGCAAACATTTTTTTGGAATGAACCAAAGACACCATGGGGAAAAGTTGTGGTTGGGAGGGAACCCAAAAGCCATCAAGTTGTTGTGGACACTTATGATGATTGCATTGACACACGAGGTGTTGTGTCTGGGCTTAAAACTCTACTAAAATTTCCAGATTTAGATAGTGGTAGGGCATTAATAGGTGTAATAAAATTGAATAGAGAAGAAATTGTCCTAACTACTCAACCCTTGCAAGCCAAATTAAAAACAGATGATTACACATGATCTTGATTTTAAATTGCAATGACATTTGCACAATTCATTTCAAATTGCAATGAGATGTTTTACTTGAAGATGTGGAGTTTTTGATTTGGTGGATCTTTAATCTACGGTGTCTAGTTTTAAACATTATGGTAAATTGGAGTATTTAACTACCTATTAGACTTTGTTCCTAAATTGTACATTTTGTTTATTTTTTTTGGCAAATGATCCACCTTTTTAACACATAGATTATTAAGCCATGACCTTGTTACACTTGAAGGTTTTTTATTTTTTTGTAGTAGTGCATATGTAGCTAATTATCTAAAAAGTGAACAGTGGCAATGGGACATGTTTATCCAAGGCCATGTACATGATGGTGGTCACATTTGAAATACATTGGAACACCTATAAGACTTGAACTTAATGGCCCATGTAAAGTTTTTATCCATGGATATTATGTGTGGATTCAAAAGATATTCCACATATGTAGATAATGTAGATAATATAGGCATGTAGATAATAATATATCCAAGACCCATGGATAATAGAAAAGAAAACCCATGTATAAGTAGATAAATTTTAAAAATAATATTTCCATTGAAACATATTAACAATTTATAAAATGCATGCACATCAATGTTTTTTTTGCTTGTGTGGCAAAATATATTATTGCAGTTGCAAAAGAAATCATATAGTTGAAGAAACAACTAAATTATCATCCTTTAATGGATGTTATCAAAATTGGATGACATATGTTCAATTTTCATCCACATTTTCAACTAAAATTATTATAGTTTTAATTAAAGTCACATTTACGACTACAACTTCGACTCAATATTCTTATAGTCACATATGTGATTAAAAAGACTTGCGACTATAGTGAGATGTAGGAATAACATAACAGTCGCGAAATCAATCGGTTTGGACAATAGTCACATTGTAGTTGCAAACTAAGTGTTGGAATGGACAAGATCTTTTTTAGTGTCTATTTCTTCCTACAACTTAATGTTACACTATAATTCATAATGGGAATTTTTTTCACACACTGTGCCACAACTTTTTTCTGGTTATTTGTGATGACACATCATTTTTTTCCAAACTCAACAACATGGCTAATGAAGGTGCAAAACAACCAAATGATAGGCAATTAAATTAGGGTTGGGTGAAAATAATTATGGTTGAATTTTGTTCAATTTAATTGAACATGTTTTAATTGTTGGTTTAGGCTTATATTAAAACATTGATTTGTGATTTTTGCTCATTCTATCTTGTTTTGATTGTTAATGTGTAACAAAGAAACCATTTAACTATTCTTCTACAAGTTGGAAGGTATTTTTTTTAGAGGAACAATCTCAAAGTGCAGATTTTGATTAACATCGCAAGTAATTAAAGCTTACATGAACATCACACTAGTTAAAAAATCACCTTGGCAATGGGGGCACACACAACTTTACAAAACAATATGTACATAAGATTTGATTTGAACTCCTTAAAACAAAAAAACATTCATTTTGGCATTTCTTGAAAATTTGAGGTTTTAGGTTTCCAAAACTATATTTTCATCTAGTTGAATTGTGATAGAAATCAACATACAGAAAAATGTCATCACATGTGGAATTAAAGCAGGTTAAGGAAATCGACATCAAAATGTTCTTTGCTAACATGGGCAAGGCATCTAATGTGGCATTGAATTCTTTGGATTCATTGGCATCCATTGCTAGTGTTGATTCATTTGCTACATCATATGAGTACTTCAACGAGTTGTGCTCATAGACTTGGTTGGAGCATTGTTTTTTTTTTTGAAATCATACTTATTAGTACTAGTTATATGGTTATATTATTTCTAATTGATTAGAGAAAACTAAAAAACCACTATTTTTTTAAATAAGTTCTTACACAGATTTGCACATCAATTGAGATGCCATGGTTGATGTAGTTTTTGTTGGTGTTGCTTTCTTTTGATTGTTATATTCCCATGGTTAAACAGATTTCAAATTGCCATTGGTGGGATAGTAAAAGTAGGTTGGACATGTTAAGTAAGGTTTGACAAACTAAATCAATGTAAAATGATCTTGAAATTACTAGTGATCCTTGCAAGAATGGATTATTGGTTGTGAGCCATGGATTATAGCTCAACAATTAGTTAAGCCTTAGTTCCGTAATTTTCTTTAGGTATAATGATTTGAATGTTTATAAGCCTCCAAGTAGTGATTATTAATAGTTGAATCAGCCTTTGTGATATTTCCAGGCATATTGTACTTCTTTATTTCAGTTGATGTAACACTTAATCAGTTAAGCACCTAGTAAACCTTTTAGAGTACATTATCCCTTTTATGTTGAAGAGAAGGGAAAGGGGATGTAGAATTAGATGTGATTTATTGATATGTAGGAAATACAAGCCCATAGGTAACAATAGCATTTCGCCATGACAAGGTTAAGTTAGTCTGTAGAAGAATCTTCAAGCACTAATGATGTACTTGTAAGATTTTTAGGATGTAGTCCTAATACATCTTTATTTCATTTCACTT
>Ga0116227_10015719_pt1 | contig 11129 bp, 5 predicted proteins | sample S1TSphgellanicum_FD_89693 | JGI IMG/M metagenome (GOLD analysis project Ga0116227, IMG submission 89693) | Host-associated microbial communities from peat moss isolated from Minnesota, USA - S1T2_Fb - Sphagnum magellanicum MG | ecosystem: Host-associated > Plants > Peat moss > Unclassified... | reverse complement strand
GCCGAACTTCTTCGACAGAACCGTCGCGATCGCCGCCGTCAGCGTCGTCTTGCCGTGGTCAACGTGACCAATCGTGCCCACGTTCACGTGCGGCTTGGTCCGTTCAAACTTGCCTTTTGCCATGTTCAATTCTCCAAAAAGAGCATCTCGCCAGTCTGTTGGTTTAGCGTTTCCACAGCGCCCGTGATTCCCGCCGACTGACCGAACGGGCGGAGCGCTGCGAAGACGATTCTTCTCAGTTGCGGATCAGGACTTGCCGCGCGCGGTGATGATCGCGTCGGCCACGTTCTTGGGCGCTTCGGAGTAGTGCTTGAACTCCATCGTGTACGTGGCGCGGCCTTGCGTGGCCGAGCGCAGCGACGTGGAGTAGCCGAACATTTCGCTCAGCGGCACTTCGGCCTTGATGACCTTGCCGCCGCCGACCATGTCGTCCATCCCCTGCACCATGCCGCGACGGCTGGACAGGTCGCCCATGACCGTGCCGGCGTAGTCTTCCGGCGTCTCGACTTCCACGGCCATCATCGGCTCCAGGATGACGGGGCTGGCGCGGCGGCAGGCTTCCTTGAAGCCCATCGATGCGGCCATCTTGAACGCGTTTTCGTTCGAGTCCACGTCATGGTACGAACCGAAGGTCAGCGTGACCTTGACGTCCACGACCGGGTAGCCGGCCAGCACGCCGTTCGGCAGGGTGTCGATGACGCCCTTCTCGACCGCGGGGATGTACTCGCGAGGAACGACACCGCCCTTGATGGCGTCGACGAACTCGAAGCCCTTGCCCGGCTCTTGCGGCTCGACGGTCAGCACGACGTGGCCGTACTGGCCCTTGCCACCGGACTGGCGAACGAACTTGCCTTCGACGTCGGTCGCGGTCTTGCGGATGGTTTCGCGGTAGGCCACTTGCGGCTTGCCGACGTTGGCTTCCACGCCGAACTCGCGCTTCATGCGGTCGACGATGATTTCCAGGTGCAGCTCGCCCATGCCGGAGATGATGGTCTGGCCGGACTCTTCGTCGGTGCGCAGGCGGAACGACGGGTCTTCCTTGGCCAGACGGCCCAGCGCGATGCCCATCTTTTCCTGGTCGGCCTTGGTCTTGGGCTCGACGGCCTGCGAGATCACGGGCTCGGGGAAGATCATCTTTTCCAGCGTGATGATGGCTTCCGGATCGCACAGGGTTTCGCCCGTGGTGACATCCTTCAGGCCCACGCAGGCGGCGATGTCGCCGGCCAGAATTTCCGAGATTTCTTCACGCTGGTTGGCGTGCATCTGCAGGATACGGCCGATGCGCTCCTTCTTGCCGCGGATCGGGTTGTAGACCGAGTCGCCGGACTTCAGCACACCCGAGTAGACGCGCACGAAGGTCAGCTGGCCGACATAGGGGTCGGTCATCAGCTTGAAGGCCAGCGCGGCGAACTTCTCGCTGTCGTCGGCCTTGCGGACGACTTCCTTCTCGTCCTCGTCGGTACCCGGCACCGGCGGCACGTCAATGGGCGACGGCATGAAGTCGATGACGCCGTCCAGCATGCGCTGCACGCCCTTGTTCTTGAAGGCGGTGCCGCAGAACATCGGCTGGATTTCAGCGGCGATGGTGCGCTTGCGGATGGCGACGATGACTTCCTCTTCGCTCAGGTCGCCCGACTCCAGGTACTTGTTCATCAGCTCTTCGCTGGACTCAGCGGCGGCTTCGATGAGGTTCTCGCGCCACTTGACGGCGTCGGCCTGCAACTCGGCGGGGATCTCCTCGTAGCTGAACTTCATGCCCTGCGAGGCCTCGTCCCAGATGATCGCCTTCATCTTGATGAGGTCGATCACGCCAGTGAAGTTTTCTTCAGCGCCGATGGGAATGACGACGGGCACGGGGTTGGCCTTCAGGCGCAGCTTCATCTGGTCGTAGACCTTGAAGAAGTTCGCGCCGGTGCGGTCCATCTTGTTGACGAACGCCAGGCGGGGCACCTTGTATTTGTTGGCCTGACGCCAGACGGTTTCCGACTGCGGCTGCACGCCACCCACGGCGCAATAGACCATGCAGGCACCGTCCAGCACGCGCATGGAGCGTTCGACTTCAATCGTGAAGTCCACGTGTCCGGGCGTGTCGATGATGTTGATGCGGTGCTCGGGGCGAGCCAGGTCCATGCCCTTCCAGAAGCAGGTCGTGGCAGCGGACGTGATCGTGATGCCACGCTCCTGCTCCTGCTCCATCCAGTCCATCGTGGCGGCGCCGTCATGCACCTCACCGATCTTGTGGTTCACACCGGTGTAGTAGAGGATGCGCTCGGTCGTGGTGGTCTTGCCGGCATCGATGTGCGCGGAGATACCGATGTTGCGGTAGCGCTCGATGGGGGTTTTGCGGGCCATGGTTTGCTCCAGAAGACAGGAGCCGCCAGCGGGTTGGTAGAAACCCGAGGCGGCCGAAAGACAGTGAGTTTAGAAGCGGAAGTGCGAGAACGCCTTGTTGGCTTCTGCCATGCGGTGGACTTCGTCGCGCTTCTTCATCGCGCCGCCGCGGCCTTCTGCGGCCTCCAGCAGCTCATTGGCCAGACGCTGCGCCATCGACTTCTCGCCGCGCTTGCGGGCGGATTCCTTCAACCAGCGCATGGCCAGAGCCATCCGGCGGACGGGGCGAACTTCCACGGGAACTTGGTAGTTCGCACCGCCGACCCGGCGGGACTTCACTTCGACCATGGGCTTCACGTTGTTCAGGGCGACCATGAACACTTCCAGCGGGTCCTTGCCGATCTTCTTCTCGACCTGCTCCAGGGCACCGTAGATGATGCGCTCGGCGACGGCCTTCTTGCCCGATTCCATGATGACGTTCATGAACTTGGACAGATCGACGGAACCGAACTTGGGGTCCGGCAGGATTTCGCGCTTGGGTACTTCGCGACGACGTGGCATGGCACTCTTCCTTTTGCTTCAGTTGGAGACGGCTTTTCTGGCCTGACTCCGCTGGACAACCACCGACATCTGGGGTCATCCACTTACTCGGCTGGCTGACATTGCAGCAGCCGCAACAACGTTGGGTCAGCGTGTGCGCTGAGCCCGAACAAACGATTTACTTCTTCGGACGCTTCGCGCCGTACTTGGAACGCGACTGCTTGCGATCCTTGACGCCTTGCAGGTCGAGCGAGCCACGGACGATGTGGTAACGCACGCCGGGCAAGTCCTTCACACGGCCGCCGCGCACGAGCACGACGCTGTGTTCCTGCAGGTTGTGGCCTTCACCGCCGATGTACGAGATGACCTCGAAACCGTTGGTCAGGCGCACCTTGGCGACCTTACGCAGAGCCGAGTTCGGCTTCTTGGGCGTGGTGGTGTAGACGCGGGTGCAGACACCGCGGCGCTGCGGGCAGTTCTGCATCGCAGGCGACTTGGACTTGATGACCTCGGCCTCTCGACCGTGGCGCACCAGTTGATTGATGGTTGGCATTACGACTTGTTCCCGTTTGAAGTCTGTGAACCTCGCCCACTTGTTCAAGTGCTTGTTCAGCCACCCGTTCAAGTGACGTTCAAGCGTTTTGAGCGCGCAGCGATGCGCCGCCCAAAAGGCGAAGAGCCGAGGATTGTAGACCGGCGGGCGATCGGGCACAAGGGCCGGTCCGAAGCCGCAGGTAAGCTGCCGACCATGGACATCGTCACGCCACCCGCGCCCGACATCGGCAGACCCGGCGCAGACCCACGCCCGGCCATCGTCATCGACACCCAGGTCGTCATGGACTGGCTGGTCTTCAACGATCCGCGCGTGGCGCCCCTGGCGGCGGCGCTGACGTCGGGCGCGCTGCGCTGGCTGGTCGCGCCGGCGATGCGCGATGAGCTCCGCCACGTGCTCGGCCGAGGCGTGGCTTCTCGCTATGCGCCCGACCTGGCCCTCATCGAAGCACAGTTCGATGCGCATGGCCAGGCGGTCGACGCCGTCGAACCATCACCGCGCCTGCTGTGTCGCGACCCGGATGACCAGAAGTTCATCGACCTGGCGCTGGCGCTCGGTGCCCGCTGGCTGGTGTCGCGCGACAAGGCGCTGCTGGCCTTGGCCAAACGCGCGCGCCCGCGTGGCCTCGCCATCCTGAAACCGGAGCAGTGGTCGCCGGACTGACAAAGAAAAAGCCGCCCGCGGCGTGAACCGGGGCGGCTTTGCGGGGCGCGAGGCCCCGTGGCTTATTCAGCCGAGCCGTCGCCAGCGTCCACACCCGCCATCTGCGCGGCAGCCAGTTCTTCGGCCTCCTGCAGGGCGATGGAACGGCGCTCGGCGTCGTCCATGGCTTCCTTGACGCGGCGCGCCTCGTGGAAGGCCATGCCGGTGCCCGCGGGGATCAGGCGGCCGACGATGACGTTTTCCTTCAGGCCGCGCAGCTCGTCGCGCTTGCCCATGATGGCAGCCTCGGTGAGCACGCGGGTCGTTTCCTGGAAGGACGCGGCCGAGATGAAGGAGTCCGTCGACAGCGAGGCCTTGGTGATGCCCAGCAGCACATCCGCGTGGGTGGCCGTGGTCTTGCCTTCCTTGCGCATGCGGTCGTTGGTGTCCAGCAGCTCCGAACGCTCGACCTGCTCGTTCAGGATGTAGTGCGTGTCGCCCGGGTTGGTGATGACCACGCGACGCAGCATCTGGCGAACGATCACCTCGATGTGCTTGTCGTTGATCTTCACGCCCTGCAGACGGTACACGTCCTGCACCTCGTCGACGATGTAGCGCGCCAGCTCCTCGATGCCCAGCAGGCGCAGGATGTCCTGCGGGTCTGCAGCGCCGTCGACGATCAGCTCGCCGCGGTTCACCACCTGGCCTTCGTGCACCAGGATGTTCTTTTCCTTGGGCACCAGTTCCTCGTGGGCGTTGCCGTCCGGATCGGTGATCTGCAGGCGGATCTTGCCCTTGGTCTCCTTGCCGAACGACACCGTGCCGGTCTGCTCGGCCAGCACGCCGACGTCCTTGGGCGAGCGGGCTTCGAAGAGTTCCGCCACACGCGGCAGACCGCCGGTGATGTCACGCGTCTTCTGGCCTTCGACCGGGATGCGGGCAAGCACTTCACCGGGCAGCAGCTCCTGGCCGTCGCGGATCTGGATCAGCGAGCCGACCTGGAAGCCGATGGCCACCGAGTGGTCGGTACCCGGGATCTTGACCTCGTGGCCGCCAGCGTCCAGCAGCTTGACCTGCGGACGGATGACCTTGGCGGCGCCGCGGCGCTTCGGGTCGATGACCACCAGCGTCGACAGGCCGGTCACTTCGTCCACCTGCTTGGCGACGGTCACGCCTTCCTCGACGTTCTCGAACTTCGCCTGGCCGGCAAATTCCGTGATGATCGGGCGGGTCAGCGGGTCCCAGTTCGCGAGCACCACGCCGGCCTTGATGGTCTGGCTGGCCTTGATGTTCAGGATCGCACCGTACGGCACCTTGTGACGCTCACGCTCGCGGCCGTGCGGGTCGGAGATGACGATCTCGCCGGAGCGGGAAATCACGACCAGCTCGCCCTTGCCGTTGGTGACGTAACGCATCGTGGCATTGAAGCCGATGATGCCGTCCGACTTGGCTTCGACGCTCGATGCCACGGCTGCGCGGGAGGCCGCACCGCCGATGTGGAAGGTCCGCATCGTCAGCTGGGTGCCCGGTTCACCGATGGACTGCGCGGCGATGACGCCGACAGCCTCACCGACGTTCACCAGGCCGCCGCGGCCGAGGTCGCGGCCATAGCACTTGGCGCACAGGCCGAAGCGCGTGGCGCAGGTCAGCGGCGTGCGGACCTTGATCTCGTCAACGCCGGCTTGTTCCAGCACGTCGAGCGTGTCTTCGTCCAGCATGTGGCCGGCACCCAGCAACGAGGCTTGCGTCTCGGGGTGGACGACATCGATGGCGGTGACGCGGCCAAGGACGCGGTCGCGCAGCGATTCGATCACTTCACCGCCTTCGACCAGGGCGCGCATCGCCATGCCGTTGTCGGTGCCGCAGTCGTCCTCGATGACGACCAGATCCTGGGTCACGTCGACCAGACGACGCGTCAGGTAGCCGGAGTTCGCGGTCTTCAGCGCCGTGTCCGCCAGGCCCTTGCGGGCGCCGTGGGTGGAGATGAAGTACTGCAACACGTTCAGGCCTTCACGGAAGTTCGCCGTGATGGGCGTCTCGATGATGGAGCCGTCCGGCTTGGCCATCAGGCCGCGCATGCCGGCCAGCTGGCGGATCTGGGCGGCGCTGCCGCGCGCGCCCGAGTCGGCCATCATGTAGATCGAGTTGAAGGATTCCTGCACCACGTCCTTGCCGTGACGGTCCTTGACCGTCTCGACCTTCAGGTGGTCCATCATCTTCTTGCCGATCTCGTCACCGGCCTTGCCCCAGATGTCCACGACCTTGTTGTAGCGCTCACCGGCGGTCACGAGACCCGAGACGTACTGCTGCTCGATCTCCTTGACTTCCTTCTCGGCGCGGTCGATGACCGTGTGCTTTTCCTTCGGCACGAGCATGTCGTCGATGGCGATGGAGATGCCGGCACGCGTGGCCAGCTTGAAGCCGCTTTGCAGCAGCTTGTCGGCCAGCACCACGGTTTCCTTCAGGCCGCACTTGCGGAAGCTCGTGTTGATGAGACGCGAGATTTCCTTCTTCTTGAGTGCCTTGTTGATGTTCGAGAACGGCAGGCCCTTGGGCAGGATCTCGGACAGCAACGCACGGCCGACGGTGGTGTCGGTCAGCTTGGTCTCGGCCACCCATTCGCCGGTGTCCTTGTCCTTGCTGTACTCTGTCAGGCGCACGCTGATCTTGGCGGTGATCTCGACGGCGCCGTTTTCAAGGGCGCGGATCATCTCGGGAATGTCCGAGAAGATCATGCCCTCGCCGCGGCCGTTGGTGCGCTCGCGGGTGGCGTAGTACAAGCCCAGCACCACGTCTTGCGACGGGACGATGGACGGTTCGCCGGAAGCCGGGAACAGCACGTTGTTGGAGGCCAGCATCAGCGTGCGGGCTTCCATCTGCGCTTCGATGGACAGCGGCACGTGGACGGCCATCTGGTCGCCGTCGAAGTCGGCATTGAAGGCCGAGCAGACGAGCGGGTGCAGTTGGATCGCCTTGCCTTCGATCAGCACGGGCTCGAAGGCCTGGATGCCCAGGCGGTGCAGCGTCGGGGCGCGGTTCAGCAGGACCGGGTGTTCCTTGATGACTTCTTCGAGGATGTCCCAGACCACCGGCGTGCCGGACTCGACTTCCTTCTTCGCAGCCTTGATCGTCGTCGCGATGCCCATGGCTTCGAGACGGCTGAAGATGAAGGGCTTGAAGAGTTCGAGCGCCATCAGCTTGGGCAGGCCGCACTGGTGCAGCTTGAGCGTCGGGCCGACCACGATGACCGAACGGCCCGAGTAGTCGACGCGCTTGCCCAGCAAGTTCTGACGGAAGCGACCGCTCTTGCCCTTGATCATGTCGGCCAGCGACTTGAGGGCACGCTTGTTCGCGCCGGTCATCGCCTTGCCGCGGCGGCCGTTGTCAAGCAGCGAGTCGACGGCTTCCTGCAGCATGCGCTTTTCGTTGCGCACGATGATTTCAGGGGCCTTCAGCTCCAGCAGACGGGCCAGGCGGTTGTTGCGGTTGATGACGCGACGGTAGAGGTCGTTCAGGTCGGAGGTCGCGAAGCGGCCGCCGTCCAGCGGCACCAGCGGACGCAGGTCCGGCGGCAGCACGGGCAGCACGTCCAGCACCATCCAGTTCGGCTTGATGCCGGACTTCTTGAAGGCCTCCATGACCTTCAGGCGCTTGGAGTTCTTCTTGACCTTGAGCTCGGAGCCGGTCATGTCGTTGCGGAGCTTGTCGATCTCGATGTCGAGATCCATTTCCTCCAGCAGCTTCTTGATGCCCTCGGCGCCCATCAGCGCGATGAACTCGTCGCCGAATTCAATGCGCTTGGCGTCGTAGTCGTCCTCGCTCATGATCGAGAACTTCTTCAGCGGCGTCATGCCCGAGTCGACGACGACGTACGCTTCGAAGTACAGCACGCGTTCGATGTCGCGCAGCGTCATGTCGAGCACCAGGCCCAGACGCGACGGCAGGCTCTTCAGGAACCAGATGTGCGCGCAGGGCGCGGCCAGGTCGATGTGACCCATGCGGTCACGGCGGACCTTGGTCTGGGTGACTTCAACGCCACACTTCTCGCAGATGACGCCACGGTGCTTGAGGCGCTTGTACTTGCCGCACAGGCACTCGTAGTCCTTGATCGGGCCAAAGATCTTGGCGCAGAACAGGCCGTCACGTTCCGGCTTGAAGGTGCGGTAGTTGATGGTCTCGGGCTTCTTCACCTCGCCGAACGACCAGCTGCGGATCTTCTCCGGGGAAGCCAGGCCGATCTTGATGGCATCGAAATGCTCATCGGGGGTGAATTGCTTGAAAAGGTCGAGTAGTCCCTTCATGCATCTGCTCCTTAATTGCGTTCCAGTTCAATGTCGATGCCCAAGGAGCGGATTTCCTTGACCAGCACATTGAACGATTCGGGCATGCCCGCTTCGATGGCGTGTTCGCCCTTGACGATGGACTCGTACACCTTGGTACGCCCATTCACGTCGTCGGACTTGACCGTCAGCATTTCCTGCAGGATGTACGAGGCGCCATAGGCTTCCAGCGCCCACACTTCCATTTCGCCGAAACGCTGGCCGCCGAACTGCGCCTTGCCGCCCAGCGGTTGCTGCGTGACGAGCGAGTACGGGCCAGTCGAACGGGCGTGCATCTTGTCGTCCACCAGGTGGTGCAGCTTCAGCACGTGCATGTAGCCGACGGTGACCGGGCGTTCGAACTGCTCGCCGGTGCGACCGTCGCACAGCCAGGCCTGGGTGCGCGTGGCGGTCAGGCCCTTCTTGGCGGCGATGTCGTCCGGGTAGGCGAGCTTGAGCATGCCGCGGATTTCTTCTTCCTTGGCACCGTCGAAGACCGGCGTCGCGAAGGGCACGCCCTTCGACAGATTCGCGGCCATCTCCAGCACTTCGGTGTCGGTCAGATCGTCGATGTTCTCGGTCTTGCCGCCGCTCTGGTTGTAGAGCTCGTCGAACAGCTTGCGCAGCTCGGCCACCTTGGAGTGCTGCTGCAGCATGTCGCCGATGCGCTGGCCGATGCCCTTGCCGGCCCAGCCCAGGTGCACTTCCAGCACCTGGCCCACGTTCATCCGCGACGGGACGCCCAGCGGGTTCAGCACGATGTCGGCGGGCGTGCCGTCGGCCATGTAGGGCATGTCTTCGATCGGGGTGACCTTGGACACGACGCCCTTGTTGCCGTGACGGCCGGCCATCTTGTCGCCGGGCTGCAGGCGGCGCTTGACGGCCAGGTAGACCTTGACCATCTTCAGCACGCCGGCGGGCAGCTCGTCGCCCTGCGTCAGCTTCTTGCGCTTTTCTTCGAAAGCCAGGTCGAAGCTGTGGCGGGTCTGGTCGAGCGAGTTCTTGATCGACTCCAGCTGGTTGGCGACCTCTTCCTCGGCCGGACGGATGTCGAACCAGTGGAACTTCTCGACCGAGGCCAGGTAGTCCTTGTCGATCTTGGTGCCCTTGGCGATCTTCTGCGGGCCGCCGTTGGCGACCTTGCCGACGAGCAGCTTCTCGATCCGGTCGAAGGCGTCGCTCTCGACGATGCGCAGCTGGTCGTTCAGGTCCAGGCGGTAGCGCTTGAGCTCGTCGTCGATGATCTGCTGGGCGCGCTTGTCGCGCTGGATGCCTTCACGGGTGAAGACCTGCACGTCGATGACGGTGCCTTGCGTGCCCTGGTCGACGCGCAGCGACGTGTCCTTCACGTCCGAAGCCTTCTCGCCGAAGATGGCGCGCAGCAGCTTTTCTTCCGGCGTCAGCGTCGTCTCGCCCTTGGGCGTGACCTTGCCGACCAGCACGTCGCCCGGGTTCACCTCGGCACCGACGTAGACGATGCCCGACTCGTCCAGGCGGCCGAGTTGTTGCTCCGACAGGTTCGGGATGTCGCGGGTGATTTCCTCGGCGCCCAGCTTGGTGTCACGCGCGTTGACCACCAGTTCCTCGATGTGGATCGAGGTGTAGCGGTCTTCGGCGATGACGCGTTCCGAGATCAGGATCGAGTCTTCGAAGTTGTAGCCGTTCCACGGCATGAACGCGACCAGCATGTTCTGACCCAGGGCCAGCTCGCCGATGTCGGTCGAGGCACCGTCGGCAATGATGTCCTCGGCCGCCACCTTGTCGCCACGCTTGACGATGGGGCGCTGGTGGATGTTCGTGTTCTGGTTGGAACGCTGGTACTTGATCAGGTTGTAGATGTCGACACCGACCTCACCGGCCACGGTCTCGGCATCGTTGACGCGAATCACGATGCGGTTCGTGTCGACATAGTCGACCACGCCGCCGCGGCGAGCCGCGACCACCGTGCCCGAGTCCTTCGCCGCCACGCGCTCGACGCCCGTGCCCACGAAAGCCTTCTCTGGACGCAGCACCGGCACGGCCTGACGCTGCATGTTGGCGCCCATCAGCGCGCGGTTCGCATCGTCGTGCTCCAGGAAGGGCACGAGCGAGGCCGCGACCGACACGATCTGCGTCGGCGCCACGTCCATGTACTGGATGCGCTCAGGGCTGGTCAGCACCGATTCGCCGTTCTCACGGGCCGAGACCAGCTCGTCCGTCAGTTCGCCAGCGGTGTTCAGCGTGGCGTTGGCCTGGGCGATGACGTACTTGCCTTCCTCGATGGCGGACAGGTAGTCGATCTGGTCGGTCACCTTGCCGTCGACGACGCGGCGGTAAGGCGTTTCCAGGAAGCCGTACTCGTTGAGCTGCGCGAACAGCGCCAGCGAGTTGATCAGGCCGATGTTCGGGCCTTCCGGCGTTTCGATCGGGCAGACGCGGCCGTAGTGGGTCGGGTGCACGTCGCGGACTTCGAAGCCGGCGCGCTCGCGCGTGAGACCGCCTGGCCCGAGGGCGGAGAGGCGGCGCTTGTGGGTGACTTCGGAGAGCGGATTCGTCTGGTCCATGAACTGCGAGAGCTGCGAGGATCCAAAGAATTCCCGCACCGCGGCGGCGGCGGGTTTCGCGTTGATCAGGTCGTGCGGCATGACGCTGTCGATATCAACGGAACCCATGCGCTCGCGAATGGCGCGCTCCATGCGGAGCAGACCGACGCGATACTGGTTCTCCATCAGCTCGCCAACCGAGCGGACGCGGCGGTTGCCGAG
>Ga0116227_10015718_pt1 | contig 11130 bp, 8 predicted proteins | sample S1TSphgellanicum_FD_89693 | JGI IMG/M metagenome (GOLD analysis project Ga0116227, IMG submission 89693) | Host-associated microbial communities from peat moss isolated from Minnesota, USA - S1T2_Fb - Sphagnum magellanicum MG | ecosystem: Host-associated > Plants > Peat moss > Unclassified... | reverse complement strand
GGTACGCCGGTGTCGGGCGGCCTGAGTGCTGCGCAGGCCTTCGCGATCCTGAGACGGCTCCTGCCGGTGCGTATCATAGGGATGGACGTAGTGGAGGTTTCGCCTCCCTACGACCATGGCGAGATCACGGCACTCGCCGGCGCACAGATCGCAGCCGAGATGCTGTGCCTCCTTGCCGAGCAGCGCGGAAGACAGAACAATGGGCCGACCGTCAGGCCCGGGGTCGGAACCAATGTGCACGTCGGCACCTGAACGACGCCGACGCACCTTACGATCCGCGGGGAGCGTCGTTATGCGAAGCACCAGAATCTCAAGTTCCGAAGGGGGCCGAACATGAAATTACAAGATGCCATTGTGCTTATCACCGGTGCCAATCGCGGCATCGGACTCGCCTTCGCCGAGGCTGCACTGGCGCGCGGTGCACGCAAGGTATATGCCGGTGCCCGTAGCCCATCCTCCATCACCACTCCGGGCCTCGTCCCCGTGAAACTCGACGTCACCTCGGATCAGGACGTGGCTGCCGCCGCGCGAATCTGCGGTGACGTCACCCTCGTCGTCAACAATGCGGGAATTGCACGGCCGGGTGGTCTTCTCAACCCTGAGGGCATTGAAGCCGCCCGCTCGCAATTCGATACCAATGTCCTCGGAATAGTGCGCATGACGCAAGCCTTCGCCCCCGCGCTCGCCAAGAACGGCGGGGGCGCTTTTCTAAACGTGTTATCCGCCGCCAGCTGGATCAATAGCGGTGCTATGAACGCCTACGCCGTCTCCAAGGCAGCTGCCTGGAGTTTGACAAATGGCCTGCGCAACGAATTGCGCCAACAGGGAACGCAGGTCCTCGGGCTGCACGTCGGCTTCGTCGATACCGACCTGACCCGCGGACTGGACGTCGTCAAGGTCTCCCCGCAGAGCGTCGTCATGGCCGCCTTCGATGCGCTAGAGGCCGGCGCAAGCGAGGCGCTCGCCGACGAGCGCGCCCAGAGGGTCAAACGCGGTCTGACGACCGAGCCGCCAATCTATCTCTAACGAATAGTAGCGTGAGGGGCAATGCTGCCCGGCAACAACGCGACCGTGCTCGAGGCATTGGCCTCGACGGAAGGCACCCGAAATTGCATACAGCTGATCGGAGAGAGCGAGTTGGATAGCGACGAGGGGATTGTACCCGCGGTTGGCCATGGTCACGGGCGAACAGCAGCACGGCGGTTTTGTCGGGACCCGACACCGAGCGCTCCTAGTGAGCGATGATAGTGACTGGGATGATGGCCGTGGCGTTAAGCTTCTTGGAATCGACGGCGGTCACCTTCAACGAGTAGCTGCCGATTTTCGGAGAAGCCCACTTGGCCACGAGTGTCTTGCCACTCACCGCGAAGCTCATCCCGGAGGGCGCGTCTTTGACCGAGATCGAGAGAACGGTCGCCGTGCTATCCGTGAACGCGATCGACTCGGTGAGCGCCTCGCCCGCGACTCCCTTCAATGGGGTCGGTGCGATGACCGGTCCTGCTTGAGTGATCAAGACGGTGGCGACGCCCGTCCCGCTCAATCCCGTTTTCGCATCATGCGCGATGACCTTCACCACAAAGGTACCCACCCTCGTCGTCTTCCAGGTGATGTCGCCCGTGCTCGAAATGGTCATGCCAGCAGGCTCACCGGTGAGGCTAAAGGTGAGGGGGTTGGTGTCGCTCGTCGTCACTTTGAAGGAAATCGGCGCCCCTGAGGCAAATTTGACAGTCTCCGATGTGACCGACGGGGCCTTGGCCGGCGCGATCGTGACCGTGTAGAGCCCCTCGCCGCTAAGCTGCGTGGTGGCATCTGTCGCGATCACCGTGACCTCGTAGGTGCCGGCGAGCGGCGATGCCCAGCTCACAACCCGGGCCGCGTTCACCGACATCCCCGAGGGAGCGCCGGAGAGGCGCAACGTCACAGCATCCGCATCCGTGACCTGCGGAACGAAAGAAAGCGCGGTCAGTGCGGTGCCGGCGATTGATCCACCCGCCACGTTCGGAGGCAATGCCGGACTAATGGACACGCTGATCGAGCCTTGGCCAGACAGTCCGGCTGAGGTGTCACTCGCGGTGGCGAGAACTAAGTAAGTCCCAGCGACCGGCCTACTCCACGTCACGAGGCCGGTGCTTGCGTCCACGCTCATGCCCGCGGGTGCATTGGCGAGTGAGTAGGTCAAGGGATCCGCGGCGGTGGCGGTGATCGAGAAGGAGAGCGTCACGCCCACTTTTCCTGAAACGAGGGCGGACGTCACCACAGGAGCCTCTGGCGCCAGCTGTGGCGCGGCGTGTAAGGCAGTCAAAAGTCCCGCGACATTCGGCGAACCTAGCCCTGATGGCAGATCGTAACCAACGCCCGCAGAACACGTCGCACAGTAGCCATCCGAGGCTATCGCATCCGAGCCTGTCGTCACATCGAGAAAGGCAGTTGAGTAGCTCACCGCCTGTACGCCAAGCCCGTAGAGCGCCGGCTGTACGGCACCGAGCGGGGCGAGGGCGTTTTGCGCACGCAGCGCATTCGCCACCGCAATGATGCCCGCCCATTGCGGAGTGGCGAGGCTTGTGCCGCCCCCCGAAAGCCAATTCAAGCCGGAGGATGTGATGATCGCCAAATATTGGCCGGTGTACGGATTCGCGTTGAAGGTGACATCGGCAACGGCTCGATGGGCCGAGATATCGAACCCAGGCACCGCGAGGTGCTGGTACGCGGGGGCGGGAACGAACGCACTCACACCGGCGCCCGTGCCTGACCACACGGTCTCGGAGCGCAGTGCGTCGCCGGAATAGGTGAGGCTCGTGCCGGCCACCGCGACGACATGTGTGGACACGGCGGGAAAGGAAACCCCTGCGCCGGCATCGCCGGTAGCGGCCAGGTAGGTCATGTTCGCGACGCTGTAGAGTGCATCGTAGCTACCGGTCGAGGAGTTCTCCGGACCGCCCCAGCTCTGTGACACGACACCGGGACCCATTGCATTCGCGAGCCGCACGGCCGCGGTGAGATTGCCGATACCGGCGTCGGGAGATTCGATCAGAATGATGCGCGCAAAGGGCGCCGTGGCATGCGCCCATTCTACATCGAGGGCGATCTCCGTCGCCCAGCCATCATCGTAAGCAGGGACAGTCGCCGTCATCACCCCGTTCGGATCGCTGTAGACGATCGAGAGCGTGCAACCGGTGACGGGCGCGGCGGTGAGCGGCAGCTTCGCCGTCGTCGCAATCGGCGTCACGGTACAGCCTGGGAGCCCGAAATTCGAGTCAAACGTCGTGAGCTCCGCCACGATGTTCGGATCGTTTTGGGCGTCGATTAAATAAATCGTCTGACCGGCGCCCATCTGGGCAGCTTGCGCGGAACTGACGCTTGCGGTCGTGCTGGGCAGCGCCGGCAGGCCGTAGGCGGCGCGAATTTGTGCCGGTGTGTAGGTCGTGACAGTGTCGTCGTCCATGGGAGCCGCCGCGCTGCCTTCTGGAGCGAGGCCGGTCGCGCGAACCTGTTCGAGCACCTGGGGGGTCAAGCGGCGGGTGGAGAGCTGTGCGAAGGCGGGGGGCACCGTCATGCGCCGCGGCGCTAGCTTGGCAGAGCGCGAAGGTTCCCGGCGATCGGTGTCATCCGGGCTTTCGAGGATGACCGGGGCCAAATGAAAGGCGGGCTGCGCGATGCTTGAAGGCGTCGCGGCCGGGTCACCGAGCGTCATCGAATAGCTTTGAGCGACCGAAGTCTCTGCGCTCGTCTCGGAGCCAGTGCCGCCACAGGCAGTTAAGATCGCCGCCGTCAAGCTTAGAACGAGAACTCGCGCCGCCGCGGGATTAACTGAATCAATCTGTCTCATGGGCATCCTTGGCGGTTGCGGTAGTTCCATGAGAGCGACGCTGAAGACAATGGGCACCATCACCCACCGGCAACCCCGCTACCTTGTGAAAGGCCGGAAGCTTTGCGTCCCTGCCTCACGGCAGGTTTGCTCTCGTTGCGACCTCCAGTTTCGGAGGTCATTAACTTAATCTAGATATGCATAAAACCATGCACCATTCATGATATGCATTGAATGCGGCACAAATGAAGTGCACAACATGGGAACTGAGGGCGAGGTCACGTCGCCGCACGGGGTCCCAAACGGATTGGGCGGGGCGTCACAGGCGCAGCACTCGCAATCGACTTGTAGCTCTCGAGAAAGTGTTAAACGATCTCTTAACGAGCGCAGTCGAACGCGAGCTCATTCGGCGTGTACTCGCGACCACCCTTTGATACGGTCCCGACAGCGATGGTTTGACCCTTCCGTGTCGCACGATTCACGAACATGGAAGCACTTGTCTAATACATACGGATTCGCGCGGCAGTTTTACCGATGACCCAGCGAAAAGTTTTAGCAGCAGCGCAACAATCGGATGAGGAGGCACGAGTTGATCCCGAGCGGCGGTATACTCACGGCGCTAAAACGCGTCTATGGAGGGGTCGTTATGGAGGATTCGCCCGAGCCGGCGCCGCTCAACCCGGTCGATATTTCGCAGTTGAGCGCGGCTTGCTACGAGGAGCTTAGAAGGATGGCCCGGAAACGGCTCCGGGCGAACGGACCCCTCACACTCCTCGATACTGCGGGCTTGGTGGGCGATACCTATCGTCGTCTGGCCTTGCAGCACAATCTCCACATCGAAAGCCGAGCGCACTTTCTCGGCTATTGCTCGCGCATCATGCGTTCCATCATCATCGACCTGATTCGCGAGAAGCTGGCGGACCGGCGCGGTGGCGGCCAGCCCAAGATCACGCTGACCACATCGCTGGGACTGGGAGCGGGGAGAGAGGGCGAGCCCTTGCGGGTCGATGACGCGCTGGCGGATCTCGGCAGGCTCGAGCCGCGCTTAGCCCGGGTGGTCGAGATGCGTTATTTTGGCGGCTACAATGATGAGGAAATTGCGGAGGCGCTCGGCGTCACGGCGCGCACCGTGCAGCGCGACTGGCAGAAGGCGCGATTGTTGCTGCGGGCGATGCTTTCAAACGTATCGTGATGGGCTTTCCGCGGAATGATCGGGACTTGTGCACCGCACGATCATTCGCTTGCCGCGCAGTGTCGGTAATTATCGTATTGCGTTATATTCAACGGCGCCAGCCGAGGTAAAACGTTTCCACAGTGACGAGGAGTCAATCATGAACCATGATAAGGGACTGCGGGCAAAGGCCGACCGTGCACCGAAAAAGGTCAGCCGTGGTGAGACGGCGACTCCTTCGAGGACCGCAAGGTCAGCCACAACCACAACACTCACTACAAATCGCGGTGACGCGTCCAACAAGATCGGTCCTAGAAGCGTCAAGAGGGGCCATTATTAACCTGACTCCTCATCAACTGATCGTCCCCGAGTTTTTATGAAGTAGCACCGCAGGCATTGGTTAGTTTGAGATGCCGCGCGGGCGCGCTGTCGTATGCGGGGGCGAAAATTCGGCAACGGAGCGAGGCCGCGAATCGGTTGCGTCGATCCAGCATTTATTCTTCAGAGAATATCGGCGCTCGGCGAGCGGTACAAAGAATTCGCGTTTCGCGCTTTCAACGCGAGGACATTTGCAGCGTCGCGCTCACCCGCAAGCAGCAGAGAGTCGGCGCGAATACCCCAGACATAGGGCTCGATACGAATATCGTAATACCCCTCCAAGTGACCCATTCTCTCGATGGCGGTCGAGCTGTCCGCTAGAGCGGTATGGGCATCACGGCTCAAGACAGCGATCGCAGCCAAGCCTGCCCTGGAAAGCACTGCTGCTTCGGTGGCGCGTGCTTGGGATAACTGTAAAGCTTCACGAAACGCCGCGGCTGCCCCGGTCTGGTCGTTTTGCGATAGTAAGAAACGTCCCCAGCGCTCAAGGGCGCTCGCGACCTTCGCTGCGGGTGCCCTCCGCTCCCTCCACTCGGTCAATGCGGCTGTGAATGCTGCACGGGCTTCCGACATTCGGCCCGCAGCTTGATAGGCGCTGCCTAGGTCAAGCTCCAATTGACCGGTATCGAAGGGGTGGGGTGCCGACGTCATCAGCAGAGCGCGGGCTTGTTCCAAAAGTGCGACGGCGCGCGCGCCTTGCCCGTCGATGGCCAGGCAGTAGCCGTATTTGCGCAGCACATGCGCGGCCTCCATGGCATCCGTCGCGTTTCGAAACGCAGCACGTTCGGTTGGTAGATTTTGCTGAAGCGCGGCGAATGCGTTGAGCGCCTCCCCACGCTCGCCTCGTTCGTAGCGAAATTGTGCCCAGTCCGAGGCGATTCCCCAATAACTCTGCGTATCTCGACCACCCGTGCGTTCGGCAACCTCGGTGCCGCTCGCAAACGCGGCTGCCGCGCCGGCGAAATCGCCAAGGTGCATCGTTGCCATTGCGAGACCCGCATAGGAGTTCACAAAATCGCCCTCCAACTGCGGGTTCGCTTTCGCAACAGCGATCGCTCGCCGATAGTAATCTGCGGATGAGAGAAATCGCGATTGCTCGAGCGAAAGCGATCCCAGATCGATCAATGCGTCTGCGTAGCGGGAGTCGAGGGGCTTGGCCGCTTCGAACAAGGTGACAGCCGCCTCGAGTGACTTTCGGGCTTCATCGGCTTTCCGCGCATCCACGAACAGCGACTCGCCGCGAATCAACAGCCATCGCGCACGGATTGGCGATCTATCGAGATGGGCGGCTCTAATCAGGGGGTCGGCTTTTGATAGCAGGGCGAGCGCCCGAACGTCGTCGCCATCGTTGTCGGCCACGTCGGCCTGGCCGAGCAATCCCTCGATGACATGCCAATCCGATTCCCCATAGGCGCGACGCGCTAGTTCTGTCTCGCGCGCGTACAGTGCATTGGATTGTTGCGTCTCTTCCAACTCACGGTAGATATCGGCGGTGACCCCGAGTAACTCGATTTGCGTTGCAGGTTGCCGGGCGAAGCTGGTTTCAATCTGTTTGGTGCTGGCGTCCAAGAAAGCGCGGATGCTGATCTCACCCCGCGGTTTGTCACTGACGAGCTGCGGATCGTTGGCGCGGAACATGCTAACGAGAAAATCCTTGATGGTGGTCGCACGTTGCGCTTCGCGTTCAGCACGCACGGCCTGCCACGCGATGCCGGCGCTTCCGGCGATAATCAAACCTAGAAGTGCTGAGGTCATGGCCGTGCCAAACCAATGCCGACGAACGAATTTCCACGCCAATTTCGTGGTGCTGATGGGCAGGGCTGAAATGGGCCTGTGCTCCCGGCTGCGGCGAATGTCCTCTGCGAAGGCGGCGGCGGAGGCATAGCGGCGCAAATGATCGACCTCAAGCGCCTTGGCGATGATTGCATCGAGGTCGCCGGTCAGCGCACGCTTCAGCTGTAGGGTGGTGAGGCCTGCCACGTACTCGGCGTGGCCGGGGGCAATACGCGCGGAGGCACGGCCAAAGTCGGCCCGTTCGGCGAGGCTTCTGCGATTATCGTCAAACGGCCGTTGTCCGGCGAGCAACTCGTGGAAGACGACCCCGAGTGCGTAAAGATCGACTGCAACGGTGATCGGTTCGCCGGCGAGCTGTTCGGGCGCCGCGTACGCAGGCGTCGCCACACACGCCCCGAGTCGCGTCATCTGTGTTGCGCCCCGTTGGGTGTCGTCGTTCAGCAATTTTGCGATGCCAAAGTCGAGCAGTTTCACCCGATCTTCGGTCGTCACTAGGATGTTCGATGGCTTCAAGTCGCGATGCGCGATCAGGCGGCCATGTGCATAGCCGACTGCATCGAGCACTTGCAGAAACAAGTTGATGCGCCGCTCAATCGAGACTCTTCCATTTCGGCAGTAATCGGTGATCGCTACGCCGTCGACCCATTCCATGGCGAGGTAGGGAGTCTGGGCGGCATCAACCCCGGCATCGTAAAGAAGGGCAATGCGCGGGTGGGATAGGGCGGCGAGAATATCGCGTTCGCGCTCGAAGCGGCGGCGCACGACGTCAGCGAATAGATGAACATGAGGCAGTTTGAGCGCAACGGGGCGCGTCAATGTTCCGTCGCTGCGGGACGCAAGCCAGACCTCACCCATCCCGCCGCTACCCAGGCGCTTCGTAAGCCGATAGGGTCCGACCGACTGCCCCACCGCAAACTCGGGCGGAACCATGTCATCGAGCACCGCCGGATTCAAGGTCGTAACATCGCGCGAGGCAGCGTCGCCGGCGAGCACCTTGATCAACCATGGCCGGACTTCCGCATGCGTGGCGTCCAACGAGGCCAGCCACAGCTGTCGATCGGCCACAGGGATATCGAGCGCCTCGTCGAGCAAAGCAGAAAAGGCCGGCCACAACTCAACTGGACAAGGTAGCGCTGCCATCGCGAAATATTCTGCGTGAATTCCTCGGCCAGGACTCAACGCTCAGCGTTGCGATGCCCGTCCCGCGATTCTGCATGGGCTGCAGTCCCTCGCTGATTCCATTCGACACGCTCCCTCCCGATCTCGGCCCTTACAGGTAAAGTATATGTCCAACCGCAGCAATCGCGAAACTATGGCGGCGCCGACCCGATCATCACGTGTTTTGCGCTCTGATTGCTCGCCACAGAATTTCTTTTCCGTTCACCGCATGACGGCTGGGGATCGCTGGCGCGGCCTGCCGACAATCATAGAGTGAGGACTGGTTTTTCGTAACCAAAACAATACGTTGCTGTTCGTGATTTTTCAGGGCTATCGTATCCCGATCGGGACGCTCCCGCCGTATTTAATTGTTGATCCAACCCCTGGCGTGCTCCACAATGATCACGGGAGTTTCTGTGATCGAACAGCAGGCAGACGCGGGGCGAACAGACAGTCAGGCCGTCACCGAAAGCCGATCGGTCGGCGAAGCGTGTGCGCACAAGTTTTTTGCACCACCTATTTATCCCGGCGCACTTCGCCGTGACAGAGTCGCCGAGGGGATTTTCAACAACGCCAGCGTCAGAGTCATCTTGCTGCAAGGCGCAGCGGGCCACGGCAAATCAACCACCCTGCAACAGATCAAGAGTGACCACGGCGCCAAAGGATGGCTGACAGCGTGGCTGACACTCGATGACGCAGATAACGACCCGCGGCGGTTTGCTATCGGATTCCCGGCATTCGAAAGGGGCGTGGTCGGCAATTTAGTAGCGCCCAATTAAACTTGGCAAAGGAGATGGAATGACGAAGTTGCAATCCCAATCGGCGCTTGACGCGGTGATCATCGGCGCCGGCTTTTCCGGCATGTACATGCTGCATTCGTTGCGTGACAAGCTGGGCATGAGGGCGCGCGTCGTGGAGGCCGGCAACGGCGTCGGCGGCACCTGGTACTGGAACCGCTATCCTGGCGCACGCTGCGACTCGCCGAGCTATGTCTATTGCTACACCTTCGACCGAAACCTCCTCCAGGAATGGGAGTGGTCGGAGCGCTACCCCGAGCAGGACGAGATCCTTCGCTACCTGGAGCACTGCGCCGAGCGCTTCGACCTGAAGCCGGACATCGATTTCGGCCAGTGCGTCAACAGCACTGAGTTTGACGAGAAGACCAACCTCTGGACCGTACGCACCGAACAAGGTAATGAGTACACCGCGCGTTTCGTCATCGCTGCAACCGGCTGCCTTACGTCAAGCAACATGCCCAACATCAAGGGCATCGAATCGTTTAAGGGTAAGTCGTACCACACCAGCCGCTGGCCGCACGATGGCGTCGATTTCACGGCCAAGCGCGTCGCCGTCATCGGCACTGGGGCGACCGGGGTGCAGGCGGTTCCGGTCATCGCGCAGCAGGCCAAGCAACTAACCGTGTTCCAGCGCACGCCCGCCTTCTGCGTCCCGGCGCGCAATGGCAAGATCGACCCCGAGGTGACGAAGGCGCGCAAGGCGAACTACGACCAGGTGGTCGACAATATCCGCAAGTCATTCTTCGGCTTCGAGCTGAATTTCATCCAGAAGTCGGTGCTCGAAACCACGCCCGAGGAGCGAGAGCGCGAGTTCGACCGGATGTGGGACCAGGGCGGCTTCGACTTCTGGCTCGGCAACTACCGGGACATGTTCTTTGATAAAAGGGCGAACGACTTGGTGACGGACTATGTCAAGCGCAAGATCCGCTCGACGGTGAAGGACCCCGCCGTGGCAGAAAAGCTGATCCCGAGTTACTGCTATGGCACCAAGCGACAGCCGCTGGACACCAACTACTACGAGACATTCAATAAGGGCAACGTGTTGCTGGTTGACGCCAAGGCCGACGGGCCGATCGAGGAGGTCACGGAGAAGGGCATCCGCGCCGGGGGCAGGGAATACGAGTTCGACATCATCGTCTATGCGACCGGATTCGACGCGTTGACCGGCGCACTGAAGAATCTGGGCATCAAGGGTCGCGGTGGCCGTACCCTGCGGCAGTTGTGGGAGGATGGTCCGGAGACCTACCTCGGCGTGGCGATCGCGGGGTTCCCGAATCTGTTCACTATCACCGGCCCGCAAAGCCCGTCGGCGTTCTCCAATGTGCCGGTGTCAATCGAGCAGCATGTGGAGTGGATCACCGAGTGCATCGACTATATGCGGCGCAATCGGCTGGCGACGATCGAGCCGACGCAACAGGCCCAGATCGAATGGGGCAAGCACGTGATTGACCTCGTCAGCACGACGCTGGTACCCAGCACGGATTCCTGGTACATGGGCGCCAACATCCCCGGCAAGCCGAGAAAGTTCTTGGCGTACATCGGGCCCGAAGGTGTGGGCGGCTACCGCAGGAAGTGTGATGAGATTGCGGCGGAGGGCTACGCGGGCTTCGCGTTCTCGCCACAGCGGGCCAAGGAGACGGCATGATCGCGAACACGTATTACTCGCAAGAAGGGCACGGCCCTTACGAACTGTATGACATCGGCGACCTCGATCTCGAGGAAGGCGGGACAATACCTGCCTGCAAGCTCGCGGTGGCGACCCACGGCTCACTCAATGCGGCCAAAGACAATGCAATCCTGGTCCCGACCTGGTATTCCGGCAGCAGCAAGATCATCGAACAGGTGTACATCGGCAAGGGCCGCGCGCTCGATCCGGACAGGTATTTTATCGTCGTTGCTAACCAGATCGGCGGCGGGCTGTCGACGTCGCCGCACAATGCTCCCGATGGGATGTCGAACTTCCCAAAGGTACGCATTGGCGACGACGTGCGCGCGCAGCACCGGCTGCTGACCAAGAAGTTCGGGCT
>Ga0116227_10015717_pt1 | contig 11131 bp, 9 predicted proteins | sample S1TSphgellanicum_FD_89693 | JGI IMG/M metagenome (GOLD analysis project Ga0116227, IMG submission 89693) | Host-associated microbial communities from peat moss isolated from Minnesota, USA - S1T2_Fb - Sphagnum magellanicum MG | ecosystem: Host-associated > Plants > Peat moss > Unclassified... | reverse complement strand
GACTTCCCAATGTGTTCGCACTATGTTCCTTTCAAGTTCCTAATGGGTTCCCAATATTTTCCCCAACATTTTCTCCATACCTCCTCACTTTTATATGCCTTGGAAAATGGTGTTCTCCTTTCACCTATATAGGTGGGCCAAAGGGGAGGAACTATACAGTTCAAAATAGAGCCTTCTATTTTGGGGAGTTTCCATTATTATTATTTTTTTAGAGTGATGCGCCAATCAAATTGGCATGTTGCCCAAAAAAAAATAAAAATTTGGGAGGCACCTCATTTAATTAATAGGAGAGGTGACTATTTTCCCAAATTTATTTCCCTGCCATTAGCCTAGGCCAGAAAGGTAACTAATAGTTGTGGAAATAGAAATTGCATGTAGCCAATGGGAAGGTGCAGCATCCATTCAAGCACCCCAGCTTTTTAATTTGGGTTTTGGGGGCAAGGGGGAGGGGGGAGAGGTTTTTTTTTTCATGAGTTGTTCATGTGTTCCTACCATGTTCCCAAGTTGTTCCCAAAGTTTTCAATGCGTTCCCCAAGGGTGTTCCCAATAACACCTAATATCAAACCCATATGTTTTGTTCAAAATCCTCCCCTTCTCACCTATATAGCTGAGGTGTTCGTTGCGAGGGGTAATAGCCCAAGCGAAAATTTATTATGGGGGTATTAGTCAAGGTTGAAAACGGTGCCAAAAAGTTTTGGGAATAGAAGTTTCACGCAGCTAATGGGAAGGCTCAACCTACACTCAAGGTGTCTTGTTTTTTTCTTTTAAGTTTTGGGGGGCGAGGGGGGAGAAAAGGGAAGATTTTTTTCATTTTTCTTTTGTTCCAACAGGTTCCCAATGTGTTCCCCATGGGTTTTCTTTTAAGTTTTGAGGGGTGAGGGGGGGAAAGACGAAGATTTTTTTCATTTTTTCTATGTTTTGACAGGTTCCCAATGTGTTCCCCATGGGTGTTCCCAATCGCACCTTGCTTTAATCCCATATGTTTTGCTCAAAGTCCTCCCCTTCTCACATATATGGGTGGGCCAAAGGAGGAGGCATTCCATCTGTCCATAGAATCTTCAATTTTTGTGAAACTTCATAGTTTCAATTTTTTTTTGCCGAGGCCAATCAAATTCAATAAAAAAAAGTTAAACTTGCGAGGGGGTAAAGGTCAGGCCAAAAACAATGATAAATTTTTTTGGGAGGAGAAATTTCATGCAGCCAATGGGAAGGCCCAAGCACACACTAAATGTGCCTTGCATTTTTTTCTTTTAAGTTTAGGGGCCGGGGGATTCAGAGAGGGATATTTTTCAGTTTTCCCTGGTTCGCATTATGTTGACCATCCCACTATGTTGACCATCCCACCACCATTTGTTCACTTTGGCCGACCAAAAATGGTGATAAATTTTTTTGAGAGTAAAAATTTCATGCAGCCAATGGGAAGGCCCAAGCACACATTGAATATGCCTTGCATTTTTTTCTTTTAAGTTTGGGGGGCGTGGGATTTAGAGGTGGATATTTTTCAGTTTTTCCTAGTTCCCATTATGTTGACCATCCCACCATCTGTTCACTTTGGTTGGGCCCTCAAGGAAAAGGTGGGGGGGGGGGGGGGCTCCAATCAATCATGAATTACCACATCAAGACACTAACACTCATTTCTTTATAGTAATAGATAATAGCTTAAGGGATTTTGACTTGACCCCTAGGTAATAATAAATAGGTCTAGTATTTTTATATGAGGATTTTTGAAAGATGATATTTTTGGCTTGTGTTGAAACTAAAGATTACTTATAGAGTTATAATATCTTGGAAGGATTTTGATTTTTTTTAAGAGTATTTTTTGAAGATTATATTTTTTTGCATGGTAAAATATTTGAATTTTCATAATTATTCGTTTTGCCTTAAGATACATACTTTTTAATGTAAATGGCAAAGCCACAGTGTGACACACCCCTTGTTTTTTTGGGGGCCATATATGTTTGGCAATAAAAATAAAAATAATAATAGTAATTTACAATTTGACATTTATAAATAATGTTGAATCTAGAATTTAAAATAGACACATTTATGAATAATTAAATACATTTATGAAATTTAAATGATCCGTGTCATTCATTATGTGATGAGCTGCTTGTTTTTCATTGGCTTCGGCCCCTTCAGGGTAAAGAGAGAAATGGATGTGAGGCATCATCCAAAAATGGGCCAAAGTTTGGTATTCCTCCATTATAGAGTCCACTGGAGGTATAGAAACATTTATTTCCAACATTACTTAAGATCCAAGCTAAATTTCTGTTTCTTCACATTCTCATACCATAGTATCTTGGCGGCTTTCGGCACAAAATTATACTATTTTTAGAAATGCTGAAATTTTCACAAATTACTTTCCTTGAAAGAACAAACATTTATTGATATTTTGCCAAAATTGTTGAGAATCAAACTCCCATCCCAATAATTGGGTTATTTATTATTACAAATACGCAACACAAGGTTGTACTTAACTTTGCATACTTATTCCTCAATTGTTGAAATTCTAGAAAATTAGACTTGAAATCGCCAAACCTCATGACGATCACTACCAATGACGAGCAACTATTTTTATTTTTATTTTATGTTTTCATATATTTATGTCAATGTTAAAAGACTCAAAAACTTTTTCACAACTTTGCATGGAATAATTACTAGTTTTGAATTTTGCTTTGAGTATTGAACTTGGGCTTCACATTGTTACGCTACGCACTACCAATGATGTTCAACCTTTTTTTTTCTTCTTATCATGTTTTCATTTGATTTTCAATATCTCTCATTATTTAAATTTATATCAATTTTAAATTTATATAAATTGTATTAAACATTATATCCATGGTGGGTAAAGTAAAAGAGAAAAGTAGTTATTAAAAAAAATAAAATGAGGTGATTATTAGTAAAGGAATGAGGTAGTTAAGATTAAAAGTAAAATAGGATTTTTCTTTTTTTTTTTAAATATCCCTTCTAGTGGGTAGGGGAAAGGAGTAAGATAGTTATTAAGAAATGAGGTAATTAAGCTTGAAAAATGAAATAGGACTTTTTTTTCATATCCCTTCCAATGGGTAATTGGGGAAGGAGCAAGATAGTCATTAAAAAATGAGGTAGTTAAGTTGGGAAATGATGACATAGTTATGAGTTGTCTTTAGAATTGTCCTTAGAATTGTCCAAGGATGATCATACAATAGATTCTACAAGCCAACGAAAGATTATACAAAATCACCCATATACCAACTCCTCAAAATTTCGTCACTAGAATTGACCCATTGTTGGTTTTGGATCAAGTTTTAAGTGGGTGGCTAGATCAAAAACATCATTGCAATGGTGAGTGCAAGTTTTCTTTCTTGTTGCCCATTGGTTTGTTGTTGTTGTTGTTGATGAGGGTGGTGGGATTTCAGTTCAGAGTCAGCAATAAGGAGCTGTGATCAGCTCGAAAGGAGGAACAACTTTAAAAGGATTGTAGAAAGATGTGTGTTCATATTTTGCCTTGCACGTATGCATGCGTGTATGCATGTCGCCTCGAAGGTTGTGCAGCACCTTCACATGGTGAGGCATATCTGTGTACCTTGAAATTCCTGTGTTTGTCCATTTCTCCTTTGGAAGCCATGTCTGCAAAAAAATAGTAACAATAAAAATTGGAACAAAGTTTTATCGTTATGAAGAAGACAACTTAGAATTCATCACTATCTTAAGTTTGTTATGCAAACTTCTGATTTGCTAAAGTTTGTACTCTTTTTTTCTGCTGTTGTGTAATTTTGATGTATGTAGTACTACTACCTGCGAGAAATTATCTCTTCGGAAGTGGCTCAAATCTGTTTGAGTGCAATGGGTCTTCTTGTTTTCAAGCTCCAGTTTTCTGCATTCCCCGATGGATTAATTTTTTGGTTCATCAGTTTTGCAGCCATCTATTGGAGTTTACTACATTCCATGATGATCACATGATGGACTACTACTACTACTACTACTACTCCAAATTTTAGTACCTCTTGTGGAGCTTCTCCCTGTCCCATACACAAATCCAGGGATGGGTATCTGTCTGCGTTGCAAACTCCTTTGGGATTCCCTCGGTGACAAGCTCAGTCTCCACTATCTGTGTAAATTGTTCACAAATCACCAAACTGTCTTTTTTTTTTTTTGCTGTCGGTGTGGGATCACACTCTGAAGTGAATATTGTTGTGTTACAAAAGATTTACAAGTCTAGTAGCTTTATGGGAGTCAATCAGTGGGTGGCAGATTCAATGTGGTGTACTTTGTGAGATTTCAGTGCGAATCTGAGCAAGAGTGTGAGAGGGACAAGAAAGACCCACTTGATTTCTTGATGGGATGTTGTAGTAGCTCTCTTTTTTTTTTACCTTTGGGATTGAGAGGTAGCTGAATGCAGGCGAAAACTCTAGGTTCATGATGTGCACATATTGCGGCATTTCTTTCACCAAGTTTGCAACATCTGCTATGTATTTGCATGGCGCATTCATGAATCTGGTAAAGAAAGCCCATGTTGCCCAATCCTTTTCTTTCAGTATATGGGTCCTCCTGATAGAATTGTTTCCTTGACCAGAAGAAATTCACAGCTCTCCTACTCCACCACTGAGCCTTCAATACTTTTCAGTGAAGGTGCATGAAGAAACAAACTATTGTAACAAAATCCTATATCTCTAGAGTTTTTTTCCTTTCAGATGGATTTTCAGCTGTGACATAAAAACTACTAGTTTTTTTTATGTTATTTGCTCATCGGTTTTGTGCAGCTCTTCAGGTTGCAGAAACAGTTGTCACCTTTGCAGTGAGATATCATCACCAAAGGAGTACAGTTTCTTGTCCTCTGTTTGGACAAGGCCAATGCTGGGGTCACCCCTCCACAGCACACCTCTCTGTCTGACAAAACAGACGGCACAAAATCCACCATACTCAAGAGGATCTCCATCCCTCATGATGTCACGGAGGTGCGCACCCATAATGTGGAAAGGCTTGCAGCACCCCCTTTCAGCAGCCTCTTGGTACCTGCCAAAGGGAAGGGAAGAGGCGCAAATTGCTGTTGTTTGATGGTGTTGTTCACCCATCACAGAAAATGGGTCACTATGATTGTTCACAGAACAGAAACATCCTGAAAATTTGGTAGAAGCGAAGTTTTGCTCAAAACTGGGAATTGAGACAACATACTCATTTTCATCCTCAAATGGCGGGTCTCGAGGTAAGAACTGAAAGTTCTTTTGCTTGATCACCAGTTTCCTTTCAGTGATAGGGGATGGTTTGTAGAATGGCTTCATTGTCATTGCAATCAACGGTGTAGCAGCTTTTATATGTGCCCGCAGGCTTTGGAGCTCCTGGGCTATTGCATTCTGAACAGCACCCACAGCTCGTAGTTTTGGAAACACCTGCTCATCTTGCCCCCAACCCAAAAAAAAAAAAAGAAAAAAACAGAAAGAAAACTCAGTTTTCAAGAGCCTAGTGAGTAAATTTTTTAGATGAGCAAGTCAGAGAGTGGAGTGTAAGAGCAACTCCACTGGTGCTCAGTATGTGACCCTGCAAATTAAAATTGGATGAAGAAAAGTCAAAACATGCTGGTTTGGCTCAGAAAAAATGGTTTTGGCCCAGCATTTTTGCATAGTTTGTTGAGGCTGGTAAAAAGGTACAGAAAACCCTAACACCTGCTAGAGAAGAATGTAATAAATATGATTTGACTGTTGCTCCTTATTTCTGATGGGTCAACCATAATGATTGGTCCAAGCGGTTTTCTATTAGTAGTCTCCCACCTATTTGTAGTCTCAGTTATAGTTTTATGGGTTGGGTTCGAAAACAATGAATAACTGAACTTGGATGTGAGAAATATTTTTGCAAGGGTCACATACTGAACATTGCTGGAGATGCTCTTTAAATGTGTTCTACAGGGGCAAGTACCATGTCACCAGGAATACATTCATAGTCTCCAATGATCTCGACAATTGCATCAAGGTGTTGGTCACACTTCTCCAGTAGATCAGAGACTACCCCATGCCTCTCATACAAGAATCTGTTGAAGGGCTGCAAGTATACGGCCGCCTGTGAGAGTGAACGAGCAAAATTTCATTCACTACAAAAGAAGAGGTACTACAATGTCATTTTATTCTCAATTGGGTCCAAATGCTTCTTTTTTCTCTCTTTTTTTTCTTTTGCTTCAAATGAAACAAACAGTCAGTGATTGTGGTTTCAAGAGTGCAGTGATTTATCTCTTCTGACCTGATATTGGTAGGCTAGCTCATCCCGCAGACGTTTGATGAACATATGATTGGTACCCATTTCATGCATATATGTTGCAATACCCAGTGAGTAGCCATGGATGTTTTCGGTCACCTTCACCAGAGCATCCTGTACTTCATCTGCAAGCTCTATGGCTTCACTCTGATAGGGCTCAAACGGAAGCTGCAATGTGTCTCCTCCTTTCCCTAGATATCTGCTCACCCATCCCATGGTGAGAAGAATTTTGCCAGTTTCAGCTCACACACGGATTTTGACCTTTGAATTTTCTCTTCACCCATGTGGGTAGCATTTAGATACAGTCCTTTGGAGTGTGGAATTGAAACACACACAATGGAAAATTGCAGATTTAGATAGTGATGGGGATTGTAGTCACTAAGCCAAAAAAGAATTGGGTTTGCTTGAATGGCAGAAGAAGATCAGGTGAAGAAGAGGAAGAAGAAAGGACGTGCTTGTTGAAGATTCGGATGCCCACCACAACTTCAGCTAATTCTTCCAACTGCAGGACCTTCTCATTATTGGCAAGATCCATCCAATATAAGAAGCCTTTTCTTGGGAACACGCTTTCCAGTGCAGCACTGAGTTCCGCCTCCATCACTGCCTCAGTCCTGTTATCGACAGAGAAACTTGGCTCCTCCTCCATATGCTTGCTGTATTCCTTCAGGTAATGTACCACCCTCTCTCTCAACACCTCAGCTGTTTCATAGTACTTGCGAATATCAACAACCTGCCCTGCCCCACTGTAAGGAAGTGTTTTCTTTTTTGGGAGGGCATGCTTTTGTAAAGTACTATAAAGCACTTTGAGTCCAAGAAAAAAGATTTTAACAATTTTCTTCAGATGTTGATTTGTGCTAGGAGAATGATCTCATATGCAGCTTGAACATGTAAATTGCAACAAAGTTGCACAAAACACAAATGGGTATCTGGGGCTTTGTAGATCAAGAAGGTGGGTGGGTTGGTGACCTTGGTGGCAACTATAAGCTCCATGATGTTGTCAAGACTCTCTCGTCTCTTCCTGTTGTTGTTTGTCATTTCTAACATGGCTAAATGAAATGCAGCCTGTGCTGTAATCTGCACATGTGCATTCATGACATGTATGTAAGATTCAAGGACTCAACAATTCATAAGCAGCATGGATTTGGGTATAAGTGTATACAAGAGAAATCACGTGATCTTGATTATGTTTTTTCCAATGGATGTAAGCATATGATTTTTGCTTATCCTATACAATTTGCTCATGTATCCATCCATTTGGTCATCGAGCAAAGCAAAAGTGTTGTGATCCAATTTTTTTTATCAATTTTTTGTATTACATCACGAGAGATAACAAACTTTTGAAATGGGTTGCACCTGCAGTTGAACTATTTCTTGAGCAGGACAGTCTTCCAGAGTCAAATGCTTTGCAGCAATTGTCACTAATTTCTTATAATCTTCTTCACCCATGTTTGCACCATGCCTACAATTTGTGTTCAAGCATCCATCACAAATGGTTTTCATATGCAAATGGGGTTTCTCAATGAGGTTTTACAAGCAACAATGAATATGTGACTTTTGCTCATGGGTGTTCTCAAAACGGATGACAAGTTCTCTTCTGCAAATCCTCGATGGTTGAAGAACACAACTTGGTAGAGAAGAAGGAGGACAAGGAGGTTTGAAGGCAAAAGTACTTGTCAGGCCATTGGACAACAGCAGAGCGCAACTGGAAACATGCCATGGCCTCCTGATACTCTCGTGCATGTGCAGTCAGAATGTAGTTTGGATGCTCTCTATACTCCCTCAGCACATTCTGCACCATTCCTGTCATTGGCTTTGGATCTACATACACCGGATTCTTCTCTATCACATGCGGGGTTGTGATTATCAGAGGTGGTGAGTTAGGATTTCCTGGCACCTTTCTGTACAGGGGATAGGGATCATCATATGGGTCAACATAAGGAGGCCTTTGGGGCTCTGGTGGCGCAAGATCAGTGGCCCTGCTCAGTGTCAAATACAGATTCGTTTCGACATCTCTCCAATTAGGAAGATCAAATCTCCTAACAAATCCTTCAATTCTAGCATTTGGATCAACTTTGTGAATCTGCATTGTTTTTTTCTCGTGAGTTTGTTCTCTCAGACTCTCTCTCTCAGAGACTCTTTCAATTGTCTTCCAAGTTCATCATGTTAAAAATTGCAATTTGTTTCTTTTTGATATCATGTTGTTCCTTATCTCAATTTGCTCACAGCTTTCTTGGCTAACCCATTTTTTTTCCCACCCATATTCTTAAATGTTGTTTCTCATTCTCAAAACTGCCTTCAAGCAACAACCATGTCATGTTCTGGAATAACAAAGCCATGTTTTTTTTGTTTTTCCTTTTATATGTCAACAACCCATTCCCTCATGAACCCATCGATCCAACCCTTCTTCATCAAAAGGGCTTTCTATCCTTCATCACCCTTAGAAATTCTCCTTCTTACTCACTCTCACATGCTGCAACAATACCTAAAACCTCGATCTTGCATAGACTTCCATGACCCATCTTTTTTTTCTCTGTCTTTATTTTTCCTTCTTCTTCTTCTTCTTCTTCTTCTTCTGCTGTGCCAAAGGTGTGTTTGATTTTGTCACCAAATGTTTTTTTTTGGGGATACCACTCCTCTCTCTTTACATAAAATGTAACTCTCAAATGTTATTCAGAGCAAGAGCCTGAACTAGTTGCATGATTTTGACTAAATTTCTGGTTGAATTTCTTTCACACCCACAAGATAATACCATTGTTGTTTGAAGGGCATTGAAATGGTTTTTTGTTGGTGTTGTTAGAATAGTAAAATGGTTGAAGAGGTGTAGAGGAAAAAGCACTTCTTTTTTACACACACACACACACACACACACCCAATAGAGTTATGTGGTGTACTTGGAGTTATTATATGGTGAATACATACATAAGGGTTAGTGGGTTGTGATTAGGTAGGTAGGTAGATAGGTGATGGGATGATATTCATTGCTTGAAAATGTGGATGATGATTGAAAAAAAGTTGATACCTCTTGGTGCTTGGGTATCATTTGTGAGTGCAAACATGCAAAAACTTAAGAAAATTTCATCAATTCGCTTGTGATATTAACCATATATATCTACTTGTGCTCTACATTGCTCTGCACTACCAATGACGATGAAATGATAAAAAAATGAGTTGATTTTGTGATAATTAGGTTACATTTTGAATGAAAATATTGAATGACATTGTATGCAATTGAATTGAAATGAATTTTATTTAGATTTAAGCATACTAACAAATGAAGAAACAAAACTAGCAAAGAAATCAGTGCATGCAATTTGCACGTATCTATTTCACAAAATGTTGGGAATATAAACCAACCAGAAAAACTAAAGGAAAAGCAAAAGCTTCACGAATAGCATCATATGTCCATCTCATATACACTTTGCTACAATGTGGTGGGACCTTCAAACAACAAAGGAAGGTACCCATTCATAAACTTGATTTCTTAGATGTCAATGGGAACATTGGGGTGATGAATCACCTCATAACTACAAAGGACCTCAATACTTTCGACCAACCTAACTTGAAAGTTGTAGTGATAATGAAATAGGTGTAGGTAATCATGGAAAAAATTGCACAAATAATTTGCCAAAAAACTATACTATTCATTTGTCACAATTGCACAATATCTTGTCACACTCGCTCTCTGCACTTTGCATGTCTATTGCATGCAAATTATGCGCCGTATGCAACAATTGAAAATAACTTCATTTCAACCACTCTAATTGGTCCTTTTTGAATTCATACAAATCTATCAAAAACCATTACAACATTAATATGCTAGGTTGTGAAAAACAACTCCTCAAAACAATTTGAGCCACCAATTCTAAGAAATGTCATGGCCCAAAAGTTAGTTCTTCAATACACCTCGGCACAAGTCTACTCTAAGGGCCCTCTATACTTGTGTGCGATTTTTGACCATTGTGTCTATAGATACAAGGCTCAATATTACAATATTAATACATGTAAAATACACACATGTATGAAGCGCCTTAGAATAGGCTTATGCCTAGGTGTAAGAAGAAAACCTTTTGGCCAATAAGATTGTTAGAATTTGTGTGCTTGAAAAGTTTTCTTGAGTGAAACAATAATTTAATGTTCTAAAAAGCTTTCATAGGCTTTGTGCATAAGTGTGAAGATAAAACTTATGGACCAAATGAGCTTGATGAAATTGGTGTCTTGAATTATTTTGAAGAGGTATACTAAGTGAGAATTAACACTTATGGTTGGAGAGACAATGTATCTTTTAATTTTTGCATACAATCCATAATTGGCATGGAAAAGATAAACAAAGTGGAGGGAGGTGTCATGTACAGGGTAATGTCCATGGAGTAGGGTGTTCCCAAAATAAGCATTTATTTTATGAATGCCCTACTTTAAGTGTGTTACCCCACATAAAACATCTACAAATTTGTTTTTTCATTTATTTCCCCCATGATACCTTGGAGATACATTCTTCTTAGATATATTGTTAGGTATCATGGAAAAAAAATTAAAAAGATGTAGGGCATTTTGAAAAACCCTTATGTTTGTAGAAAACAAATTTTACTTAATTACATGCCCTCCAAATACACTAAAAAATAATGCAAATATTTTGTGATCAAGTGAACCCTCTTTAAATAACCTTCTTGCCTTTGACTTTGCAAGTTCAACCTTTGGGACCTCTTCATCATGAGAATATTAATAGGTAGGGTTCTAGCATAGTACTTGTGCAATTTTTTAAAAAAAAATATTAGACTATTGTTATAGCCAATTTTTTTCCCAAAACATTTTGTCATTTTTTTACAAAAAAATTGGGTTTTTTTTTCAAATGTAAATTTGACTAATTCTCTTTTTTTGGGAAAAATTTTTTATATCACCAAATTGAGGG
>Ga0116227_10015714_pt1 | contig 11133 bp, 11 predicted proteins | sample S1TSphgellanicum_FD_89693 | JGI IMG/M metagenome (GOLD analysis project Ga0116227, IMG submission 89693) | Host-associated microbial communities from peat moss isolated from Minnesota, USA - S1T2_Fb - Sphagnum magellanicum MG | ecosystem: Host-associated > Plants > Peat moss > Unclassified... | reverse complement strand
TTATCATGATGTTCTGGAATTTGGGAAAGACAAAGATGTTGTAACGATAGAAATTGAACATGTGAATGCAGATGCGCTTGAAGAACTGGAAAATTTGGGTGTGAAAGTAGTCCCGAATTCAAAGATCATTAAGATCATTCAACAGAAAATTTTGCAGAAAGCATTTTACGCAGATCATAAAATTCCGTCACCTGAATTTGAAATTATGGATGGGAGTTCTGAAGAAATTAAAATCAATTTACCCTTTGTTCAAAAACTGAATACTGGCGGTTATGATGGGAAAGGTGTGCAATTGATTCGTACAACTCAGGATTGGAGAAACCTCTGGACGCAGGAATCTGTTCTGGAAGATTTGGTTGATATCGACAAAGAATTGTCTTTGATCGTTGCTAAAAATGAGAATGGAGAAACCAGAACTTTTCCCGTTACAGAAATGGTTGCAGACCCAAAGCTGAACCTTCTTGATTTTAATATTTGTCCGGCTGATATTTCGGTTGAAACTCAGAATCAAATTGACAAGATCGCTAAGCAATTCATTGACAATGCTAATTCTCCTGGTCTTTTCGCCATAGAATTATTTCTGGATAAATCTGGAAAAATATGGGTCAATGAAACTGCGCCAAGATTGCATAACTCCGGACATCAGTCGCAGGAAGGAAATTCAAATTCACAGTTTGAACAATTTTACAGAGTCGTAAAAAACCTGCCTTTGGCTGATACCGATTCCTGCGGATTTTCCGGGATGCTGAATCTTGTAGGAGAAGAAAATCATTCAGGAAAAGTGAAATATCAAGGTTTGGAAGATGTTCTGAAATTACCGAAAACCTATATTCATCTTTACGGAAAAACAGAAACGAAACCCGGAAGAAAAATGGGACATATAAATGTTTTAGCAGATTCCAGAGAAGAATTGATGGAAAAATTGATTCATATAAAATCACTTATGAAAGTGGTTTCGGAATAAATTGAATTATTGGAAAATCATTATTTTTTTTATTTTAATATATAGATTAGTTTAATATTATTTGTTTAATTAATTATTTAAAATTATGATTTAATTACCAATAATAATCATTTATTAATTGAGATTTCAACATGAATTTCCAGTCAGTTATTTGTAATTAATTGATTTTCAGTTTTAATTTGTAATTAATTAACTTTTGTTAATAGTTTGTTTTTGCATTTTTTTATACCTTTGCACAAACACAAATTGATGAGAGACAAATTTTATTTATCTCTTGCTGCATTTTTATACTTAACAACAAATGCACAAGTAGGTATTGGCATAAATACAGCCAAACCAAGAACTGACGTAGATATTAATGGCAGTTTTAAATCCGATAACATTATTGCAGGAGTAGTCGACCAGATTGGCTTAGAAGAGAAGGACAGATATCTGTTGCTCACTCAGAATATTTCTGATAATAGTATTAAAAAAATTGATCCAAGAGTTGCCGGAAGCCCGGGTATTGCTACGATTGCAACATATAAACTCCAAAATGTCGGAGGTGATTGGGTGGAAAATTTTAATACGAGGATCAATACTACAGATTTTGCCGTTGTTATATTATCCGCCTACTTTGACAGAGATTTGTCATTAGGTAGCTCGGGTATTTTGGCATTGCCGTCTTTTGGGGTAAGAAACATTGGTGGGTTTTGGAATTTATATGCCGACTATTCAGGGATGTCTTCTTTAACAGATGGTACTTGGACTTTTATCTGTGCAATTTATCCAAAAACTTATGTGAAACTATTCGGAGAAAGAACCAAAAACCTTGGGAATACTTCTTCGGGAACTGAAGCTACACCAATTTTAAATCCATAAAACACCAATGAAAAATTATTTATTAATCCTTTTACCAATGGTATCAGGGATTTTGTCCTCCCAAAATGTCGGGATAGGAACAATTAATCCTACTGAACGATTTGACGTTAATGGAAGTGTTACAATCGGCACTTCAGTGTACGTAAACCCTAATACATATACTAACAATCCTAGTGGGTTTGATGTGCTGGCAGTTGATCCACAATCTACTGTTGTCAATGGAAAAGTAATGAAGGTAGAAACACTTTATACTCCAATTATCATACAGCCATATTCTATTTCAAATATTTACAGAGATGATCTGAATAATCTGGATTTACAAATATCCTCGGATAAATATATGGTAGCAATTACCAATTTTGAAGCTATTCCAAGTACTACAAATGCGGCTCAGCCTAATAATGGTATTTATTCCAATACCACAGTAAAAGGCCATTTTGTTATCAGAGCTTTTGAATCAGGAGGAACCTGGCGGGTTAATATAGGATATCCGACACTAAATACTCAATATACCAGTGGGAGATATACTTATAATTTTGATATAATCCTCTTGTCAAAAAGATTTTTCAAAGTTTTGAGTGAATCTGTTACAACTTATAATCTTAATGGTGATATATCTGGTGATGCAGGCACTGCACCAAGCGGAATTTAATAATAAAAATACAACACACTGATGAAAAAACAAGTTACAGCAATTACAGTTCTTTTTTTTGGATTGATAACCGCACAAGTTGGTATAGGCAAAGCTAATCCAATACAAACCTTAGATATTAATGGAAATATGAAACTTTCCAGCACTTTGTATCTGGAAAATCCAGGAGTATATGCAGGTTCCTCTGTTAATTCTTACCTTATTGTAAAGGACAATAGTAATAATGTTATTAAAAGATACGTTCCGGAAACTTCTAACTACAGCGCAATTAATAGTGTAAGTTATACTTTCACAGCAGTTAATTATTCTGGTTTGAGCAATTACGATACTGGTATATCTGCATCTTCTTATTATTTGACAATTGGAGGTTATATCATAAGAGGTGGCGGAGATAATTCTAATGTATATATATCAGGAAGCAATAGCAATATCCCTTTGTATGCTGCCAGAGCATTTGTACAAAATGGAACTTGGAGATTAACATTTTTACCTAATCATGGGCGTTTATTTACAGTTCCAGCTGAACAGAATCCTAAAAATATAGAAGTCAGGCTGAATGTAATCGTTTATAGAAAGGATATGCTGACTATTGTAAATCCAACTATAAATCTTGATATGAATGCTAATACTGCAGGAACGGGCACTGCAGCTGCGCCGGAAAAAATGTAATTAACTAATAGAATCTGTCTCAGATTAAAGCAATGCAATTGCTTCAGGCGGCTTTTTCTTTTGTTCTTTTATTGTATTTGAACATCCCTGGTTTGTAATTGATGATGAAAACGCCACTAATGATACAAGTGGTCGCAATCAAAAACTTGCCAGAGATGGTTTCCCCCAAGATCAGCCAGCTAAGGAAAATACTAATGATTGTATTCACATAAGAAAGAATAGAAACCTGTGTTGGTAGCAGGGTTTTCAGTAAAGAATGATAAGCGAAAAATGCAGTTACAGATCCGAAAACTGCGAGATAAACAATGGCTGAAATGCTTTTTGTTGACCAGCTTTCAAAATCGATTTTCTCAGAAAACAAGAAAGCAAAAATTAACTGTACAATTCCCGCAAAAGCAAATTGAAAAAAAAGATTTAAGAAAAGGTTATTATTTTCCGAATGTAGTTTTTTAGTGTAAATAGTTCCAGCTCCCCAACATACAAGTGCCAGAATTAAAATCAACAACCCATTCCTGTAATTGGGATCTGTAAGATCATTAATCCCATCCCAAAAAATAAAAATAACGCCAAATAATCCCATCAAAAGGCCAATTAAAGTCCTGAAAGTGAATTTTTCCATCCCGATAATCATACTTCCTATAAAAATGAAAACAGGAGAAAGTGCGCTTATTAATGAGGTTAAACTACTTGTCAAATCCTTTTCAGCAACGGTTGTCAGGCCATTTGCACCAATTAGCATTAATGATGACAGTGTAATTTGTATAGACAGGTTTTTCCAACCAATCCATTTCAATTCTTTTTTGAATAATAAAATTGGTAATAAAATTAAAGCTGCTAAAAATTGACGAAATCCTGCAACAAACCAAGGCGGAATAGTTTCTACTCCGATTTTGATGCCTAGAAAAGTCGTGCCCCAAACGATGGCAACGATGAAAATACAGATGATGGTTTTGGAATTCAAGCCTAAAGAATTAAAAACAAAGATATTCCAAAATCCCGAATTTTACTCATAAATCTTTATCTTTGAGCATCTAATAAAATTTGAAAATGGTCGGAATAATAATGGGCAGCCAAAGCGATCTCCCAATTATGCAGCAAGCAGCAGATTTTTTGAAATCTCTGGAAATCCCTTACGAACTCACCGTCGTTTCTGCACACAGAACGCCCGAAAGAATGTTTGATTATGCAAAAACAGCGAAGGAAAGAGGCCTGAAAGTTATTATTGCAGGAGCAGGCGGCGCAGCTCATCTTCCGGGAATGGTTGCCAGTTGTACTACATTGCCAGTGATTGGCGTTCCAATTTTATCTTCAAATTCTATTGACGGTTGGGATTCTGTTTTATCAATTCTTCAAATGCCTTCCGGAATTCCCGTTGCAACAGTTGCATTAAATGGAGCGACAAACGCCGGAATTCTCGCTGCCAAAATCATCGGAACTTCAGATTCCGAAGTTTCCCAGAAATTAGAAATTTATCAAAATTCATTGAAGGATAAAGTTCTTGAGACTGTGGATGAAATCAAAAAACTACATCCGAATCAGTTCGATAAATAATTTTTGGGCAGCTTTTCCGTCTTCCACTCCCGCTATTTTTTTTGCTAGTGCATTTCCATCCACAAAAAATGAGCTCCGTTCAAGCCGGGCTGCGGATTCGAAATAAAACAACATTTCTGCATAAAAACGCAATTTTGTCATTCCGTAGGAATCTCAACAGTTTAGATTGACTTCGGTGAACCGACTTCGTTAGGTTTCCTGCGGAATGAAAAAAAAATGAAACCTATTTATCCAAAATCCCTCGAATCTTATTCGCATTCGTAATCAATTCTTCCAAATAATCAAAATTCTCTTTTTCCAAGGCCGACTTGAATTTTCTAAGCTGCGTAATATGTTCATTCAGAACGTCCAAAACATTTTCTTTGTTCTGACGGAAAATCGGAACCCACATTTCCGGATGTGATTTGGCAAGACGAACAGTACTTGAAAAACCAGAACTTGCCAACTGGAAAATTGTGTCTTCCTCACGTTCTTTTTCCAAAACGGTATTAGCCAAAGCGTAGGATGTGATGTGTGAAATATGCGAAATATAAGCAGTATGAACATCGTGCGCATCTGCATTCATGTAAATTGCATGCATTTCCAGACTCTCAATTACTTTTTCTACAATTTCCAAAGCATCGGTATCAGAATATTCTTTGTTGCAAATTACTGCGGCTTTTCCAGCAAAACTGTCTTTGGTCGCAGATTTTGGACCAGAATTTTCCGTTCCCCACATTGGATGAAATGCCACGAAACGTTTTCTGTTCGGATGATCTTTGATAGAATCTACAATTCCGGATTTTGTAGAGCCAACATCCATCACAGTTTGATTTTTATTAATCAAATCTAAGACTAATGGCAATATTTTCCTAGCTGAATCCACAGGAATGGCAATGATAATTAAATCGGAATTTTTCACACCATTTTCCAGGTTTGCTTTTTCATCAATGATATTCAGTTCCAGAGCATTGTTGAGGTGAACTTCGTTCTGATCCATTCCATAAACGAAATCTGTGAATTTTTTATCTTTTAATTTCAATGCAATGGAACCTCCAATTAATCCTGTTCCAATAATTCCTATCTTCATAATATTTAATTTTTAAAACAAAAAACCCCGTCATTAGGACGAGGTTTTAATATAGCTGCATACGAATCCTAATCCTATTTGAGGGTCAAAATTGTGTAATAATATGTCGTGTTAATTGTTTTCACAGAACGAAGATAAACATTAATTCCGGAAAATTCAAAAAAATTATGGATTTGAAATAATCAAAGTCGAAGGAATATCTGATAACCAAAGACTTTTGGAATCGATAAGGTTTTTCCAACTTTTGCTGCTGATCAGCATCAGATCCTGAGATTCTAAGAAATCTTTTTCAATAGTTTTCTCGTTGTAAAGCGTGATGTGATTTGGGGCAATATGCTCGATATTTCTGATCAGTTCACGGATTTCCGTATTCTTACGGATCTGGCCGGCTGCGTCCAGAATAATTACCTGAGAATCATTATTATTGATGAATCGTTTTGCATATTCTACCAAAAAGAAATCATTAAGCTCAAAAATAGGAATGAAGATCTTATCGGCATTTTCAAAATTTTTATCCACCATAATCCCAACCGGAATATTGGTTTTGTCCAGAATACTCAATGTAAAATCATCAAAAGGCGATGAGTTGAAAATGTAAGATTTTCCCTTTACAGTATTAAGTAATTTTTCTGGATTAATAATTTTTGTCGTGAAACCTAGAAGTTTGCCCAGCAAGCTTCCTTCATAAATTGATTTCCTAAGCATTACAAGAAGTAAATCATAATTACCTTTATTCGTTATACTGATCAGGTCATTTTCGATGTCATTAGAAGCTTTGAAAAGGGTAGTGATTTCCAGCTTCAATTCATTTGAAGTCTCTATGACGTTTTCAAATAGCTCTTTTTCATAATTCTCAATATCATAGGCGTGGAGCTCATCAACAGGTGCAATACTCATTGCGGTAATGCTTTTGTTACCATTCATTTTGTTGGTGAGATTATCTACAAATTTCAACAATGTGCGTCCCGAGTCGGGTGTTTCAAAAGAAAGTAGAACTTTGTATTTTTCATCACTCGGATCTTGGTCTTCTTCCAGCATCGATTTTTTTCCTTTAAAAAGATAATTGATAAAGTCTAAAGAAGGACCAGTCATAAAAGTCGTAAATAGCGCCATTATAACCATCATTGCAAAAAGCTCCGGTCCCATTACGCCCAGATCATAACCAATGTTTAGGACGATAAGTTCCGTAAGTCCACGTGTATTCATCAATGCTCCGATCGTGAGACTGTCTTTCCAGCTGATTCTCAGGAATTTGGCCGTAAGTGCACTTCCTATAAATTTTCCGATGACAGCAGTTAAAATAATCAGTCCGCCAATTTTCCAGAGATGCGGATCATTCAGTAATCCGATTTGTGTTCTAAGTCCTGTAAATACAAAGAAAAGTGGAAGTAACAAAACTAAAGCTACATCTTCAACTTTCTCAATAAATAAATTACGGAATTTTACATTTTCCGGCATAATCGCTCCAGCCATAAAAGCTCCGAAAAGCGCATGAATACCAATAACTTCGGTTGCGTAAGATGAGATAATTAGTACTAAAAAGAATACTGCAACCAATGCTTTGTTGATAAAGCCCTTTCCTTTTTGAGATTCTGCAATCCTTGTTAAGAATGGTTTTACCAATTTTATCATTAAGAAGACGTACACGACTGCCATTAATATTACAAATACAGATCCTGAAAAAGATCCTGCTTTTACGATGGCAATGACGGCAGCCAGAATACACCAAGCCGTGATATCATCGGCAGCTGCGCAAGTAATGACGATGGTTCCGATTTTTGTTTGATGAAGATTCCTCTCCTGTACGATTCTTGCAAGAACTGGAAATGCCGTAATACTCATCGCAATGGCAATAAACAAAGCAAAGGAACTAAACTGAATGCCTTCCGGCGCAAATTCTTTGTAAATGAAATAAGAGAGTCCAACTCCTAAAGCAAAAGGAAATATAATACTGGCATGACTTATGACAACTGCATCGTGTGCTTTTTTTCTGAGAACGCTGAGGTCAAGCTCCATTCCGACAATGTACATGAAAAGAATAAGCCCAATTTGACTTAAAAACTGTAAGTTAGGTAAGGATTCTTTTGGAAACATAAAGGCAGAAAATTCAGGAAAGTATAATCCAACCAAAGATGGCCCGAGAACGATACCAGCAATCATTTCTCCAATTACAGACGGTTGTTTCAATTTAACACAAATCCATCCGAAAAGTTTGGCTACCATTATGATGGTCACAATTTGTGCTAACAAAAGCGCCAAAGGATGATGAAGATTTGTAAGGAAAGAGTCCGTGAAATTTTCCCACATTGTTGCACCTGTTCCTTTGCTTGGTGTAATCTTTTCGCCTATTTCCAAGGTTTTTCCTTCTACAAAAAACCAATACATCAAACAAGAAAAGAAGGCAATCGTAAGAACGTAAAAAATAATATTCCTGTACTTTTTCATATGCGGATTGTATTTTATTTAAAAGTCATATGGAATCGGTATTGCTCGATTTCATAATCATTAATTTATATTTTACATGATTTCAGAATGTAAATTTGAGAAGTTTTGACGGATTCGGACACTGCTTTTTTTCATTATGTAATGAAGTTTGTAAATAATGTAATGAAACCTATCTGAAACGGTAACCTAATCCGATTCCCATCTTCCATTTTCCGTTTTCTATAGCTGTTTTTGCATTGTAATAAAGTGGAATTTGTAATGCTAATTTTTTATGAACAACTGTAAATCCCATTCCTAAAGTAGGCATTAGAACGCTGTTTTTCGTAGTTGCAGACTTGTCTTCTTTGATTCTGAGTGAAGGTAGCATTCCGAACATTATTTTAGTTTGATGGTGTACGAAATTTACATTTGGACCTGTAAAGTTCAGAAATCCACCTTTGTCAACATAGCCTGCAACGGCGGTTCCGTCAAAAAATGAGAGGTAGATTTTTGAATTGTTTTCCTGGGCAAAATTTGATATTGAAACAAATATTAATGCAAAACCGATTAACTTTTTCATTCGAAATTTTTTTAAAACTTTGGCAAATGTAAGCTGACAAACAATCCAAATTCAGATCTTGTAATGAAAAGGCTTTTAAATGTAATAAAATTTGATTTAGAATTTATCGATCAAAGAGTTTCGATAGACCTCACTGATATTTAGTTTTAAAGGATTTCCGTCGGTGGTATTGATATCCAAAATAATTTCCGATGAAGAGAAAATTTTAATGTGCTGAACATTTATCATTTCTTTTTTGTTGATTTGGGCAAAATATTTTTGAGGTAATAATTCTGACAAATGTTTGAAGCTTAGATTTTTAAGTATGATTTCTGAACCATTTTTAAGGGAGAGGTCTTTATCACGGCTGTCGATTTCAGAAGTCTTGATGTACACGATTTCGTTTGTAAAAATTACAGTTTTTCCAAGGTTGGTATTCCATTCGAAGAAATTATTTTTTTCCTTGTCGTTGATGATTTTTTCTACCTTTTCAAAAGCCTGCTGTAAACGCTCTTTCTTGATCGGTTTTCTTACGTAGTCTACAACATCCAGATCAAACGCTTCGGCGGCATATTCTTTGTAAGCGGTTGTAAAAATGATCTTTTTTCCTTTAATCAATTCAGCAACCTGGAGTCCGTTCATTCCTGGCATCTCGATATCCAAAATGCAAAGATCGCAATCAATATTATCAATTTCCTGAAGAAAAACTTTGGGATTATTAAAAGCTTTTACAACTTCAACACCTTCAATTTCTTCACAAAGCAATTTCAAATAGCTGATCGCCAGTAGTTCATCATCTAGTATAACGCATCTTATCATAAAATTCTCCCAGATCTATTTTTAAATGAGCGGTGTAAATATCGTTATTAATATTCTTAGTCAATTTGTAATGACTTTTGTAGATCATTTTTAGTCTCTGATCGAAAGATCCGCTTCCGAAACCGCTGTTTTCCTTTTGCATCGGTGTTTTTTCAGAAATCTTATTACTTACTTTTATTTCGAATTGACGATTTTCTAAGATCAGATTAATTGAAATAAATGAATCTTGTGCTAAAAAATCGGTATGTTTAAAAGCATTTTCTATCAAGTCAACGGAGATCAACGGGGCGAAAATTTTCTCGGAATAAATAGAATCTTCTTTGTCGATTTTGGTTTTAATTCTTAGGTCAAAAAGTGGATTGATTTTGATCTTATTAATGTCAATCAAACTAATTGCAAAGTCGAGTTCAGCTTTTGCACTAACATATTTGTTGCTGCTTTCGTAGAGAATATAATCCAGAATATTGGCAAGTTTATCAAGCGAAATATAAGTTTGATAAGCGTGTGATTGCACAGAATTCAGGATGTTTTTGAAAAGATGTGGATTCAGTTTGGTTTCGATGTGATCCAGTCTTACATTGTCCAGTTTCTTTTCGATGACTTTGTAATTGTCTTCCAGGATTTTATTTTTTGTTTTGGCTGATTTGTATTTTCCGTAGAGGAAAAAGGATAGAACAATCAGAAGAAAAATGGCGAAAATTCCTCCAAATAGAAAATAATCCGGGAGCAATAGGTTCCTGCCATTCATAGAAAGAGATATTAGAAGTTAGGTTTTAGAAATTAATTAAACTATCTCTATTTTATTTTTTTTAATCCTTTAAATTCAGCTGTTTCCTTACATTTAGAATAATTGATTTCGAATCTTGGATTATCTTTTGGATAGATTAGAAGATATTCTGGGCAAGGTTGGTTCTGAGGTTTGCTTCTGTCAAAATCAATTTTTCCTGCAGAGATAATACTGTCTTTTAAGAATGGTTCCGAGATTTTATTGACTTCCATTTCTACCTGAAAATCTGGAGAGTAGATAAAATCTTTAGTCAAAGTTTCTGCAATTACTCTATCATTCGGCAAGTAAGAGCAGGTTGTTCCTTTTTGATTCAGAATAAAAAATACAATCAATAATCCTGGAATAAGACCGATGGAATAAAATTTAAGTTTTTTGAACATTATTTAATTATAGCAATTATTTTATTTCTTGATAATTATATTCATATATTTTGAAATTATCTTTTTCATTTTCCTTGATGAGGATTAATGTTTCTTTAGTTTTGACTTTGTTATATTCAATGTCAAATATATATTTCACAGCATTCTTATCTGGAGAGAATTCAGAGTTAAGTTTGGTTACATTTTTTAATTTCCCGAATTTTTTTGATTTTTCTGCAATCATTTCCTTGAATTTATCATAAGGCATTTTTTGATAAAATCTAAAACTCATCAATTTATCTAATTTTGATCCATCACTTATATTTTGGTAAAATTGTTCAACAGTTTCGTCAAGTTTATAAGGGTTCAGATCACTACTGGTTGTTTCAATCTTCTTTCCGTCCGGAGTCGTGATAACT
>Ga0116227_10015710_pt1 | contig 11135 bp, 4 predicted proteins | sample S1TSphgellanicum_FD_89693 | JGI IMG/M metagenome (GOLD analysis project Ga0116227, IMG submission 89693) | Host-associated microbial communities from peat moss isolated from Minnesota, USA - S1T2_Fb - Sphagnum magellanicum MG | ecosystem: Host-associated > Plants > Peat moss > Unclassified... | reverse complement strand
TCGGGAAGAGGTCGATTCCCGACTTTTAGTGGTTGGGAGTCAAACTGCCAGTTTGACTCCCGGCCCTTCTTTTGCCCATAACTTGGGCTGCAGATGTCCGAATTGCCAATGCGAGGCCATTTTTGATATCTAAGTTTCAAGACCTTTCCAATGACACCAAGAACACCCCAATGCGAGGTGTTTTGGGCCTTTCTGTCGAGCTCTGAACATTCGGGAGTCCCGGAGGACTCCAAACCCCCAACTTTTCCAAGTGTTGGGCTTCACCCCCACACTTGGCCAAAGTGGGGTTGCGACACTCACGCCCTCCTTTCCCGCGAAGTTCCTCAGAACTGCATTGAACACGTGTTTCTGCCTTTGTGTAGCATCGGCTTGATGGGACAACTTCCTTTCAACAGTCTTGAAACCTTCGTGGCTGCCCTTTAGCTCCTCACGCAGCCCCTTGAGCTGTTGTAGCTCCTCCTCAAGTTGGGGCTGTTGGGGGGATGGGGGGGCATCCTTCAGGCTGCCCAAGTATTCCTTCACTTCCGCAAGTTGGTTTGCGACTTCCCCCAACAGCTCTGTTTGCACTTGCTGTGTAGATACTCTATCGTCAACAAGTCGGAACTCACCACAAACACTCTTGAGCAGCAGTGATGTCAACGTAGTTTTGTCGCGCTTGGCAACCATCACCCCACGTTCCGCCAGGGCTTGCTGCATCTCTGCCACGGTGAGCTTAACGATGCTTTCATAGCTGTCAAACTTGCGTGTGGTTGCTGCAACTAAAGAGCCCATCTTCAGCTGTGCCCACTTCCCTAAACCCTAAACCCTAAACATGAAAATATGCAAGAAACTCTCAAAACATGAAAAAATGCAAGAATCACAAACAGTCACTTTTGTGGATCACAAGAACTTTTCATATGACCTATAGCCAAATTTGGCTAAGTCCTCTTTTCTTTTGGATGATCACCAAATCCACCTACTTCACAAAATTGAGAAAAAAAAGAAAACATTCTTCAACAATTCCAAAATTTCAACAATTGAGGAATAAGTACATAAAGTACACCACTTGCTTTGTGCTTGCAACAGTAACCCATAGTACATGGGCAACTTCAGCAAATGTTTGTCGAATAATTAATTAAATTTCAAATCTTAATTTCAGTAGTTGGTTTTTTAATTCCTGAAATTTTCAACAGGTCTATAGTTCAAATCGGACAGTCAAAATACTTCAGAATTTGATTTTATAGTAATTATTAAAAAAATTGGCACAAGTAGTAAAAAAAAAATTCAAAATTTTGGCAAAATAAGCAATAATTTGATTTATGCCGAAACCGTTCACATCAGAGTCCTGCAATGGGTACCCATACCCATGGGTACCCAATACCCACCCATACCCATGGGTAAATGGGTGGGTAATGGGTATGGGCTTGGACACATGGGTGGGTAATGGGTATCCACGAGGGACCCGGGCTTTACAACGACTGAGTTAGCAGATTATAGGGCGACTCGTCGTATAGTAGTCAGTAGTGATAGCTCTCGGATTGCGCCACGCTAATAGCTATTAATAGCTCATCAACACTGTGTTGTGTTGTGGTGATGAGCTATTAATAGCCTGGCACAATCTGAGCTAGCATTAGCCTCGAGGGTCCATTAGTCCAAGAATCGGGATTTGGGTGGGAATGTGGATTCTGGAAAAGCGGCTACAAGCTGATGCCGGCCATGACGTTGGCTCAGCGAATTGAACATCACCTGAAAAACAATGGGGGGGGAGTACGTGATTCGCAACAATGGGCCAGGCAAGAAGTCGGGTGTTTGGGAAGCGTTTGGCATTGTCTACGATCGAGCAACGTAAAGCTAGATTATGCTGCTTGTAAGTCCTGCAACAAAGTTTATACCTTCAAACCCAGTACCGGCACAGCTACGATCTCAAAGCACAATTGTCCTATTCCCGCCTCCAAAGTAGCCGCCGTGAAGGTGTTATTTAAGAAGCACATCGTCACAAAGCAAGAAAAGGAGATGATGACGACAGTGGAAGCCGACTACTGCACGACCGACATGCGCCCGTTCGAGTCTATGAGCGGGTTGGGCCTCAAGGCGCTCATCCAGATGGCGCTTGATATTGGATCGAGCAGCATTGGCCGAGTCACAATCGACGAGCTGCTCGCCAACCCGACGATAATCAGCCGTAACGTCGATTCACATGCTCAGAACGGCCGCGAGAAGCTCACCCTTGTTCTCAAAAAGCACTTCGATTCGGGCTTAAACGTGGCATGTACTCTCGACTTGTGGATGGACATGGTCAAGAAGAACTCGTACATGTCCATCACCATTCATTACATCGATGAAATGTTCAATCTGTATGCTCGCACGTTGCACGTAAAGCCTGTTGAGGAAGCCAGCCACACGGCGGAGATGGTCCTGGAGGAGTTCAATAAAGGTCTAGCCATGTTCAAGGTAATGGCGGACATGTACCAGCAGATCATTATGGTCTCGGATAGCGGTTCGAACTGTTGTGGCGCTAATGGCATCCCGTTAGCATTCTACTGGCTTGCCTGCCTTGATCACAAGTTGGCGACCGTGCTAACCACTGTCCTGAACAAGACGACCAAGATGGAAAATGACGTCAGGAGTAAATCGTTCTACCGGTACAAGGACGTCCAGCACATGCTACCGTTGTTCATGCTGATCGACGCGTGCAAGAAGCTGGTCGAATATTGCAAGTGCACGAACCTACAGAGCCAGCTCAGCAAGACGTTCAAGCAGGAAAACACAACTCGATGGAACTTGCTGCTCTGCTGCCTTCTAAGCACCGAGGAAATGTACGATGAGCTCGTGCCGCTTCTGCAAATGAAGGACAAGCTGAGTAAGTTCAATGACATTTCGCGGGTGCTCTTCAAGGAACTGATTGCTTTCCTTACCCCCTTCCAGTAGGCAACACTGGCGCTCGAAAAGTTCAAACACCCGACACTTCACAAGGTCGTGTGGTGGCGCCATGTGATCTTGGGTCACCTTCAGCTGGTCCTGAGCGATGTGGTGGACGAGGATGGCAACGTGACGAGGACCAAAGACTCTGACTCGATCAAGGCAATCAAGGGCATCATGTTGCCGCTCTTGTACAGCAAGTTCGTCCTTGATGATATCCACGTCATGGCGTCATTGCTAGATCCGATCATGAAGTCCCGTCTTGTCCGCCTTGGTGTTGAGTGCAACCAGATCGAGCAGGCCAAGGATAAGCTCAAGGATGCGATGATCAAGTACGTGCCCTTGGACGACGAAGAAGAAGACGTTCCGCCTGCTCGATCACCGGTCAGGAAGAAGGCGTGCTCGTCGGTTTCGATGTACGATCAGATGCTCGACAACGATGATAAGGAAGACAACGTCCCTCTTGCTGAAGGTCACGACGCCGCCGCCGCCCTCAACGCAAGAGTCGACAACAAGTATGAGGCGTACATGAAGCACAAGGTCACCGATGGAGAGATGATGCAGTGCGCTAACGGTGACGCTAACGGTGAGTTCCACGTTCTGTCGTGGTGGAGGCACAAGGGCAAGGACCTGTTCCTGATACTGGCGTGAGTCGTGCGATCCACCCTGTGCATCCCGGCATCCAACGCCATGTCCGAGAACAACTTCTCAAACACCGACAACACCCTGACCAAGAAGCGCAATCGACTGAAGCCCCGAACGATAAACAACCTCATGTTCCTGTGCTCTAATCGTGACATTTGTATGTAACTATTTACAATAAATCATTGGCACGTCCCTCCTTTTAAAAACACTTCAAAGTACTCTTAAATAGCTTTATTTTGGTGATGGACTGATGGGTATGAGTTGGGTGGGTAATGGGTATGGACAAGGTGCCATGGGTGGGTAATGGGTGGGTAGAGTTGACCCACGCGCAGCTGTGGGTCAGGTATGGGTACAGTTGTCAAGCCCAATGCAGGACTCTGGTTCACGTACTACAACAGAATATTCGATAATCTGGCTCCTCCTCTCATGCCCGAAACTTGAAGCCCTCTTCACGGACAGAAAGCGCCCTTTTCATGGATGAAAAGTAGATTACTTCATCTACAATCAAGCCCTTGGACTTGGATTGGTGCAAATGAACAGAAACGTCCATGGCCACACAAAGTTTCGTTTTTTAAAATGTGCCAATCAAAGTCTACCACGTGTCACTCGTTCACTCCTGCAATGTCTCAACCTTAGCTGCTGCTGCTGCTTCTTCTTCTTCTTCGTCTGGTTCTCTTCCGCACAAGTGCGTCTCTCCCCCTCTCTCTTCTCATCATCAATTCGCGAACTTGTTGGTTGCAAATTGTGTGGATTCTTCTGTGAAGATCTGGTTTGGTTTGCTGTCGATCTGCGAAAAAAATCCCAAAAAATTCGGTGTCCGTTTGAATTTTTTTGTGGCATTTTTTGGAAGCTGGTTTCTTGAGCTTGAGAGGCGCGTGCTGTTCTGCTTTTGTTCTTGTTGCTGCTTCTTGGAATTGCCTGCGTTGTTGCGGGGGGAGGGGGTGTTTTGAGAGCTAACGTGAAGGAAGAGTTATGGCGACAGCGGCAGCGACGACGACTGTGGTTAAAGGGGTGTGTGCAACAGGCTCTGTGGGAGCGACGGTCGCATCGTCGTCGTCACAGAAGGCGACGACTGGGGGTTGTCAGAATGTTTTCTTGGGAGCTAAGCTCAACTGTGCGCGATTCTCAAAGGCCTCTGTCTCCACCAGGTTTGCACCGCATCTTGACAGCAAAATCTGCTGAGCAATTGATTGGATTCTCTTCCTCCTGAGCTCGCCATCTTGTCGCTCCGAATCTCTCGTTAAATCGTGCTAGAAATCTCTTCAAACGAGAGCAGAACTGTCTTGCGACATGAGCCTTCTAAAGGCTGTAAGGAACATAATGGGCAGTGCAGAGGAGGCAGAAGTGTAGCACTCGAACGATTAGGTTTTTGCAACTTTTGATCCTCTCTGGAGGAGGGCCAAATTTTAGGGTTCAGCTTGTAGGTTGCACTGCTTCTTCAATGATGCATTAGTGCTGAAAGGCAAAAATGCGCATCTTTGCTTCTTGGTTGCAGTGGAAGAGCAGCAACAATGCCAGTGGTAGAGGCATCACGAGTGGACAGATTTTCAAAGGATGACATCATAGTGTCGCCATCAATTCTGTCTGCAAACTTTGCAAGGCTGGGTGAGCAGGTAGCCAATTGCACTACCACAATTATGTGCTCTTGAAGAAGAACCTTTGATATATGGAGCTTGTTTCCACTGAGAGAAATCTTTGCTGTATATGTTATGGACATGTTCTCATGTGCCATTCTGTGAACTATTGATGGATTGGTAACATGTATATCTGCTACTCTGTGCACATTTCACTGTGGATGTGTTTGGACTCCTGAAGACTGGTGGATTGGGATGCTTGGAGGTCACAGGTGAAGGCGGTGGAGGAAGCAGGATGTGACTGGATTCATGTGGATGTCATGGATGGGCGCTTTGTGCCCAACATCACCATTGGCCCTCTTGTTGTTGATGCATTGCGTCCTGTCACTGACCTTCCTCTTGATGTTCATCTGGTCTGTTCCTCTGTCCTTCTCTCCTGTCGCAACTTCTCAGGGCATGCTGAGCTTTGCTGCTTTCCTTTCTCTTGTCTCCTGTAATCTCAAGGGGCACTTGCTTTGCTTTGTTTTGTCTCCTGCAATCTCAAGGCACTCGCCTTGCTTTATTTTGATTCTCCAGGTATAACAACAGGAAATACATTAGTCACCGATGTTGTGGTGGGTCTACAGATGATTGTTGAGCCTGAGCAGCGTGTGCCTGATTTCATCAAGGCTGGTGCTGATATTGTCTCAGTTCACTGTGAGAATGCAGCTACAATCCATTTGCACAGGACAGTAAACCAGGCAAGCACATCCATCACATGTAGTGATCTTTGGGTGTACAGTTATGTAGCCTAACCAATCAGTCTGTGGGGCTATATGGTGAAATGGCTCCATTGAAGTTTGAGAATCATTTAATAGGGAGTAAACCCAGCTGCAGCAAGCATCAAAGTGTAGGGGCTTCATTTACCTTTCTTTCTCTTAAAATGCCAAAGGAAATCTGTCTGTGAAGTGTACATTGGATGTTGAATCAGTGGTTAATTACTTGGGGTTGTTGTTTGCAGATCAAGAGTCTGGGGGCTAAGGCAGGAGTGGTGCTCAACCCTGGCACATCTCTTGATGCCATTGAATATGTTCTTGATTGTATGTGCCATTCTTTACTGTTATCACTATAAGGTTGATATCACTAACACTCATGAGATCAGTCCTATGCCAAATAAGCAGGACGCCAATTGAAAAAGCCTATTATGGGGGTTGAAGTTTTTGAGAGAGTCATGGAACCAGGAGTCAGTCTACAGCTGGATGCAGACATATGAACTTGGCTGTTAGTTCAGGACTTAGGAAGTTTGGCTATTGATACAGGATCTGTGAGTCAAATGCCAGCTTCTTACTATTGATTGTTGCCTCAGCTTGAATATTCACTGGGTTATGTGTTGGGGTGACAGCGGTTGATCTAGTTTTGATCATGTCTGTCAACCCTGGGTTTGGAGGACAGAGTTTCATTGAGAGCCAAGTCAAGAAGATTGTCAACCTTAGAAAATTATGTGCAGAGAAGGTGATAACTCCAGCCCTTTCACAAAATAATTTATCATCAATTGGAACTCAAGTATATGATAGGGCAAGGTAGGAGTTGTGCAGATGATTTTTCAAAAATATTCTATAATAATCCACTTTCAAGCCCTAGATCAACCTCCCTATGAACACGGCTTGGCTGTGCTAAAACCATCACCATGTGGTTCCATGTGGGAGAACACTTGCCAAATAAGGAAATTGAAAACAGCTATATTGCTCACTTTTGAGGCACATCGCCCAATTCATTTACTTGCAATTGAAGAATGTAGACTGTTCACAGTTGCAGGGCAGAGTGCTGGTATTCTAAGTTGTCATCTATGCCAAATATTGATGTCTATTGACAGTGAGAACACTTGAAAATATGATATTCATTCTCATTTTAACGTGCCTTGAACATCATTTCAGAAGGATCAAGTTTCCTTCCTTAGTCAGTTTGCTGAAACATGGGTTATGAAATGCAGGGTGTGAACCCATGGATTGAGGTTGATGGTGGTGTAACTCCCATCAATGCTTACAAGGTATGTGTAAGATTCCCATGTTTTTTCACTTTCTCATGTTGTATAGTCACTTTGTTGTGGGTTAGCCCAGGAGGATGTTGACGTTTTTATCTGAGTCTGCTTTATTCTGTAGGAGCATTTAGATTATGATATCTCTTGGTTATTGCAGAGTAAGGTAGTCTTATGGTTGCACATCAGATTTGTTCACATCCTTCTCATTTTACATGGAAAATCTACTTATTTTGGAGGTGCAGTCATCTAATGGTTTTCTGTTGTGGGGATCATTTCAATTTAAAGATAGATTGTATGAACAATATGACAAGCCTTGAATAACACAGGTGATTGAGGCGGGAGCAAATGCCTTAGTTGCAGGATCTGCTGTCTTTGGAGCCAAAAGTTATGCTGATGGTATGTGAGATTGTTTTAATTGGTGATCTTGTCCATCCTCTTTCCCATGTTATTGTGTTCTTCTTACCTCAATGTAGTACTTGCTGTTGCCATTTTTGACCCTCTTTCTGATTTACTGGTCTATGATACTAAGATTAATATCTCACTGAAGAGGATTCAACGATTTCTCTCTGGATTTCTGTTTTGGGAACAGAGACCATGTTCTTCACTTCACAATGTGGTTCTCACAATGTTTCCTGATGTGATGACTTGGTACAGCCATAAGGGGGATCAAGACAAGCAAGAGGCCTGCAGCAGCAGCAGTGGCAGCATAGATAGACCAACAGTTATGTAGGATGGAACAAGTTTTGGTAGGTGATGTAATCTGTATGTGCATAACCAACATATGCACAATGTATTGTGTATTGAACTGCAGTCATTTGTAGTTTCGTATCTTGGGAGCCTTGTGATACTTTTCATTTATGAAGTCCCACGAATGTTGTATTTGCACTTGGCTTTTAAGGATTGAACATGCACCACTGTCACCCTAGTAAACTGGTTGTTGAATCCAAAAGCCCATTCTCAAATCCATTTGTTTTTCAATTTCTACAACTATCACCAAGACAGTTTCTTCAATGTTGATGCCAGATCTACTATTTCAGTACCTGCATCCCAAGAGTTGCTGTGTAGCTGTATTTTCTTTCAGGTTCTTAGTGTCCTTGTGAAATGAAATCAGCATATGAATTGGCATAGAACTGGCATTAGAAAATGCAGAAGTTTTCAATTTAGACTAGAAAGTGACCCTTTGATCACCAATTCTGTTTTGCGTGGCCTGTTTTCCATGCTAGCCCAAAAGATTGGAGACAAGGACTTGATGCAACCACCCAAGACCCAAATTGTCCAGGTTTGCTCACATTCCAGCCAGAGCCTTACGACAAACTGTTTTTTTCACATGGATGAGTTTCCTTTACAATCTCCACAAACTATAAGGCTGGAGGAAAGTCAAGTCATTTTGAACAAAATTGAAAGCCCTGACAATTTTGTTTTCTTTAGCATTTGGGTTATTTTCGGGACCTTACTTTGGTGGTTTGATAAGACTTAACAAACCTTGTAGCGTGAACCACTTGTAAGATGTATCACAACAAATGTGTTGAGAGTACTACTTGTTAGCCATGGATCAAAGGATGCCTGAATTGTTGCTTCTTAGGTCTTTATTCAGGGGAAATCATTTGCATGAAGGACTTTCAAGATACCCTGAGTATGCCAATCCCGCCATTGGTACAAGGTGGGCAGCTTGGAAGTCAGTCCAGCAAATGTCTCCCCTTATCAGCATTTTGATTGTAGTGTGGAAGTTTGCCAAAATCAGAAAAAGAATATGGCATTGTTCTGTCTAATGTTCTTTTTCTCTGAAAAACATCACCAATTGTCACATTTGGATTCTGATTTGATTTTGGTAGCATTTTTTTAAATAGTTTTCTAAAAACCTGTTGCCATTTAGTGCTAAGTTCCTCTTGGGATGCTAGCCAAGGATGCAACAGCAGAAAATTGAAAAAAAAATTCACTGCTAATCAATGACCTAAGAATAAGTAAAAAATTTAATTATGCTGACCTTGTGACAAGGGAGAGGCACCTAATAACATTAGTGAACCCTAAACTGCACCTGTGATTCAAGTAATGAGTGGTTTAGGGATGTTTTAGAAGTCACACAAGATGGCTGAAGTGGGGACTGCTTATTCTGACAATTCTAAGTGCCTCTCTACCTTAATGTGTATGAGTGTTGATGTATTCCAATAGGGTAGAGTGCATCATTAGCATAATGAGAACTAGATATGTGTTTGGCCACTGCTGCAAGCTTGGATACCTTAATGAACACTCCAAGAATCTACAATGTTCATTATTTTTAATGAACAGCCAACCATCTTGTTCTTTGTTGGTAGGACTGTCAGCATGTATGATTTTAATCTTTTTAAATGGACAACAACCATCATATCCTTTGCTGGATGCTAGATGCTAACTTGATAGACAAGCCTCAACCCACCAGTACTATGGTGGGGTCCTTTCATCAACTTTTGTATAAGGTTCCTTTCTATTTTAAATCCAATTGCTAGATGGGTACTTTCAAATTGATTTGCTAGAGGTGGTTAGGTTATGTGAATCTTTTGAAGGATGCTTAGATTTTGTCGATGGATTGATTAAAAGTACCATTGGAATTTGGGATTCAGAAGATTTGAAACAAGTTCTATTCTTTTTTGTGTTAGATCAATTGTCTAGAGAGCTTTTTGGTACATTTTTTCACACAAATAGCTTGCAAAATGAAATCTTGGGTCTTCACCATTGTTGTGTGAGCATCTCTAAGATTGGACAAAACTTTCACCACATATAACTAGTGATTATAAGTTTTGTTATAGTCATGTTTATAATAAGAAGCCAAAGACAAATATTTCAGTTTTGGTTTCATGTGTAATTAGAATTGGAATCTAGTTCTCAATATGACTCTTTAAAAACTTAAGTTTCAATTTTGGTTTTCAAAATCAGACCTGGTTATAGTCTTAGTTTCAATACTTACTAATTGGAATTGAAAACCAATGCTTCTAACTTACTTGCCCAATAGCACTCTAAACCATGATCAGTTCAATCCTTAAACAATGTGGTATTTCTTGTATGGTGAATGAAGTAGATCTACAAGTGTTTGATTTGACAATTGTTTGGTACCTTTCCATAATTTTTTTTTTGTTAGAATTGGTTTTTTAAATGGCAATTATAATGCGCAAAAATGCAATAAATAGAATCTTATATGGATCTTCAAGATTTTGGTGTTCATTTTGTTGCCAAATGAATACAAGTTAGACATTTTGATGGATATTAAATCTAGAAAAACACACAATCTTATGTGTATCATTGTGTGGATGGATGATTTTTTTCATGTTGTGGACGATTATTATTCCAAACTTGATTGTGTTTGTGTAAGGGCACATAAGTAATGAAAGCCATTGATAAATATATTGACTTGCAATAATTTAACCAAATCCAATGAACATCATTAATGAATAAGATTAAAATGTTCACCTAAACAATCATCAAGTGAAATAAGCATTCACAAATTGTGTGTAATTGTGTTGATGTAAGTTTATTGCTAGCAATTTTATTTCAAAAGTGTTATTTATTTATAATTTTCATTGTTGGTTTATCATTGCCCTTTGACCTGGATGGTTTCATAAGTCAAAATAAATTGATAAAAAAACATGTAGTGCTAGTAAAACATAACCATCAACCATCTTTGCATTGATTATGGGCCATGCTCTTCTTCAATGAAAAATTAGGGTTCAATTCCCTTTCAAGTGACTTATTAAACAAATTTGTTCATAATTCTTATGTTGTTTTTACTTTGTAATTTAACATGTTGCCAAAATCATTGCCAAGAAATTACATTCGATCCATAACTTGGACCAATTAGTAAATGTACAGCGTCTAGCATTTTGTTGAATCTAGGTTTAGGGGTTTGGGCGAGGGGGGGGGGGGGGGGGGGGGGGGGGGGAGGATTTTTTTTGGTCGGCGGGTGGGGGTGCACAGAATGAGCAAAGGCGTGATTCGAGAGCTGTGGGCGGTAAGCGTAGAACAGACAAAGG
>Ga0116227_10015709_pt1 | contig 11135 bp, 10 predicted proteins | sample S1TSphgellanicum_FD_89693 | JGI IMG/M metagenome (GOLD analysis project Ga0116227, IMG submission 89693) | Host-associated microbial communities from peat moss isolated from Minnesota, USA - S1T2_Fb - Sphagnum magellanicum MG | ecosystem: Host-associated > Plants > Peat moss > Unclassified... | reverse complement strand
TTTCCCCCTGTCCCTTCCCACTGCCCCCTTCCCCTTTCCCCCCGTCCCCTTCCCCCCCCCCCCTTCCCCTTCCCCCCCCCCCCCCCCCCCCCCCCTTCACACTTCCTGTCACCGTCCTCCTCACTCGGTTTCACAAAACGCTAGCATATTGCAGCACCCTATAAGGTCATCACTCTTCACACCCAAATCCTCTTTTTGTCCCCTCACTACTCCCACCACAACCACCACCACGGATCCTCCCTCTCTCCCTCCCTCGCACAAGAACGCCGGAATTCCCAAACCCAGCCAGACAGCGGTAACGAAGCTCGACGACAGCAGTGGGGAACCGAAGAAGAAGACGTGGGGAAATTGCGCAGTGGAATGGAAGGCAGTACTTTCGACCTTGTGAATTTACCAACCTACCAGGCACGTAGGTACTAGGTACCTACTGGGGGGGGGCGGGGAGAGGGGATCGCACAGTGAAACGAGGAAGGTAGTAGTTTCGCCAAGTGTTCGCCGGTTACTGAGTGTTTGACCGGTTATCAGAACCATGTCGTCTGGTTCTTGGGTTTTTGTTGATAACCGGTAAAAATGATAACCGCCTGGTATTGAAATTACAAAATCTAATAACCTACCTAGATGAAGCAAAAAAAAAATTTAATTTAAAAAAATGCAATTTAACACAAAAAAAAATGATCAAATATTGACTTAAGAAATATGCTTGCAAATAATATTAGATGATTTTTTTTTGACATGAAAGGAAATATTCAAAATTCATTAATTATTTTTACAAACATGTGTAATATTTTTCCTTTTTGGCTATTTATATTTAGCCGGGTAAAATAGAGTAGGGTGGAAAACAGGAACGAAGTTAGGGTTTCGTCCATGTCCAACATTTCATCCATGTGCACAAGCTGTTTAATTTGCTGGCTTTGTTTCTTCGCTTGGATGTGTGCATGGATGATTTTGTTGCAGCAGCCGCGGCAGACGAAGACACGACGAGGAAGACCGAAGAGCCTTTTCCTTCTTGCAACGAGCTTTTTAGCCATGACGTACACCAACAAGGACATCCTGCGCACAAATTTCTGAGAAACAAACGACGCCCCCAGAAGTTGCAACAGAATGGAGGAAGACGATAGCGAGAGATCCATGCTTTTGGAGAAGATTTCGGATCTGCTCTTGTCTGGAGGCTACTTCAGAGCGCAGATTTCTAATCTTTCGCCCTTCGATAAGCTCACGGGAGGTTTGGCGTGGTCTATCACTGCCAGTAACGTGGACGTCGACTTTGATGTGTTGTATGACGACGACGCAACTTTAGGGTATAAAATGTGAGCTCCAATCACCCACCCACCCACCCAACCTCTCCCAAACCCTAAACCCCCTTTTATTGCCCAAGAATGCCATAGAGATGATTAAATGCCAGCTGTTTTCATGGATCCCAAATTTCTCCTAAAATAATTGATTTAAAAAATAAATAAATTTCAGAGATTGGGGTGTGCAAGATTGGATTGCTCTCATATGATCCTTCCAAGCAAAAAGCTTTTCAGGGTTGGAAAAATTAGGGTTGTGCAAATTTGGGAGTTTGGATTGTCGGGTTGAAGGAGTTTAGGGTTTCTGGGGGGGGCGGGGGGTTGCTGCAGAAAGGTTGGGGAGGCAATAGAGGCAGCATTGCAGACAATGGAGTGTCCCTATCCACTGCAAGCCCATCAAATCCAGGGCCTCGATTACCCTGCTGTTCTCCCTGTTGTGCAATGGCTTATAAAAAGAGTGATTGCTACCCGTCAAGAGTCTGGTGATCAAGTATGCTATTCCACTTATTTTTCTCTGGAGGGCCTATTTAGTATTGTGGTCTATAAAGAGCAAATTTGTAAATTTTTTTTAGAGCTATCATCCCCTAAGCCCTAAGTTGAAAATTGTCACCTTGCAATTTTGTGGTTGCAGCTGAGGAGGTACTCACTCTGGAGGTTTCAACAAAACTATGAGCTGGCAGAAGAATCCAATGTTGAGAACATGCACTTGGTTTGCCACTCACTCCCCTTTGTTGTGTTGAGGTTCACAGTCCCCCCTTTCTGAGACGTTCAATGTTGACCATCTCATAGTTGCACTATTGTGGATCTACACTGGTTAGTTCAGTTTTGGTCATAACTATTCCATACTTAATGGTACTGTACAATTGATCATCCTACGCACAGCTGATTGGACACCTATGTAGAAATTGGCTGTGCATGTTTGCCACTTCCATTGGTGGTTACAGCAACAGATGTTATGCAAAGACACACTTTCCAAAGTTTTTCAGTTCCTTTGTTTTCCTTTTCCCAAGGTCAAACTCAATTACTCAACAACCCATATGAGAAGTCCCACATGCAGCATTACTTGCACCCATCTTCTGGAGACCTGCTTTTTTGAGCTGTCATATCTGGTTCAGAGTACTTCGATAATTGATCCTACTGGGAAGAAAATCTATTAAAGGGTATTTCTAATATTTTCATGGGGGGACCAGGAGGGAGCAGGTGCAGATTCGTCTTCTCTTGGGAAGTCTGGTTACCTGTTGGATCACAGTCTGAAGTAGGTTCTCTTGCTTCTTTTTTCCATGAGTAACTGTTCATGAATCCCTCTGTATTGTGCTGCAAGCAGATGGTCTATATTTGATGTTCTAGGTCTATGTTGCTCTGTTTACTAGTACACCGTTTTGAGTTAGCACCAAATCTGTTGGCAGAGAGGTGGTTTTAGGTGGGTTGTTGTGAGGCAGGGGGTTCAGTTTCAGCAATTTGAGTGGATCATAAGTGAGAATTGTAGCTGTATTTTGATTTCAGGGAGGAGTTTTCAGGACTTGAATTGGGTGAGACAGGTGGAGCAGAAAAGCACAACAGTGACATTGAACCATATATTTTTCATCAGCAACAGGCACCCCCCCTCTCTTTTCTCTGACATTAACTGTTTGATACCTCCTTTCTCTGCATCTGACATCTCAACTTAGTGTAGCAGGCAGCAGCCTTGAGAAAGAGATAACTGAACTTTCTCTCATTCATACATCTAAATTTGATGCTACAGACTGCAGCCCTTGAGAGAGACATAGAGTTTCAGAAGGCAAGAGTTGAGCGTTTGCAAGGTCAAATGACAGCTTCACATGAGTTCACTCAACAAGCAGATCAGAGCATCAACACACAGGTGCTTCACATTTTCTCCTGCTGTCCAGTTTCTCCTTTTTTTTTTGGGCCTATTTAGGTGCTTCAGTATTTGCATGTTTCAAAATTTTGGGTGCAGGAATGAGGGTCGGGTTTTGAGCTAGCAATAAATGGCGAAGATTGGAGATTTGGGGTCTGAATTTGGGGTATAGGTCCAGTTGAGGAGTTGAAGATTAAGGTTAAATGTTTTAAATTTAAGGACTCAGGATTGACATTTGTTGTTTGAGCCAAAGACTTTGAATTAGCTTCCAGAGTGGTGATGTGAGGATTCCACTTGTGGTGTCAGGCCATGAGGAAGCAAATGGTGTTTGATTGTGAGGTATCATGGAATGTGTGTGCTGGTGGGCTGGGTGCACACTCTGCTCCTCTTAGGAATTTAGGAGGAGCACTTGGCTCAAATTGAAGCAGAGATGGCAGAACTCAAGCAGATTGCAGATGCTGCTGGTGCTGGCACACTGGTCCCAGATCTGGTCATTCTGTTAAATCAATCCACAGTATGTTTTCTTTCTCCTTTCTCACCATAGATATGAAGTTATATCTGTTATTCCCATTGATACTCTAAAGATAAAGGGTGCTGTATGACCCTTTTGAGAAATTTTTGTTTTTCTCACAGGATTTGGAACTCAAAGAGTATCAGTTTCGGGCAAGCTGCCGGAAAAAACGAGCAGAGTTGGTAACTGAAATCAAACAGCTGCAAGATCCAGCGCACTCTGTAGCAGATGATGATGAGCAACGTGCTGAAGTGGAGGCTGCTTTCAATGCAGACCTCCAGAAGTGGATATCTCTGCGAACAGTAAGTCATATTTTGTTTCTATCAGGAAGATGATTTAAGCTAGTAAGTTTATTCAAGTTTTTTGTTATATTCAGGAGGAGACAACGAGGTTGATAATTTATTGTGGCTGTAATTGGATCTCACTTCTCACTTCTGTAAAATCTACTGCAGGAGCTGGCTCAAAAAAGTCAAGAAGTTGCATTATTGCAGCGGAAGCTGGATGATTTACCTTGTCAAACTGAACTCATTCAGTATGTATATAACTTTTTTGCAGCCTTCACTTTTTCTCTACAGATGGTTAAATTGCTCTTTGTATATGAATTCTCAAATTTCTGTATTCTTTGCTTTATGGGTGCTTCTATTCTAAGTTGAATCTGTTGCTAAACTGTATATACAACAATCATTGAGAAGAAGATTGAACCAGGAGGCATGGGTCTGAACTCTTTTTGTGTTTTTGTGTTAGATCTGTCATGGCCACTAGTCAAAATGTGTTATATATTATAAAGGGAGTTGCAAGGGAAAAAGAATTGATAGCAGTGATGGTTATGTGATTTTTGAGGATGGTGCAGATATGAGCGTAGATTTGTTGAGCTCTATGTGCACATTCAGGTCAGATTCTTACATTTTTCTGTTTGCCTGCCCCATTTGTTCAAAGTAGTCCTAAAACATCTGCCATTTAAGACCTTTGTCCCCATTGAAACTGGCCAATAAAACTAGACATTTTATGTAGTTATTCACCTAGCTAGCTGTCTGATGGAGCCAGCCATTTTGATGGAGGCTGTCACTGTTTGCAAAATCCACAGCGCAAACTCCGGGAGACAAGAAAGTACTATGCAACATATAATGCACTTGCTGAGGCTCATGAGCTTACTGTGAAGGAGACCTCCCTTCTCAACTCAATCCACTCTCAGGTTCATTCTCTTTTCCTTATGCATATATTGACCCATATGTCTTGATGCTGTCTTGTGGGAGCTCTTTGGATTTCCCATCTTAATGTTGTATTCTCATATGTAAGAACCAGGTAAGCATCCAGTACATCATCATCATCACATATAGAGGTAACATTTGGAGCTTTCCATGTTCATGCCATGATGCTCTTTGGGGGTTTGCAGTTTGAAGCAGCAATGATGACAACTGGTGGGCGTTCCAAATTTGTGGAGTCTATGGATGGCATTGTAAAGGGTGTTAAGCAGGTAATGGCATCCAGATACTTCATCTAGGAAAGCATCATGAGAATGACTTTCCTTGTATCTTCCTCATGCACTTGGGACAGAACAAGACAACATCAATCTGGAGCAAAACCCTTTGATGTACAAAAATTTGCACTACTTTATTTTTCTGGCACAAGTTCCATTAATTTAAGCCCCCTGGTTTATTCTCTCACATAGGACATAATTGCATCAGTGTGTGAAGAAGACGATATTTGCACCCATGATGTAAATTGACATTTGTTCCATGGGCTGAAATGACAACAGAAACTTGACAAGGTAGAGAGACGATTCCATGCAGAACAGAGCACCTACAACCTACTGAAAGAAAAGCATGCATCAGCTGTTGCAGCACAACGACACTATTTCTCTCTCGTCAAGCTCTTTCAGGTAAGTAAACACTCTGAAGTAGAGGTATATAAAGTGCCTACCAAAAGGAGTCTCCTCTTGTTTGTTGAATACTTTTTCCCCTTTTTCCTGGCACATTGGGAGAGGATAGTATCTGTTGTTTTGACCCTTAAATTTGATCATATCTCCAGTGAATGTACATACCTATGAGCCTGACAGTTGCTTTTTCTCACCAGTCATTGCCATTGAGCCTGAGTTTGGCAAGAGACAGACGAAAGGAAAAATCCCTTGTCTCTATAGAGATCTTTCTCTATACAGTGTCCAGACTTTGATAAATTCTGTTAATGGAAGGATGTGCCTCAACACTTGTCTGGCATGCAGGATGAGTGCGCACGCAGTGAGAAGCTCCGCACAGCATTGGAGTCATTTGCAGGCATTGCCACCAAAGACATTCCACCATCTCCTCTTGAACTCAAAGCACATGAACAAACCTTTGTTTCTCCTCTCTAATTTTGTTTTATATATACCCCATTTATTTTTGCCAGTAGTTTATTGCTTTCACATGGACAGAGTTGTAGACTAGAGCATGTACACCCCCACCCGTTTTGGTTCATCCAAGCTATCCGAAGTGTCTTTATGATAACTAATTGACAGGAAGAATCTGCAGGTGAAATTGTAAACAGAATTTGATGCAAATCGTGAGATTGAAACTTACATAATTCCTAGATGCAAATTTAGATGAAAAAATGGCAATCAGCTACAGAAACTGTATGTTGAAAGTGGGCTGATGATTGGTGAAGAAAGGCAACGTAACTCGGTGAAGGTTTGTTCTCGGTAACTGAATCGTCATGGTGGGGAATCAAGAAAAAGAGGGAGGTGATGTGGAGTGATGGGTTAGTGACCTTGCTCCTGCCTTCGGGTGGGTCCCTTATTCTGGTAATGCCCCACATCCATTGGCCTTAACTGCATGCAATGACCTGTCAGAAATTTCGGTCCATATTTCATGGCCAGGATTTTTAACATCACAGGGTTTGGGTGTGGGCGTGGGTTTGGAACACAAAAACATGAGAAATGAAGTAATGACATATTGGGTTTTTGTTTGGGATCTAGGAATGTGGAAAATCAAGGCTTCAAGTGGACTTGTTCTTGAATCTAGGAGGGCTGCTTTAGAGCATTATTGACTTGGTCAATTGGTTGCTGTTGTGGGCTGTTCTCGATCCTGATGAAGTAAATAGAACACAGCTTACAAGACAAGGCAAGAACTTGTGAGGAGAGAATCTCATGATACAAATCTCTTACTCAGAATATAGTTTCTTGTTTATAATAGAAATCAACAAGTTTATACTCTGCAGGTAACAAAAAGAAACTATAGTTTTTATAAAATTATTTGTGTTTTTGTAAACTACTAGTTACAATTGACTAGTGTTAGTAGATGCACCTTGTGTATGGTTGCCTCTTCAAAATTTGAGGTTTGCCTCAGGCTCCGCCGTTTGTGTTATATATGTCTGTAATCAATGATTGGAAATGCGATTGAAATGTGGATTGGCACACATATACTTATGAACCATACACTCATAAACTCTCTAGCATTGGGGAGTGTAATGTGTACATGGAATTAGACTCAAGTTTTGAATTAGACCTTGAAAGTTTCTTGAATTTGAAAAATCGTGCATGAACTAAAAATTGTGCCTGGAAAATTAGGCTTAGACTTGCACTTGAAGAACCTCCAACAAAATGAAGTAACCCTGTCTTCACCCTGTCTTTGGGCCTCCTGTCACCCCCTATCCCCTCGTGCAGTGGTATCCGCAAAGGAAAGAGATTTTATTAAATCTCAGTATGAAATGCTGAAACTCAGCCCGCAAAGGAAAGAGATTTTATTAAATCTCAGTATGAAATGCTGAAACTCAGCATTTGACACACAAAGTTCGAGACTAATTATAGTAGTTGTACAGTTAGGAGCAGTGAAAATATATGTAGCAGCAGTGGAGGCGCTTAGGAAAAAAGGAAAGACAGGATGAAGATGAAACCCTGCCAAACTTTACCACCAAAATTGATGGTTTTCTGAGTTTCATCCCCTGATGAATGCTAATGTACTTTTTTGCAGGTTTTTGTGTAAAAGTCTCACCCGTGTATATGACCAAACTCAGGGTTCTGGTGCTGTGTTTTTTCTTACTTTATGGATAACTCTCTATTATGAAGTGAAAATTTTCCTTGGCAAAAGGGGGGGTGAGCACTTCATTTTTTGAAATTCCCAGCCTCTTTTTTTTTTTTTTCTCTTTTTTCCAATGAAGGTTGGATATTTTTAATCATGGTATGGCCATTTTTATTTTCATGGGTTTCCAATGGACATTTGCACGGGTGAGTGACCCACATCGAAAAGCATTGACAAAATCAAAATGCTCCGATTCGTCTTTTTTGTTCTTAAAGATGGAATTGCAGTTAGGCCTTTCGAATCTCCTTGGACAAGCATTTTGCCCAAAGTGAACAAAAAAGTAATCCCACTTGTAGCATGTGGCCCCCTCTTCACATCTCCTCTCCGACAAGCATTTTGCCAAAGTGAACAAAAAAGTAAATCCCACTTGTAGCATGTGGCCCCCCACAATGCAACTTTTTTTTATTATCGGTAAACCCCCCTTGGGGACCCCATTCCAATTCCACCCATTCTTTGGGTGAGGCCCGAAGACATGGTATTATTCCTGAACTGAGGGGGCCCAGATTGCTATGGTAGATTCCTTTTTTAAAATAAATAAATAAAATAAAATAAAATGCTATCCTAGATTTTTTTTAAATTAAAAAATAAATAAAACCTCAAATTTCCAGGATTTTTGTTTTTGTGGGCAGAATATTATTGCCACATTTATGTCTACTGGCTACAAATGTGTCGGCAATTGATGCAAAATCTAGTTTGGGCTCTTGCCAATTTGGCTACAACAGAAAAAAAAAAATATTGAGAAAGCACTATCTAAAATATATATGCAAATCTAGGAATGGCTAAATATATTATAGAACGTTTGGCTAAATTAGTTTGCACTTTGACACCTTAAGCTATATATTATGATTAGGGTTTTCTTTTTCAATTTTTGTGATGTAGCTAAAATGGCAATCATCCATTAGACGATTTAGCCAGATTTGGCTACAGACAAGATATGAAAGTAAAATTTTAAAAAAATAAAAATCCTTCTATGTTCTTGACTACCTACTAAAAATTATCATAAAAATCTGGCAATTTGGATAGGAAAAAATAAAATCAAAATCTGTCTAATTTGGGCCATTGTTTTCCTTGGAAAATCCTTTGTATAGGTCGAAAATCATAGTTTTGGGGGTGGAAATTTGACGAAATTTCGCCAAAAAGAAAACCATTAATTAAGATGCCACATGACAATGTGGAAAATGTTAACATCTTCCCAACAATGTCACATGGTATAACATAAATAAATAAATAAATAAAATCAAGGGAACAGCAGCAAGGGAACAAGGGAACAAGAGAAGACACCTTTACTAGATAATGGTGAGAGCCTATCCCACTAAAGCCCTAAAGGCAAGGGAGGATAGGTGTCACGTGACTCCGTCCAAAGTCCAAAACCCTTTTTTTGTTGTTGTGGTGGGTCACTAAACCCTAAACTTTAGATGCTCCCAAAACCCTTTTTTTGTTGTTGTGGTGGGCCACTAAACCCTAAACTTTAGAAGTTTCTAAACAAGGGGTGTGTCACACCGTGGTGGCATTGCTATTTACATTAAAAAAGTATATTAAGGCAAAAGAAGAATTATGGAAATTCAAATATTTCACCATGCAAAAATTATAATCTTCAAAAAAATCCTCTACAAGAAAAACCAAAATCCTTCAAGATATCGTAACTCTATAACTAATCTCGATTTTCAACACAAGCCAAAATATCATCTTTCAAAAATCCTCATATAAAAATAGACCTATTATTATTATCTAGGGGCCAAAATCCCTTAAGCAACAATACTCTATAATTAAAAATTAAATTAAAAATTTATTTTAAAAAATTAAAATTAAAAATATTAATTAATTAATTATAATTTATATTAAATTTTTTAATATTAAATTTTAAAATTTTAATTATTAAATAATTTTTAAAAATTTTAAAATTTTAAAAAACTGTAATTATGTACAGACAATAAAAAGTGAAATAAAAATTCATCTTAATGGCTATGGAGGCCTAGTAGTACGATTATTCAGTGTTTATTTTTATTTTTTTTTGGGTGCCCTTTGTTGTACTCTACAACACTGGCGAGCATCCCCAGACAAATTTCGCCTTAACTGGCGATACTTTTGTACAGGATCCTTAAAGCTGTAGGCGGTAGACAGATTTGTGGCGACATGCTCCCCGAAAAAGGGACGTATTTTGGCGAATTTTTTTTTCAGAAAACGGGGAAATTTCGCCAGAAATTTGAGGCAGTGTCGCCATTTCGGAAAAAAGAAAAGACTGGTACTACGATTCCGGACATAAGGGGTTACCGACGAGAATATCGGGCCGGGTTTTTGTCCCGCTCCCCGCGAGATGACTGGCGCGGCGGGCGGCAAACAAGGAGGAGAGAGAGAGAGAGAGAGCGGAAGAGACGAAGTTCGCGTCGCTGCTTCGCGAATTGGTTGCAACTTGCGCGACAAATCCTTCGTCAGGTGTGGTCGTCTGCTGGTGCAAATGACGCAAGAGATTAGAGCATTCAATGAGCTTTCAGAGGATATATTTCTTATTACTTTTTCTTCTCGATTTGCGTGCTATTGTCGGGTTTTTCGCCAGACAGAGTAGTCGTCGTCATCTTTGGGTGCACACGAGGTTTTGAAGCTTTCGGCGGGAACTGGATTGTTATATGTCTCTTCTTCCGTGTAACGCCTGCTGCTGCAGAGAGGAGGAGGGGATGAAGAAGATGAAGCCGTTGCTGAGTACCCCCCTTAGTCTGCTGCCAGCAGCGGCGATAGATTGGTGCGATGTGACTGTGAATTGCAGATGCCGGTGGAGATGGGCTAGCAGCAGCGACGGGGGAGGTCTTTGTTTCTTCAAGTGCCACAAGCTGCTGCTGCAGCTTCTTCGAGCATGCGGCGGGAGGCTGTCGTCGTCTTCCACTTTTCTCTTCTTTTGCTGGTCGCTTCTGCTATTTACGTTACTGGGGATGTCGTTCGCATGGCTCGCATTTCCTCCTTTTCAGCACCATCCGTTGCACGGTGAAGGAATAGCAGGCTGCCAGCCCGACAACGAGGGCTCCTGGTCCATTGGGGTCTACCAGGGGGCGAACCCCTTCTCTTTACAACCGATCGAAATGGTAGACACTTTGCCTTTGCTGTGCCCGAGTGATAAGTCCTTTGCTGTCGCTCGTGACTTAGAGAGCATGATCCCTCTTCAATGAACTGGAAGCACAACAGCCAAAGCTAAGAATTTTTCCTATCATCACCTTAATTTTTAGCTCTCATAATACGATGCTTTGGATTGCAATTGGAGAAAAGAATGGGAAGAGTTTTTTTTGAAGAACTGGAAATTCTGTTGCTCTTTAATGGCTCTTTCATAGGACAATCTGCTTTTTCCTTTTTTATGATGGTTCCCCCCCCCCCCCACCCCCCCCCCCCATAGAATACCTTTGCCAACAATCCCGAACACGAACTCCTCCCAACGGTCTTGGGCC